>Ga0172375_10004169_pt1 | contig 21549 bp, 15 predicted proteins | sample LakKiv1m_FD_114537 | JGI IMG/M metagenome (GOLD analysis project Ga0172375, IMG submission 114537) | Freshwater microbial communities from Kabuno Bay, South-Kivu, Congo - kab_092012_11.1m | ecosystem: Environmental > Aquatic > Freshwater > Lake | place: Democratic Republic of the Congo...
ACTTTTGCAGGAGCCTCATAACATTTGAATTATTCGCGAATATCTCAAGGTGGGTGCAATCTTGGTTCGGTATAATTTTACATAATATATCTTATCGGACATATAGTTTTAACATCTATTGTCAGTAACCTGTTATTAACTCAGTTTAGAAACGATGTCTTCCCTCGACAACTAAAGGATCAAACAAGTGTGATTAGTATTTGAGCAGGTAAAAAATAGATTAAAAACAATATGTTACAGCTTCTATATCGGTTCTCCTTCTAATATGTTTCCTTCTATACCAGAAACCCTTACATATACAAGGGTTCCTTTTGGATACATTCTTGAAGATATTTTTACTTTAAGGTAGTTATTCGATGTGCCTGAGGAGATATTCTCAGGACAATGTTCTTCTATAATAATATCAAGGGTTTTATTTATCTGTGATAAAATGAAAGCCCTCTTCTGCTTTATATTCAATGCATTCAGCTCGTTAAACCTTTCTCGCTTTATAGATGGAGAGTTCTGCATACTCATTTTAGAAGCTAAGGTATTCGGCCTTGAGGAAAAAGGAAATATATGCATATATGCTATTGGCATAGAAGAAAGCAACTCCTTTGTATTTAAAAATTCCTTATCCCCTTCTCCGGGAAAACCTACAATTATGTCTGTACCGATAGCTATATCGGGGACGTTCTTTATTATATTTTCTACCGTCGATACATAAACATCAGATGTATACATTCTATTCATAAGTCTTAAAACAGCGTCATCTCCGCTTTGAAGAGGAAGATGTATATGCTTGCATATACGTTGTTCTTTAAGTATTCCTATAAGCTCGTCATCTACTTCATTAATCTCAATAGAGCTTAATCTTATACGATGGATTTTTGTTTTTTTTAAAAGGGTTTTAAGAAGTTCTGAAAGTCTGGTCCTAGGTCTCAGGTCATATCCATAAGAGCCTAGATGTATTCCGGTAAGGACGATCTCATTGTAACCAGATGCTTCGAACTCGTTAGCTTGTCTGATTACCTCGGAAACATCAAGACTAACTGACTTTCCCCGTGCCAGTGGAACTATGCAGTAAGTACATGCAAAATTACACCCATCCTGTACCTTAAGATAAGGCCTGGCTCTACTGCTATAACTGTGAGTAGTACTTAATATATTATCTGTTAACATATTAATAATACACATCTTTTTATTATTTTCTACGATACTAAAAATACCACCGATATCTCTTATATCATTCGGCCTCAACTGTGAGTAGCAACCGGTTACTATAACCCTGGCGCCTGACCTGACTGCCCTTCTTATAAGTTGTCTTGACTGGTAGTCACTTTTTGATGTTACAGCACAGGTATTTACAATACAATAATCAGGATGTTCAGATATGCTTACAATAGAATAACCAAACTTCTTTAGACTGCCCTCAATAATAGAGCTTTCTGACTGGTTTACCTTGCAGCCAAGTGTAAGGACTGAAACCTTCATATTTTTAAAGGTTTTCCTTCAAGAGAATGCTGTCTACCCCTTGTTATTTCTACATTTATTAAGTCGCTCTTTTTTATACGAATATCAGTATCTTGAATAGTAACTAGCTTATTAGTCCTTGTCCTTCCAGTAAGTTTTTTCTTATCAGTCTCGCTATAGCCTTCTATAAGTATTTCCTGAGTTGTCCCTTCAAGCGACTTGTTTTTTCTGGTTGTTATTTCATCCTGGGTCTCCAAGATCTCACTTAGCCTCTCAGATATTATTTCTTTTGGCAGATGGTCTTTCATTTCAGCAGCCTTTGTGCCTGGTCTTGGAGAAAATTTGAATGCAAATATGCCGTCGAATTCTACCCCCTTCAATGCCTTTATTGTAAGCATATGATCTTCCTCTGTTTCCCCTGGGAAACCGGCTATTATGTCTGAAGTTATTGAAATATACGGAACTTTCTCTCTCAGCCTGGAAACTTTTTGTACATAGTCTTTATAAATATAGCCCCTGTTCATAGATCTTAAGATATTGCTTGACCCAGATTGCATTGGAAGGTGAATATGCTCGCATACCTTTGATAATCCGGAAATGGCATCTATAAGCTCCTCAGAAAGATCTTTTGGGTGAGAAGTAACAAACCTGACCCTGTCTATCCCCCCTACTCTGTCAAGCTTTCTCAAAAGTCCGGGAAAATCTACATCGCTCTTATAAGAATTAACATTCTGTCCGAGAAGGGTTATTTCTTTGTAACCCCTAGCCGCGAGTCCTGCTACCTCAGAATAGATATTTTCACTCGGCCTTGACCTTTCTCTGCCTCTTGTATAAGGGACTATGCAGTAACTGCAGAAGTTATTGCATCCATACATTATGGTAACCCATGCCTTTACTTCAGCATTTCTTTTTGCAGGAAGGTCTCTTATTGCTAGCTCTGGATTATCTTCAATAGCAACAGGCGCAGCCCAGCCAGCTGTAATATCTTTAAGTATGTGTATATTCTGAGGTCCGAATATGAAATCCACATGAGGCGCCTTCTTAAAAATGTTTTTTCCTTCCTGTTGTGCTATACAGCCGGCAATAGCTATCTTAACTCCACATTTTCTTTTTTTATAAGACCTTATCCTTCCCAGTTCGCTGTAAAACTTTTGTTCAGCCTTCTGCCTTATGCTGCATGTATTGAATATTATCAGATCAGCCTCGCGAGGATTGTCAGTCTGCAAATATTCCTCTTTTTGTAAGATACCAAGTATCTTCTCAGAATCATGTACATTCATCTGACATCCGAAAGTGCGGATATATACAGTCTTTACCATGTCAGAAATTTAACATGGATTACTTTCTGCAAGCAAGGTCGGACTCACTAAAAATAAGGCAACTGTTTAATTTCTTGAAATATTAAAACCTTAATTTTATTATGTTATTATAATAAGAATATGGTTGGTATACTGCTTAAAAAAGTCTTTGGTACAAAAAATGAGCGCGAGCTAAAAAAGTTGTGGCCTCTTGTTGAAAAGATCAACTCTTTAGAGGCAGATTTAGCCAGTCTTACAGACACGCAGCTTAAAGACAAGACCGAAGAATTTAAGAAAAGGCTTGAAGAAGGTGAAACCCTTGATGATATACTTCCTGAAGCATTTGCTGTAGTGCGCGAGGTATCGAGACGAAAACTTAAGATGAGACATTTTGATGTGCAGATACTCGGAGGTATTGTACTTCACAATGGCAAAATAGCAGAGATGAAGACAGGTGAAGGTAAGACCCTCGTTGCCACCCTCCCCGTCTATTTGAATGCGCTCGAAGGCAAGGGTGTCCATGTTGTTACTGTAAATGATTATCTTGCAAAGAGGGATGCTCAGTGGATGGGGCCTATTTATAGCTTTCTCGGACTCTCGGTTGGAGTTATACAGCACGACAGCTCTTTTTTATACGATCCATCTTATTTTTCTACAGATAAAAGATTTGACTTTCTCAGGCCGTGTTCAAGGATAGATGTCTATGCAGCAGACATAACTTACGGGACTAATAATGAATTCGGATTCGATTATCTCAGGGATAACATGAAATATGACATATCCGATTACTGCCAAAGGGAACTAAATTATGCAATAGTGGACGAGGTAGACAGTATCCTTATAGACGAAGCAAGGACACCACTTATTATATCAGGCCCATCAGAGGAATCAACAGATAAGTATTACAAGATAGACAAGATTATTCCAAGGCTTCAAAAAGACATTGATTACACGATTGATGAAAAAGCAAAGGCAGCTATCCTTACTGAAGAAGGCAACATTAAGGTGGAAAGATTGCTTGGGGCAGGCAACCTTTACGATCCAGCAAACATCGAACTTGTACACCATGTCCTGCAAGGGCTCAAGGCGCACACTCTTTTTAAAAGAGATGTTGATTATGTTGTTAAAGACGGAGAAGTTATTATAGTAGATGAATTTACGGGCAGGCTTATGCCCGGCAGGCGCTGGTCAGATGGACTTCATCAGGCGATAGAGGCAAAAGAGGGTGTAAAAATTGAAAGCGAAAATCAGACTCTCGCAACAATTACCTTTCAGAACTACTTCAGGATGTACAATAAACTTGCGGGCATGACCGGAACAGCAGACACAGAAGCAGCGGAGTTTGCAAAGATCTATAACCTCGAAGTGCTTGTCATACCAACAAACAAGCCGATGATAAGGCCCGACTATCCTGATGTGATTTATAAGACAGAAAAAGGGAAATTCAATTCTGTCATAATAGAAATAGAAGAACTTTATAAAAAGGGCCAGCCTGTCCTTGTAGGCACTATCTCTATAGAAAAGTCCGAGATATTAAGCCATCTTTTAAAGAAAAAAGGTATCCCGCATTCTGTCTTGAATGCAAAATACCACGAGAGGGAAGCAGAGATTATAGCCCAGGCCGGAAGAAAAGGTGGTGTCACAATTGCAACTAATATGGCTGGTAGGGGGACTGATATAATACTCGGAGGCAATCCCGAAGGCATTACCAGGGAATTTCTGAAAGATAAAAAAGATTATTCCGATGATGACTGGAAACAGGCATATTCAAAGGCTGAAGAAATTTGCAGCAAAGAAAGGGAGGCGGTAGTATCTGCAGGAGGACTTCACATACTGGGCACTGAAAGGCATGAAGCAAGAAGGATAGACAATCAGTTAAGAGGCCGTTCCGGGAGACAGGGCGACCCTGGCTCTTCGAGATTTTATCTGTCACTTGAAGACGACCTCATGAGGATATTTGGGTCTGATAGGATATCAGGGCTTATGGGTAAACTTGGTATGGATGAAGATATGCCAATAGAAAATAGGATGGTATCAAAGGCTATTGAAAACGCACAAAAACGTGTTGAAGCACATAACTTTGATATAAGAAAACATCTCCTTGAATATGATGATGTTATGAACAAACAGAGGTTAGAAATATATTCCTTCAGAAAAGAGATACTACAAGGTGAAAACCTTAAGGATCGCATCTTCAGCATGATAGATGAGGTTATTGATGAAATGCTCTTTATTTACTGTCCCCAGGAAAAACATATGGAAGAATGGGATATAAAAGGGCTTAAAGATTCAGTTTACGGTTTATTTTCTATCGTGCCTAACATTACCCCCGTGGATCTGGATTTATTAAAGGGAACATTGATTTTGGAAGTAAAAAACACGTACGAAAAGAAGGAGTCAGAAATTGGCAGTGATATAATAAGATACCTCGAGAGGGTTGTTATGTTACAGGTCATTGACGCACAGTGGAAGGACCATTTACTTGGTATGGATCACCTTAAGGAAGGCATAGGACTCAGGGGCTATGGTCAAAGGGATCCCCTTGTAGAATATAAGAAAGAGGCGTTCGATATATTTGCAGATATGACATCCAGAATATCTAACGAGGTTCTCGGTAGACTCTTTAAAATCCAGGTTCAAAAAGAGGAAACTATTAGAAAAGAGCCAGTAAGGCAGGTGAGATTAAATTATAACAGAAGCGAAGGCTCTTCTCCGCAAACAGTAAGACGTAGCAAAAAAGTTGGCAGGAATGAACCATGTCCCTGTGGGAGTGGAAAGAAATTCAAGAAATGCTGTGGTGTAAATGCCTGAAATATTCCTGATAGGCGGTGGAACATTAAGAAATGACTACGAAGAAGTCCTGGTATCAAACGGTCACAGCATAAGTAAGTTTAAGTTTCTTGACATGGTTTTGGACCAGCTGAACGAAAAGGTTGACCTCCTTATAGTAGACAGGAAACAAAATACCAACCCTTCTTTTAAAGAATTTCTAAAATTATCAAAAACCATCCCAAAAATTATTATCTCGGATAACTATACCTTCAAGGACCTTATGCCCTGGATAAAAGAGCCCTTTACTTACCCTCTCTATTCACCGGGGATGAAGGAGCTCGCGTATTTTGTCAATAGGTTACTTGAGGAAAAGGAAATATTTCTTGAAAATGGCAGATTAAAATATGATCTGTCTCTGGCAAGACGTGAGCTGAATTTCTACGAAGAGGTGAGCAAGACCCTCACTTCCTCATTAGAGTTAGACGAGATCCTTACTAAAATAATGAAAAATGCAAAAGAAATGACTAAAGCAGAGACCTGGTCTGTGCTTTTAGTAGACGATGAGACAGGAGAGCTGGTACTTGAAAAAACAGAGGGCAAAAAGAGAAGGGATATACAGAAATTCAGGTTGAAGGTCGGAGAAGGTATCACTGGCTGGGTTGCGCAGGAAGGCATACCAATTGTGGTTCCAGATGTCTCACAGGATGAACGATTTTTTGGAAAGCTAGATGAAGATATTCATCTTAAAACAAAATCTCTGATGTGTGTTCCTATTAAAACAAAAGAACAGGTGGTTGGGGTTCTCAATATGGTAAACAAAACAACAGGAGAACCTTTTACAAGGGAAGACCTCGACCTTTTGATGAGGCTTGTTGACCAGACTGCAATTGCTATAGAAAGGGCATCTCTGTATCAGAAAATGACGGAACTTGCTATAACAGATGACCTAACAAAGCTTTTCAATACAAGATACCTTAACAGAACTATTGAGATGGAGATTCAGCGCTCAAATAGATACCAGGCTTCTGTTTCGCTTATATTTATGGATATTGATTACTTCAAACAGATAAACGACCGCTATGGTCATCTCGTTGGCAGCAAGGTGCTTGTTGAGCTAGGCCAGCTCCTTATAAAGAGTCTGAGGACAGTTGATACTGTTGCAAGATATGGAGGAGATGAGTTTGTAATTGTTCTTCCACAAACATCTTCGGATGTTGCGTTTCAGATTGCTGAGCGGATAAGAAAGGCTGTTGAGCAGAATGTTTTTCTTAAGAAAGAAGGGTATTCTCTTAAGATTACTGCCAGTTTTGGACTTGCTTCATATCCTGGAAGTGCAAAATCCAGGGATGATCTTATGAGACTCGCAGATGAGGCGATGTATAAGGTCAAGCGCCAGACAAGAAATGCTGTTTATGCTATAGTGTAAGTTATGGCGCTTTTAAATTATGCTACAAAAGAAATAATTATTAAAATAGTTTACTATGGTCCTGGAATGAGTGGAAAGACAACAAATATTCAGTACCTCCATTCTGTACTTAACCCTAAAACAAGAGGGAAACTCTTATCTCTTGCAACGGAAGCTGACAGGACGTTGTTCTTCGACTTTCTGCCTGTTGAATCAGGGAAAATAAGAGATTTTTCTATAAGGTTCCAACTCTATACCGTGCCCGGACAGGTCTGGTATAACGCGACGAGGAAACTTATCCTGAGGGGGGCCGATGCCATTGTTTTTGTTGCAGACTCACAAAGCGAGATGATGGAACAAAATATAGAGAGCCTCAAAAATATGCATGAAAACCTCGTTGCTTATAACATTAACCCTAATGATATACCCCTTATTCTGCAGTACAATAAAAGGGACATTCCTAATATCCTATCTATTGACGAACTGAACAAAAATTTGAATAAAAATAAAAAATATGAATACATAGAGTCAGTAGCCGTAGATGGGACTGGTGTAGAAGATACTTTTCAGCGTATTAGCAAGCTCGTACTTCAAGGTATTACAAAAAAGCATAAGATCGAAGTACAACCGGCCGAGGAACTTGTTAAAACCATCGAACCAGAAACATCTCATGAAGAAATGATCCTCACTAAACCTATCCCTGAAGAGCCTGTACCCGAAATTCCGATAATTGAATCATCCAGGTATGAATATCCCAAGACAGAACAAGCTACATTCGAAGTTACACATGAAATACCAGAAGTAAAAGAAGAACCTATTCAAACAGTTGCCGAGGAAAAGGTAACTATACCAGAAGAGGTTATTATTAAAGAGAGCAGAGAAGTTCCTCCTATTCTGGCAGAAAAGCTTGATATGATTATCAACGGGATTAAGGATATGAAGGATGTCAAGGATATCAAGGATATTTCACAGACACTGAAAGAGTTAAAAAATATAGCTTCAAATCTTCACCTTGAAACTAAAGAAATGAAGAAGGAGCAGAAAGAAATAACTGTTATGCTCAGGGATATAAGGAACAATTTTGAAAAAATAAAAACAAAGAAAAGCTGGTTCAGGTCTTCATAATCATTTAAACCCTCTCGAGCGTCTTTATTAGGGCCTCTGCCTTCTTGAGTGTTTCGTAATATTCCCTTTCCGGATCTGAATCAGCAACAATGCCAGCGCCTGCCTGAACAAAGGCCATTTCATCTTTTATAACAAATGTCCTGATTACTATATTTAAATCCATGTTTCCTGAAAAACTAATATAACCTACCGAACCTGTATATGGCCCGCGCTTTACTGGTTCGAGCTCATCGATAATCTCCATGCATCTCACCTTTGGAACACCAGTTATAGTACCTCCGGGAAAAGCAGCCTTTATCGCATCGAAACAGTCTTTTCCACCTGCAAGATTTCCTCTTACATTCGAGACTATATGCATCACATGTGAATAATCTTCGGTAATCATAAATTCATCAACTCCAACCGAACCGTAGTCTGAAACTCTTCCAAGGTCATTTCTTTCAAGGTCTATCAACATTATATGTTCAGCCCTCTCCTTTTCATTTAAGAGCAGTTCTGCGCGCATCAGTTCATCTTCCCTTACATCTTTTCCCCTTGGTCTTGTGCCTGCGATAGGCCTTGTTTCAATTATTCTATCTTTAACCCTCAGCAGTCTTTCAGGCGAAGAACTTATTATCTGATAATCTCCAAAGTCAATAAATGCTGCGAAAGGGGATGGATTTATAGAGCTCAATATCCTGTAGAGTCTCCACGGGCTTTTGTCCCCGATATATGCTGAAACCCTTTGTGAAAGGTTTGCCTGGAAGATATCCCCTGCTGCAATGTATTCTTTGGTCTTTTTAACAATGTTCATATAATCATTCTTTTTCATTTCATAATTAATTGATGATGCATGATGTCTGATACACGATGCATGATTACTGATACGTAATTCCTCTGTTTTGAATTTTACATCCTGTATCCTGTATCTTGTATCGTGAATCTTTTCTACTGCCTCGTCATATTTCTCTGACCAGTCAACCTGCGGTCTCACTCCCTCTCCCCTTAGAGAATCTTTTACAGCCGGGCAGACTATAATTGAACACTTTTTATATAGATGGTCAAAAGCAATTAATCTATCAATCATCAAGAAGTGTGCATCAGGCAAGCTGATATCATCGACAGCATTACTTGGTAATCGTTCAAGATATTGGACAAAATCATAAGCAAAAATACCTACAATGCCTCCCTGAAAAGGAGGTAGATATTCAAAAGGCTTTTGGTTATATGCCTTGACAAGTTCCTTCAGGGCTTTAAGCGGCTTAATCGAGGATATGATCTTTTTCTCCGTTAATCCCCCCTTCCCCCCTTTACTAAAGGGGGGTGAGGGGGGATTATTGTCAATTTCCATAACTCCATTTTTTACTTTAAAAACTAAACAGGGATTAAATCCTATAAAGGAGTATCGCGCAATCTTTTCCGGACCTTTTACGCTTTCGAGCAGAAAACTGTTTGTAGAAGCTAAGGATTCATAAATTAAAGATGGAGATAAAAACGGTATTGCTTCATAAAGTGGTGGAATTGTCCCGTGCTTTATAAGCTGCAGAAATTCTTTTTTCGAGGGCGTGGTCATTTATTGACTATATCCTGCATGGCCTTGTTATTATAAAATTATAAAATTACATAATACTATAGTGCCTTATTGTTGAAAGAAAATTAAACATTGAGAGAAAACGTCTTCAGCGACGACCTATCTATCCCGATTTTCTTTGCAACTGCCTCAGCCGTAGTACGACCGTCACCTGTAAGCATAACAACTTTGACGCCTTCCTATAGAGGAAATTTAACAAAGCATAGTCTCGCCTCCCGATTGCTTCACTCCGGTCAATACAGTCCATGATGGCCCTCGCTTCTCCAACTTCAAGATACTCCATTATTCGATGAGAGGATCGTTTAATGGGGATCGTACAATACCCTTATCTCGAAAAGAATTCTGATCACCCCAGAAGCTTATCTGGTATAATAACCATAAAACACGTTAAGGGAAATCCTGCAAAGGAATAAATAATAAAAGATCAAAATAGATGGAGGAATATAATTTTGAAAGAAAAAAATAATCTCCTTGAGAAAGAACTTATAACCCTAACAGAAAAGATTGAGACTATTAATACTGCCCTTAAAGAATTGGATGATTTGAAGTATGAGATCAAAGGTCTGAAGCTGTTCATTGGGAGGACGCACCCCGAATTCAAAAGCAAGTTTCCTGAGATAATGAAGAAAATTTTTAAAAGGAGCTGAACAATTTTCCGCAGTCACATGCAAAAGAGTATTAAGTATAGAAGGGAATATCTGAATATTTAGTTGACTTAAAACTTTATTTGAGTTTTGTCATCAATGTTAGCTTAAGGGTATCCTGCATATATGCTTACCACCTCCGATTGCGAAAAGTATAGCTGCGTATTACCAGCTCCCTCCTCCACCTCCTCCAAATCCACCTCCAGAAGAACCTCCGCCGCCACTAAAGCCACCACTACCGCCAACACCGCTTCCCCTCGGTGAGGAGAACATCGCAGATGAAAGGCTTGAGGTTACCGAATTAAAAGAGCGAGAAAAAGTATAGGGACTGAATGTCTTGAATCTCCCATGAGATACGTACCATTCAGGTTGCTCCTGATAAATACCCTCGAAAGCCTTTGCCCAGTTATCTGCAACATCAAGGGCAATGGCATAAGGTAAAAATTTAGAGAAAAGGTCTTTCTCTCCCATTCGTTCTAACCTGTCTTTTTCTGCACGGTTCATAAATTCTTGGAACCCTAAAATATCCATATATGCAAAAGCACCAGCCTTTGTCTTTGCAGGCATTACTCGTGAGAATGCAAGCACAGGCAGACCCGTTAATATCCCTGCAAACATGCCTTTACCTCCAAATGTTGTGAGAAATGCAAAAACAAAAGGGGCGATTACTACGGAAATAATTCCTGCGATTAGATATACATTTCTTACCTTTTCCGGACTGCTAAGAAAATACCTTTTCCTCACCAGTTCTTTATAGAGGGTATTTTTCAGTAATTCCAAATGGGTGTAGAATTTATTTTTCATATCAGAGACCATTATGCCTGGCAAATCACCTGTAAATATTTTTTTCATAAGCTCTATCTCAAATGGGCTGAGATTCTCATCAGCTTCCTTTACCTTTGACAGGTAATAATCTGTAGAATCGAATATCAATCCTTCTGCTTTTGTTTCTTCTATTTTTATATATCCTTTTACCGCAAGCCCAACAATGGTTGAAGTAACATCCCTTGAGTCGAGTTTTTCATCAATGAGAGCGCCAACCTCTGCAGGCGTTAGTGGCTTGTCGCCGTATTTTGGAGGTTCATACATGACTGTAACAGCCTCCCTTACCTTCGGGTCTCTCCCTTTTGTACGCCATAGATTCATCATAAATATCAAAGAGAAAACGGGTAAAATAAAAATCCAGTTCTCTCTTATATCTATTGCCCACAAAAATCTCTTCCAAAAAGAAGGATTGGAGACGAGTTCCTTATCCCATCCAAATGCTATCGTAAGACCTTCTCCAGAATTAAGAGGTTTTTTTGTAAAAAACTCACCGACTTTTTTAGACGTCTCAAAGCCGCATTCGGATTCCCTTGAACCAAGGACTCCTGTATAGCACGCAGCCCACAAGTTTTCACTCTTCTTCTTTACTGCCAGATTGACATATGCTGACGCCTCTTTTATAGGCGCCCGCCAGTAGTTACCTGTGACATTCCAATAGAGCTCATCATGGTCATTGAAAAAGAGTATCGCATTTTCAACCTTATATGTAATTATATAAGTCTGATTGCCACTCACATATTTATTCGCATCACCAATCCTTATATTTACAACATTGCCTGTCTTTTTGTACCTGTATTTCCAATCTTTTCCTGACCCATCATTTACAGACATCACATCTATCGGCGTCTCTATAGTTTTGCCAAGCTCGTCTGTATATTTAAACGGGATTTCTCTATAAATTCCATGCCTTGGCCTATAAAATTCCACTTCTATATTTTCTTTGACTGTAAAGGATGAATCTTCATTGATGGTTATATCAGAATGGAACGTGTTGATTGTGAAGTCCTGAGCAGAAACAGGGGAGACAAGAATGGCAAGGATAATGAATACGATTGTGCCTCTAAATATTCCCCAGAGGTTAAGCATACCAAGAAAAGTTTATCAAAATAAAACAATAAAAGTCATCAAAAATATTCAAAAATTCGCAAAAAAGCGAAAAAACGCAGAAACAACCCACCAGTTAAAAAAGATAGAATGAGACTACTTGCAGAATATCAGCCTGTAAAACTTACCTTTACAGGCTTTCTTTCGACCTCTGGTGCCTCCAGCTCGAAGAATTCTTCCTGTTTGAACCTGAACTGAGATGCAACTACGTTTGATGGAAAAGACTCGATAAGGATATTAAAATCCCGAACAACAGCATTATAATATCTTCTCGCATATTCTATATTATCTTCCAATTCTTTTAACTGGGATTGAAGCTGCATGAAATTAGCATTTGCCTTCAGATCCGGATATGCCTCTGCAACAGCAAACAGGCTTTTCAATGTGTCCCTTAACATATTCTCAGCTTTTGCCTTCTCAGCAGGAGATGATGCCCGCATAGCCGCAGACCTTGTTGTTGTTACTTTCTCAAAGACAGACTTTTCATGTGAAGCATAGCCTTTAACAGTCTCAACAAGATTTGGCACAAGGTCGTATCTCTTTTTAAGCTGGACATCAATATCTGACCATGATGACTTTACAGTATTCCTTAGGCGAATTAATTTGTTATATATTGCTATACCAAAAAAAATAACAGACACAAAGATTCCAAGGATAACAAGTATCGCTATCATTTTTTACTCCTTTACTCCTTTACTCCTTTACTTCTTATGCAGCAGGTAGATTTTCTCTACCAATTTTGGCGCTATAAAGAATATCCACTACTTCTCCAATTTTTACTTTTATAGCCTCTTTGGTCCTTCTATTCTTAATCTCTACACAACCTTCTTTGAGGTTCTTTTCGCCGAGTATAATTTGGGTGGGAATTCCTATTAAATCAGCATCTTTAAATTTTACTCCGGCTCTTTCGTCGCGGTCATCCATAAAAATCTCGATACCTTTTTCAGTCAAATCCTTATAAAGTTTTTCAGCAACCTCTAATGTCTTTGCATCCCTCATATTCAATGGTAAGATTTCTACTTCAAATGGCGCAATGCTCTTTGGCCAGATAATGCCGTCCTTATCGCGGTTCTGCTCTATTGCTGCTGCAGCAATCCTTGCAGGGCCTATGCCATAGCTTCCCATGATAACCGGTTTTTCCTGTCCTTTCTCATCGAGATAGAATGCCTTCAATGGTATAGAGTATTTTGTCCCGAGCTTGAAGATATTTCCTATTTCGATAACACGCTCGATTCTTAAAGGTGAATTACACTTCTGACAGGCATCACCTTCTTTTGCAATATGTATGTCATACCATTCAGCGGTAAAATCCTTTCCGGGTCTTACACCCCGCGCATGGTAATGCGGTTTATTCGCGCCGCTGACAAAAACACCCTCCTTAAGGCACATATCAGCGATTATCCTAATTTTGTGTTTCATAGGGCCGATAAATCCCGCCTCGACTCCGAGTATCTCTTTTACCTCTCCTTTTTGTGCCGGTCTATATTTGCCGATTATCCTATTAAGCTTTTTTTCCTGCAATTCTTGATCTCCCCTCACGAGGGCAAGCACAGAACCGTTATCTGTTATCAGGAGTATGCTCTTTATAAAATATTCTGGCCTGAGTTTTAAAAATTTTGAGACTTCTTCAACTGTCCGTTTTTCAGGAGTATAGACCTCTTCAAATTTCCAGTCTATAACTTCTAATCTTTTAGGTTGCGAAATGGCAAGTTCGATATTTACGGCATACCCGCATGAACTACAAAGCACAACTTCATCCTCTCCTGCCTGGCTTGGAGCCATAAACTCATGAGAGATTGCGCCACCCATCATGCCGGGGTCTGATTCAACTTTATAAAACCTAAGTCCGCATCTCGAAAAGATTCTATGGTAAGCCTCTTCATGGAGTTGATAGCTTCTTTCAAGTCCATCTTCATCAGCGTCAAAACTATAACTATCCTTCATTAAGAATTCCCTTGTTCTGAGCACGCCGCTTTTCGGCCTTGCCTCATCCCTCAGTTTTATCTGAACCTGATACCATATTTGCGGTAGATTTCTATAAGAACGGATTTCTTTTCCTGCAAGCCAAGTCATTATCTCCTCATGTGTCATCCCAAGACACATATCCCTGCCACTTCTGTCTTTTAGCCGGAACATCTCATCACCTATTTCATACCACCTGCCTGTCTCCTGCCATACTTCTGCTGGATGCAATGCAGGCAGGGTGATTTCCTGCGCGCCCATGGCATTCATCTCCTCTCGAAGGACTTTATTTATTTTCTTTATAACCCTGAGACCAAGAGGGAGATAGATATATAGACCTGCTGCAAGCTGTCTGATATACCCGGCCCTCAGCATGAGTATATGACTTGCTGCCTCTGCATCAGCAGGTATTTCCCTTAAGGTTGGTATAAGCATCTTCGAGAAACGCATATAAGCCTCCACTAATAAATAGAGTATGATAAGTAGACTAAAGCATTATGAGGAGAGAGTCAAGATTTCTGAAAAGCTGTTCCATTATTTTGTAGTGTCACGTCATATAAGACGTTTAAATCAGTGTTTAACGAAAAATATTCAACATGTGAAGAAGATGAAGAAATCGATAATTAACCTACATCGTCTGACAGGTCAAATCTGGATATTTCAAAAATGAATAGTTCTGATTTGAAAATATTACAGAATGTATGTTATAAAAGAGCAATTTAAATCTTAGCGCTTAAAAGTATACGTTGGCTGGAAGCCAGGGAAGAGAAGTGAAATTCTTCCGCTGCCCCGCAGCCGTGAAGGGAACGAAAGCCCAAAAAAGTGAATAGTGATTAGTGAACAGTGAATAGTAAAACTGACACTGATACTAACACTAACGCTGATACTGGCCACTGGAGAAAGTAGTTGTTTTCCTGACCACTAAATACTGGTCGCTGACAACTGCCTCTCTGGGAAGGCGGCAAGTAGGTAGCCCCGAGCCGGAAGACCTGTCCAGACCAGTTAATTCACACAGAACATTTCCCGAGGGAGGAAAGGATGAAATCCGGTTTTCGGTTGCCAGTTTTAAGTTCTCAGTTTGCAAAAATTCTCTTTTGTTTTATTTCCTCCGTTATTTTTCACAAGCTGCCTATTGAATTGACATTTATCAGAAAATCGCCCCTTGCCCCTCTTTTCCATCCTTCGACAAGCTCAGGATGACAAATGTCGTGGTGAGCCTGTCGAACCATTCCTCCCGGAGCCTGCCCTGAGCGCAGTCGAAGGGGCAAAGGGAGGTTAGGAGGGATTTTATAAAACAATGTAGTCATTATTATGAGACTGTCAATAAAGGATTTCAAGGTAATTTAATGAGCAGGAAGATAATTTCCATTCTTGGTGGTGCAAGAAGCGGTAAAAGCGCTTATGCGCTTAAAGAGGCATCAAAGTTTTTAGGTAAGAAAGTGTACATTGCAACTGCAGAAGCGCTCGATGAAGAGATGAAAGAGAGGATTGAAAAACACAAAAGAGAGAGGAGAAAAGATTGGGATGCCTGTGAAGAACCATTAAAGATTTCAGAGGCGATTAAAAAGACAGAGGGCAGATATCAGATAATCGTCGTAGATTGCCTGACATTGTGGCTTTCGAATGTAATGCACGCTGGTTTGAATATTGAAACTGAAATTGAACATCTCATCTCATCACTTGCCACTATCCACTCGCCAACGAATCAACCATATTTCAATAAGACAATGAAATTAACCCCCCCTTTATTAAAGGGGGGTGGGGGGGATTATCAAGTGATATACATCGTCTCAAACGAGGTAGGCATGGGGATAGTTCCAGAAAATGAAATGTCGAGAAGATTCAGGGATATGGCAGGACTGTTAAATCAGAAAATTGCAGAGGTCGCAGATGAGGTTTATATGGTAGTTGCAGGTATACCGATAAAAATAAAAGATAAAGGAGAAACATAATGCAGAGGACGCTAAAAAGGATAACGCCTGTTAAGACCGAGTTTTTTGAGAAAGCACAAAAGAGGCTTGATAATCTCACAAAACCACCCGGCAGCCTTGGAAGGCTTGAGGAGTTTGCAAGAAGGATTGTGGCAATTTCGGAAAACACTATGCCTGTGCTTGACAAAAAGGTAATCTTCACGTTTGCAGGTGATCACGGAGTCGCAGAAGAAGGCGTTTCAGCCTTTCCAAAGGAAGTAACAAGACAGATGGTCTTTAATTTCCTCAGTGGAGGCGCAGGTATAAATGTCCTTGCAAGACATGCAGAAGCAGAAGTGATCGTTGTTGATATAGGAGTTGATTTTGATTTTACTAAAGCCGGGGACAGTCCCCTTAAACGGGGGACGGGGGGATTTTTTGTTTCAAAAAAGGTTGTCCCGGGGACGCGGAATATCAGAAAAGGCCCTGCGATGGCAGAATATGAGGCTCTGAAATGCATAGAGGTCGGGATAGAACTTGCCAATGAATACGCAGAAAAAGGTTATAAAATCTTTGCTACCGGCGATATGGGAATTGCAAACACTACCCCGTCATCTGCAATAGCAGCAGTGCTAACAGGCAAGTCTGTATCAAAGGTAACGGGCAAAGGAACCGGAATAGGTGATGATGCGTTAAGGAACAAGATTAAAGTGATTGAGGATGCGGTTGCTGTAAATAAACCTGATCCGTCAAATGCAGTAGATGTCCTTGCCAAAGTCGGCGGTGCCGAGATCGGAGGCATTTCCGGATTGATCTTAGGAGCTGCAGCAAACAGGATTCCTGTTGTCATTGATGGTTTCATATCCACTGCAGGGGCATTGCTATCCTATTGTATTGAACCAAAGACAAAAGACTACATGTTCGCATCACACAATTCCGTTGAGGTCGGGCATAAGGCAATGCTTGAAAAAATCGGCTTGAGACCCATACTTGACCTGGATTTAAGGCTTGGTGAAGGCACAGGGGCTGCACTTGCAATGCTGATGATAGAGGCAGGGCTAAAGGTTTATAAAGAGATGGCAACCTTTGGTGAAGCAGGGGTATCGAAAAATGAGTGAGGAGTTACGGCTTATCAGCAAGGAAGATAAATATAATAACATATCGCTGAAAAAATCATTCGCCATTCGTCGCTCATTTATCACCCGTTTTCTGCTTGCGTTCCAATTCCTTACCATCATGCCCTTAAAGGTTAAAGGTAATTTCTCTGAAAAAGAGCTAGCACAGTCAGCAGCCTTTTTCCCGGCCGTAGGCGCATTTCAAGGTTTATTCGCCCTTTTGTCTGCTTTATTGCTGTCAAAAATGCTTCCTTCAGAAATCGTGAGCGGACTGATCATTTTGATATTGATAATAAGCAACGGGGGATTCCATCTCGACGGCCTTGCCGATACATTCGACGCACTGGCTGTAAAATCAAGCGAGAACGAAGCAATTGATAGGGAGAAAAGGCTTTCCGTGATGAAAGACGGTGCCACGGGCGCAATCGGAGTAACTGCGATAGCACTTACAATCCTGTTGAAATTTCTTCTGATCAAAAATCTTCTTGCTCCTTATCCCTTACCCCTTGTTCCTTATTTCATGCTGTTTCTAATGCCTGTTTTTTCAAGATGGTCAATGGTTCCGGCAATATTTCACGGGAAATCCGCAAGACATGACGGCCTTGGAAAAATATTTATTGACAATACAGGGGCAAAAGAGTTTTTGCTTTCAACAACACTCGCTGTTGGCTTCTGGTTATTCGTCCTCAGTTTCACGTTGCCTCTGCTCAGTCACCTGCCACTTCTATTGCTGTCTTTGTTTGTACTTTATATTTTAGGTTTTTCAGCAACAAGGTTCTTTGATAAAAAGTTTAACGGACTCACCGGGGACAATCTCGGTGCAATAAGTGAAATATCGGAAATACTATTCTTACTGGTGGCATCAATATGGTTACAACACTTTATTTAGAGTCTGTTTATAAACTCAGTTTGTCCGCATGCTCCCCCTTTGGCAAAGTATGCTGATTGAATATTATCGAGTTCTGGGATAAATACCCGTGGTGAAACTACTAAATGGAATAATTAGGGGATAATTAATGGCTAAAGCATTAATGATACAGGGAACTGGCTCGGGAGTTGGAAAGAGCCTTATCGCAGCAGGCCTCTGCAGGATATTCAGGGACATCGGTATTAATGTTGCGCCTTTCAAGGCACAGAATATGGCGCTCAACTCTTTTGTAACAAAAGAGGGCGGCGAGATTGGCCGTGCACAGGCCTTACAGGCAGAGGCAGCAGGGATTGAGCCATCTGTGGATATGAACCCGATACTCCTCAAGGCATCAGGTGAGACGGGATGCCAGGTGATTATGAACGGCAGGGTCCATTCCAATATGAAAGCATATGAGTACTATGCATTCAAAAAAGAGGCATGGACGGCTGTAACCCGGGCATATGAAAGATTATCAGGGAAATACAACCTTATTGTGATTGAGGGCGCCGGGAGCCCGGCAGAGATCAACCTCCGGAATGATGAAATAGTAAACATGAGAGTTGCTAGCTACACAGGTGCACCCGTCATTCTTGTTGGTGATATCGATAGAGGCGGTGTCTTTGCATCACTTTATGGAACCATTGAGCTTTTAAAAAACAGTCCAAATCCCCCTTACCCCCCTTTTCTAAAGGGGGGTAAGGGGGGATTACAAACTGCAACCAGTTTATGTGACGCTGATTATATAAAGGCATTTATTATCAATAAGTTTAGAGGCGATATATCTATTCTCAAACCAGGACTTAAAATGATATACGAGAAAACAGGCAGGCATGTAATAGGGGTTTTACCATATGTCTCTGATATAGGACTGCCAGAGGAGGATGGACTATCCTTACAAAAGTTCAAGAATTCAGAAGTTCAGAGGTTCAGAAGTTCAGAACTAAAAATCATAATAGCTCAACTAAAATATATTGCCAACTTTACTGACTTTGACCCTTTCAGATACGAGCCGGACATTGATCTGATTTATTCCCTGCGGGATATAGACATTGAAAATGCTGACCTTATTATTATTCCTGGCTCGAAGAATACTGTAAAGGATCTTTTATTCCTGAAAGAAAACGGCATTGAGGAGAGTGTAAAAAGGGCAGTAAAAAAAGGCATCCCTCTCATTGGTATATGCGGCGGCTACCAGATGCTCGGTGAAAAGATATTTGATTCACTTGGCATGGAAAGTAGTCATAAAGATGTAAAAGGATTCGGGCTTCTTGATATAGAAACAACAATCGAAAAAACAAAGGTGACATCTCAGGTAGAAGCTCAGATAGTGTCAGGCAAGATGCCTGACCTATTTTCTCTGAACTCTGAACCCCAAACACCGAACTTCCTGCGGGGCTACGAAATCCATATGGGAGTGAGCAAGGGTGATATTGGTTTATTTAAATTATTTCGTCTCGCGCCTCACGCCTCACACCTTGCACCTGTCTTAGACGGCTCGTTAAAAGGCAATGTCTGGGGGACCTATATCCACGGTATATTTGATAACGACCAATTCAGGCGCAGTCTTATAAATTCTCTACGGGTTAAAAAGGGGTTAAAACCGATAGAAGATATAGTGGATTATTCAAATTCAAGGGATGAGGCCCTCAATAAATGGGCAAAAATCTTAAAGGAAAACATAGATATGAAATTTATAGAGGGATTGATAAATGACTGATATGGCTGGGACTGTTCAGGATATTTATTTCCAGCTCTCAAAACCTTATGCATTATTGATGCTCGCATTTACACTCGACTTATGCATCGGAGATCCGGTGTGGCTTCCTCACCCTGTAAGAATTATGGGTAAGGCAATAACTAAAATAGAGGAAATTTTAAGAAAACACCTTGAACAGAAAGGGGACAGTCCCGATTCTACCCCTTCGGCGGTAAATCTGGGACAGTCCCTAAAAAATATAAAACACGGGGTGCAGAATACGGAGATCAAAGAAAAACGGGCCGGGATAGTTCTTGTTGTAGTTATAGCTATTTCAACATATGGCGTGTTTTACGTTCTTAATTCAGTAATTCTTACTTATCACTTTCCACTTTTTATTTCTTACTTCTCACTTTTAGTAATGGTTTTTCTAACAGCCACAACTTTGGCTGCAAAAGGACTTATTGACTCAGCACAGTCTATCATTAAGGCTGTCCTGGATAAAAACCTCAACGGCGCGAGGATAGGGCTGAGCCACATTGTAGGCCGCGATACAGAAGCCCTCGATGAAAAAGACATTCTTAAGGCAACAATAGAAAGCCTTGCTGAGAACGCCTCTGACGGAATAATCGCACCTCTGTTTTACTTCGCAATCGGTGGACTTCCCCTTGCCATAACATATAAGGCAATAAACACTATGGATTCAATGGTAGGGTATAAAAATGATAAGTATAAAAACTTCGGTTGGGCAGCAGCAAAGCTGGATGATATTGCAAACTACATACCTGCAAGGATAACAGGAATGCTTATTTCTATCTCATCTACAATTGTTTCCCCTTCACTGTTCACCTGTTCACTGAAAACAATGTTCCGTGATGGGAGAAAACACCCAAGCCCCAACAGCGGTATGCCAGAGGCTGCGATGGCCGGGGCCCTTGGAGTAAGGCTTGGAGGTCCGTCAAGCTATTGGGGGCTAGTTGTAGAAAAACCATACATTGGGGAAGAGATTCAAGACAGAAAGAATCTCTACTTAGAGGCTTCTAAAAAAGCTATGACCATAACGAAGATTACATCATTACTCGGACTCAGTATTGCTATTGTAATCTCACATGTAAGGACCGCCATATGACAGAGCACAGAAAACAGACCCGCCCTACCCTCTCGATAGGGAGAGCTAAGGGAGAGAGTAAAAATCCAGGCTCTGATTTTGATATAGAACACGGTGGGAATATCTACAGGCTTGCAGAAGAACTAAAGATGCAGGAAAGAACGATAATAGATTTCAGCGCCTCAATAAATCCATTAGGGGTGTCAAAGAAGATAAAGGCAGAGTTAAGAAAACACCTGAAGTATCTTCACAACTACCCTGACCCTGATGCGAGAAGATTAAGAAAACGGCTTGCTCAATATCATGGAATTAACCCTGAGATGATACTCTGCGGCAATGGGAGCACAGAACTTATTTATCTAATAACAAGGGCATTGAAGCCAGTAAAAGTTCTCATACCGGCGCCAACATTTTCGGAATACGAAAGGGCATGCAGAACAAGTTACGAGTTACAAGTCACGAGTTACGAGTTAAAAAGAGAAAATAATTTTGATATAAATCCTGATGAATTTATCAGTTCCATGAAAGGCTGTGATATGGCGTTTCTATGTAATCCGAACAACCCGACAGGGCTACTGCTTAAAAAGGATTCTGTCATGCAGATTGCAGAGGCAGCCAGAGATTTAAAATGTATTCTCGTTGTTGATGAGGCT
>Ga0172375_10004172_pt1 | contig 21546 bp, 21 predicted proteins | sample LakKiv1m_FD_114537 | JGI IMG/M metagenome (GOLD analysis project Ga0172375, IMG submission 114537) | Freshwater microbial communities from Kabuno Bay, South-Kivu, Congo - kab_092012_11.1m | ecosystem: Environmental > Aquatic > Freshwater > Lake | place: Democratic Republic of the Congo...
GAACTCCTCCGCCTTAAGTTTTTCCACTAAATATGCCGCGGCCCTAAACGCCACATCCCCCATTCCCGGCCAGGCAACAATCATATATGGTTTTTTGAGCCTGGGCCTTTTTAAAATTTTCAATCCTTCCATTTTTTCTCCTTTAAGCATAACTGTCATTCTGAAGCGCCACTTTCCTTGCGCTGCGTTTAAAGTCAACACAGGCTCCGGCGCTGAAAGATTTCATATCATCAATCCTCGGCGGAGCTTACGCTCAAGCGAAGCGAACGCGCCTCAGGATAACACCCTTTCCCGATTGGGTTGGAAACGGTTTCCCGATTGGATTGGAAACGGTTTCCAACTCAAAGCGGAAACTATTTCCGAGCTAAAGCGGAAACGGTTTCCGTGGGTTTATAATTTTTCAAAAACTCTACTAAAACTCTCGCGCCCTGATAAAGATTGCTTAATCTCGCGTATTCATCCGCAACATGCGCGCAGCCTTCCACGCCAAAACCCGTAGCAATCGCCGGGATGCCCTGATCCTGGAAAAAAGTGATTACGGTTGCGCCTTCCGAACCGCTTAAACGCGGTTTAATTTTTAAATTACGCATCGCCGAAACCAAAGAATTCACCAAAGGATGCTTTTCCTTAATTACGTACGGAGCCTGAACTCCTTGAATTTCAATGGAAAATTTTTTCGTATATTTTGAAATAGTTTTTTTGAGATCTTCCAGGAGCGCGCGCTCATTGGTGCCGGGAAGAAACCTGAAATCCAGCTCAAACTCGCACCAATCCGCCACCACGTTTACTTTATCGCCTCCGTGAATAGTCCCGATATTTACCGTCGGCTGATGTAAATATTTATTCCTGGCGCAAACTATTTTTTGCGTTTTAAGGCCGTTTAAAACGCGCACGGCTAAATCTATGGCGTTTTGCCCCAGCCAAGGATACGCGCCATGGGCTTTTTTGCCTTTTAAGCGCACTTTTAAATGCATTAAACCCTTCTGGGTAACCACTATTTCAAAATCATCCGCGTCTAAAACCAAGGCTGCGTCAACTTTTAAAATTTTTCGCTTAATTAAAGGAATTAACCCTAAGCCCGAGCCGCTTTCTTCGTCGGCGGTCGCGGCAATCACTAAATCATAACCTAAAACCACGCCGTCTTCAACTATGCTATTAACCGCCTCCAGCATAGCGGCTAAATTGCACTTGCAGTCGGTTGAGCCTAAACCAAAAATTTTGTCCCCGGAAATCTTACCGGAAAAAGCCGGCTGTTTCCAGCTCCTGCCCGCGGGCACAGTATCTAAATGCGGAGTCAATAAAAGCGCGTGTTTACTTTCCTTGCCTTTGATTACCGCCAAAAGATTGCTGCGATTTTTACAAAATTCATAGATCCGGCTCTCTACCCCTATACTCTTAAGCAGCCTTTGCGTAAAAAGCGCGATCTTACGCTCGTTACCCGGAGGGTTTTGCGAATCAATTTGAATCAACTGCCGCATTAATTTAATTAAACGTTTTTGATTGATCATTGAGCGGGCAGATCTGGCATTTAGGTTTGGATTTTAAACAATATTCTTTTCCCAATTTAACTAAAAGCGCGTGATATTCATTAAAAAATTTTGTATTTGGCTCAAGCTGGCGCATAAATAAATCCTGCAACGCCTGATAATCGTCTTTTTCCCTGATTAAACCGTGGCGCAGAAAAATACGTTTCGTATAAGCGTCAACGACAAACACCGGCTTATTTAAAGCGTAAAGCAAAATTGAATCGGCGGTCTCCGGGCCGATACCACAAACCGCCAATAGCTGCCGCCGCAATTTTAACCCGGGCTCTGGGAGCATTTTTTTAAGCGATCCCTGATAAGTTCCGAAGAAAAAATCCAGAAACGCCTTAATCCTCTTAGCCTTAATATTATAATAACCCGCGCTTCTGATTAATTCTGCCAATCTTTTATGCGGCAGGCGCCTTAATCTATCAGCTGATAAATTTTTACTCTGCTTAAGGCGGCTGAGCGCTTTTTCAACATTGGACCAATTAGTGTTCTGCGTGAGTATCGCGCCGATAATAACTTCAAAACTGTCATCCGCCGGCCACCAGAATTGCCGGCCAAAATGAGCGAATAATTTTTTATAAATCAGGGTTAAGCGCGAGCTCATTCTTTAATTCCTAAAGGGTTATAGCCGTGATAAGCGAAAATCGTATACGCGGTCCCCGATACTGCGCCGGTATTGCTGCCCTTGGGGGTCATCCAGCCATGTCCGGTATCCACAAAATCCTGCGTGGCATAAGGCAGGCACCCTTCTCCCTGGCCGGAGGCTGATGAACTACAAATCAGCATATTGCCTAATTGCGCCAAATAACTATTGGCCTTATCCTCGTAAACATGGGCCCTCTCCAGGTTATTTTTTTGATAATAATAACCCGCCATAATTTTATAGGAGACCACCATCTGCGCTGTCCACTCCGAGGAAACTACCCCGCCGCGGGCCACATGAAGCAGCGGCGCGAAATCAAAACCCTTGACCCTGACAGTTTGCCCGTTCGGCCGGACAAAATTGACTTCCACGCTGCAATTCTCCTCGGCAAATTCCATAATCTTATCCGGGTCCATGCCGATTTCTTTCAATTTTTGCGGCCCGATGGCGGCAATTGACCAGGCGTAAGTATCCGTGGCGATCGTTGAATCGCCCTTGCCGCGCTTAACTAAAATATCCTGATGCGTGTAAGTATGGCGCAGTAGCCAGTCTAAAGCGGTATCGGCTGCCTGTTTATATTTATTATCCCGGGTAGCTTTAAACAACATATTAAAAAACGCGTAGGCATCCAGGTTATGTTCGGTAGAGTACCAGGTAAATTGCGGGCCTCCGCGGATACCGCCGTCAGGATCCTGTTTCTGCAGGTTAATAATACACCTGGCAATGCTTTCAGCCAGGTATAAATAGCTTTTATCCTGAGCCTGGCTGGCATACTGCATAATCGCAATGCCCAGCCAGATGTTCGGGCCGCTGTGCATTATAAATTCCGCTGGCTCTCCGTCGCTGGCATAATATGCGTTTAAAAACCAGCCGTTCTGTCTCTTGGCGGATTTAGCAAAAAAATTCAAAAGTTTCTTTGCCCGGCCAAAATCTGAATTATGCGCGTAAACCTGAATCAGCAGGGCCTGGTCATAAGTAAACGCCCAATTGCTGATATCCTTATCCCCCTCAAAACTTATGCTTAAGCCGGTATTCAGGTTTTGATGAACTTTAAGCCAATTATACATTTTATCCAGGTTAACTTTTTCTAAGGCTGCCTGTTTTTTCTCTAAACGGGAGGACTCCGCAATAGCCAGAGCTTCCTGGCTTCGCAGATTAATTAATTTTTGCGCAAAACTATTTTTCTCCTGAGTAAGCTTAATGATTAATTCATTGATCTCCTTGCTGCGGCCGGAAGTAAACGGTTTTTTATTCGCCTCCTGCGTAGTAACAAAACCGATTTCCGATTCCAGCCAGTTAATTTTGCTCTGCAGAAACTCTCTTTGTTTTGCGGATTGCCTGATCTTATCTTTGGCCAGGCGCGCCTTGCGCAGGACCCCCGCCAATTCTTCCGCCAAAGTTTGATTATTTTTAGTTAACCGGTAGTTAAGATAAGCATTCCCGGCCAAGCCAATGCCTAAAATTATAACTAATGAAATAACCAGCGGTTTAAAAATCCTTCTGCCCCAGGCATAGCGCATAATCAATATATTATGTTTTGGGTTAATCCGGATATAATCCAAACCGATCAGGGTATGGTTAACTCCGGGAGAAAGCGGCTCTTTAACCCAGGCTATATTAGCCAAAGCATCTACCGGGCGGCGGATTATCAGCAAAGTAATCTCTAAAAATAGGTTCGCTTTTTTCTCTTTAATCAGCTTAGCGGCATCATCCGGAAGATTATTTACCGCCAGGCATATCCCTCCGCGGCTCACATTACTGGTAAAACCCTGCACCCACTGCGATAAAATCTGTTTTTTATCCGGGCTTTCCAGGCGCGCCTGCACCGGAAAAACAGTATCCAGACGCAAATACCTCCTGCGCTCCCGGCCGCCGGCTAATTTACGCCTTCCAAACATAAAACCATAAATCCTTTCTTCGTTTAGTCCGAACTAAAGTCCGGGGCTTCCTTTCGAGCAGAAAACGCGCAATTCCATTCATCCCCCGGGCTAAAACCCGGGGATTTCTGCGAAGGATTAAAATAAAAACCTATTTTCACCAATTGATTTTATACCAGATTACATTTAATTCAACACGAATATTTTAAAAAAGCTTCCAGGCCGGTTAGACCTTTGCCTAAAAAAATAGATTTTAATTTATGAAACACATCAAAGGCCAGTTCCACATCCGCAAAAGCGCGGTGCTGCTGGCTGCCGGAGATGCCTAATTTTTCTGCGACAAACCAAAGCGCGTAGCGTTCTAAGCCCGGCATAAGCCTGCGGGCCATCGTCAGGATGTCAAAGGTCCGCGGATCTTTTAATTCCGGCAGGCAAGCCAGCCGCAGTTCGTTATTTAAAAATCCGAAATCAAACTCCGCGTTGTATGAGCCCAGGCAGCTGCCTTGAGAAAACTTTAAAAACTCCGAAAGCACATCTTTGGCCGGCGGAGCTGCGGCAACCATCTGCGCGGTAATTTTATTCACGGCAAAGGCGCCGGCGCTAACAGGCCGCGGTTGATTGATTAAAGAATCAAAATGCGCCTTGATTGTTTGATTTTTAAATCTTAGCGCGGCGATCTCCACCACGCGCTCTCCGTCTATAAACTTTAAACCGGTAGTTTCCGTATCAAAAATTGTAAATTCAACCTCATTAATATGCATATTTACCTGTTGCGATATATCCCGGGATAAGCCTGGCCGGATGATATGATAATTTGGTTTTCCTAAGATTTTCCAGCCCGGAATCATCCATAATATTAATATATTTAAACCCTGTCAACTGCCTGGCAAAAGCCTGAAAAATAAACTGCGCTAACCCTTTTATGGAAAGATCCGTAACTTCATAAATAATACAAAATGTATCCTGATTAAGCTTATAGCCTAAAGAGAAGCCTTTGGCCTGATTATCCACCTTAACCACTATCCCGGTATAATCTAAATCCTGATAATCGGTAAAAATTGCTTTCAGCACCTTGCGGCTGTCTTCAAGCATCCCCAGGTATACCGGGTCCTGGTTTTTGCCTGCGCGCTGCTTTATCCAGGACGCAAATATTTTATTACAACCGGCAATGTGTTTTACGCTAAAAGGCTCGGAGGAGAAATTATAATGCTTGGTAAAATAGTTAAAAGAGGAACGCTGCGATTTAAATTTATTGCCTTGTAATTTTACCAGGTCAAGCCTGAGGCATAAATAATCAGGATATTTTTCCCGGACCTCAAGGCCCAGCTTGGTAAATATCCTCACATCTTTTAATTCAAGATTCTCTATACGGCTGACCTGCGGATTACGGTTAAATTTATTCATTATGGCAAAAACTCCGGAAATAATTTCCGGATTCGCCGGGCCGCCTAAAGGCGGTAGATACATAAAACAGCCGGTCTTATCTTTAAAAAAAACGCATAACCTGCCCTGAATTATCGTCCAGCTGATATCAAAAAGCGCTTTCCAAATATAAATATTTTCAAAGGAAAACACGCAAAGCTCATGCCGGAGGCGCCTTAAATACCCGGTAAATATTTTTTTATCTTTCAGGGTTAATTTATTTAAGTCCATCGGGAAAATCCAGCTCGGCAACCTCTCGCACCTCTTCATAAGCCTGGATAATCTGCGGATTATTTTTAAGCATCTCTAATTGTTTTTTAGCGTTAAGATAATCCGTCAGGTAGAGGATATAGTCATTCATCTGCGGGGCGGAGATCATCCGGTTGGCGTAAGGGCAATTTAAATCAACTGTCAAAAGCGCTTTTTTACGCCGGAAATTAATTAAAAATGGGTAGAGTTGGCATTCAAACGGCCGCATTTCATAAATCTGACAGCAATTATCCGCGCTTTTTAGAAACGGGCAGATAAAGCCCTCACCCGCGGGATTAGCTACCGGATGCAGGCGCCGGTCAGCGGAAATTGATGCCGCCGGAATCTTTTTATCCAGATAACCCTGGACCTCTTCCTCTAAAAGGCACGGGCTCCAGACGGAAAACTCCTCTTTAAAACGGCAGCACCCCTGGCACTTAAGGCATACCTCCGAAGGCACAAATTGCTTGATCATTTGACTATGCTTCCGTTAATAAGCTTCTTTTCCGGCGAAATAATCACCACCCCGTTTTCATCGGAACCGGCTAAAACCATACCCTGGCTTTCTACGCCGCGCAATACTGCCGTATCCAGGTTATCCACTACCACTACCTGCTTGCCAACCAGAGTCTCTTTGGAATACATGCTTTTTATCCCGGCAACAACCTGTTTGGTTCTGCCTCCCAAATCTAAAGTCAATACTAAAAGCTTATCCGCGCCAGGATGATCCGTAACATCTTTAATCTCTGCCACCCTGAATTCTAATTTCCTGAAATCATCAATCGTCGCCATTTTTTCTCCTATGTTTACCTTTCCTGCCCTTCTGAGGCGCCGCTTCCCATTCGTTGCGTTTGGGGCCAGCGCAGGCTCCGGCACCGAAGAATCTCAAAATTTTACTTCCACCGACATCTCTAACTGATAAGCGCAATCAGCCAAACCATCGCCTCTAAGATACGGGCTAAACAGGCTTCCGTCAACATCATCCCGCTTTTCTTTATAATATTGCCCCGGTATAAAATACCCGCCTAAGATACTAAACAATATATTTGGCTTAATATAATAGTCAATAAACAGGTCTGTTTCGCAGCCTAAATCCCTGGAAAGAAATTTACCCTCCCCCTCATATACGCCTACCGGCCGGTTAAACGCGCTCAAATAATAAAAATAAACCCCCACGTTAAGCTTAGGCGTAAAATCATAATCAAAACCAACGGAAGGCATAATTAAATTCTCAAAATCTCCTGAACTGAACGTTTTCGGGCGGGGAACTCCATAATTCAGGCCATAGCCGCCGCCCATGGCCACAATCGGCAGCATCTCAACATTGCTGGTGCTGATGGTATCCCCTAAATTAAAGTTAGTCGGAGAAAAATAACTAAAAGCGCGATTCTTGCCTCCGGTATAAGTGGTATCGCCGTTTTCTGCCATCTCTAAAGTAGCCTTATTACCGGAACAAAGTAAAAACTGAAATGAAGGCGTAAACTTCCCGAAGGAATAATCCAGGCTTGAATAGAACATATACCCGGTATGCTGCACGTCTTTATATTCGCTTGAGGCGCTCTGCGCAAAACCGAAATTATGCGCGGCTTCCAATTTCAAAGAAAGTTTTTCGCCGTTAAATTCCCAGGCAGCGCCTAAAGTCCCCAAAAGGTCCCGCTTAATGGGCGCGGTAAAAAGATTATCGCGCTTGCCGCAAGAAGTATAATCCGCCAACATCCCGGCATACGGCCAGAAAACCTGTTTTCCCACATTAATCTTTGCGTCCGTAGCAAAAAAATTGGCGGCGTTAGGCTCATATTTCTGGCCTTGCTCAATTTCCTGCTTAATCCTGGGGCCTAAAACATTTTTATAAAGCAAATCCGGCCGGCAATAATAAATCCGCCACAATAAACTTTCGGTTTGCCGGTATAAAGTAAACCCGTAATTCTCATAATTCCCGTTTAAACTAAAACCATTGCCGACTTCATAAATATAAAGCCCTGCCCGGCTGCCGAATTTATTAAAGAGCGGAGCATCAATCCAAAACTCCTCAACCTGAGGCAAAAATTCACTGCCGCGGTAACGGTCAATCTCTCCGCCGGTATTAATTAAAGTGTTTCTGATAAATACCGGCGCGCTGTAATCATATGGCCCGTTTCGTTCAAGCTTAAGAAAATATTTAGGCCCCTGATTTTTAGGGTCGGCGCTGAAAGAAAAACTGTAATCTATGCCCAGGTAAGCTGTGCGGTCATCTTTATTACTGCTATCTAAACCTGCGACATTTTTAAAGGTTACCAGGTCTGTGCGCAGATAAGTATTTAAATTTATAAGGTAATTTTCGGTTTCCAGAAGATTAAAAGCATAGGCCGGAGCAGGAAACCAGAAAAATAAGCAAAAAAGCCATAACTTTTTCAAAGTATAATCCCTTTGTAATTATGATAACACTCAAGCAGAAAAACTCAAGGCTAAAAGTTATCCGCAGGGTAGCTATCATAAAAATAGCCAAGCACGTTAAATGCTTGGCTAAAATTGGCGGGGCCGACGAGATTCGGACTCGCGATCTCCTCCGTGACAGGGAGGCGCCATAAACCAGACTAGGCCACGACCCCCGCAAAAACCATAATTTTTTGGAAGAGCTATATTGTACCCAAAATTCAAATAATCGCAACAGATATTTTAGAAAATAGGGCCGTTGCTATTTATCTAAACAGTGGGCGGTACAGGACTTGAACCTGTAACCTTTTGAATGTAAATCAAACGCGCTAACCAATTGCGCCAACCGCCCTTAATCTCTCAAACAACAAGCTTGGCCAAAATCCCTAAAGTAAAGGCCATAACAAACAAGGCAACTGTCTCTATAATGCCTAAAACTACAATGTAATTGCCAAATCCTTTTCCGGTTTCCCCCATGGCATCAGCAGCGCAGGCTCCGGCTTTGCCCTGCATTAAAGCAGAGATACCCATAGCCAATCCGCAAAATATCCCCACCCACCAGGCAAACATCCCTTTATGAGCAAGCTCCGCCATTTTATTCATAACGATCATGCCGTAAATCGTCTGGGTAAGCGGAGCGCCGACAAAAGCGACCAACATAAAAGAAGCTGTTTTATTATGAGTAAAACTTTTTTTCCAGGCTCCGATCGCAGCCATACCGGCAACCCCTGCGCCCAACCCTGAACCGATTGCCGCCAGGCCTAAAATACTAGCCAGCCCTAAATCTTTAAACTGTATAAGCAATCCTGTTTCCATTTTATCATCTCCTTTTTCTTAAACTATTTTTTCTTCCTTTAAGGGGCGATAAGCAAAACCGCTCCATTTTATATCAAGATGCGCGCAGAATTCAAGAACATTCAGCCTGACGCCGTGCACCAAAATAGAGAGCGGGCCCAATATTATATTTAATAAATGGCCGATTAGCAATATAAAAGAAGTCAAGAGCCCTGAACTAAAACTATTAAACCCCACACCCATTGCCATTTTATTAAAAGCGTCAGCAACCGCCACCGTGGCAAGCCCCACAGCAAATAAACGGATATAAGAAACTATGTCCGTGAAATTATTCATTATATTAAGCAGCAGCGCGCCTAAGCCTGCGCCAATACTTTTAAAAATATTCTTCCGGGGGTTGCTAAAAAATATTATCAGCGCGGGCCCAAGGATCAGCGGCCATTTTGCTAAAGCGGGGAAGCTGCTGCCAAGAATAAGTGATTTCGCCATAAAAAAAGCCCCCCAGAGCACATTCACCCAGCCGATATCGGCTAAAAAGAAAATTTTGGGGAATTTTAGTATGGCCCGCCACAAATGCGCAATGCTCAAATGTAACGCCCCGAGAAAAAAGCAAAACTCCTGCATTTTAACATCATTCCTTAAACTCGGCATAATCGGCCTGGCCCAAACTGGCAGCCACTCCTGGCCAAAAAAACTTGCAGTCAAAAACCCCCAGATTACGGCAAAACTACTCAATATGTAGAATAAGATAAAAATTGAAGGATTGTTGAATTTACCGCCCCATTTTCTTTGCGCTAAAAACGTCAATAATAAATAAATTAGCCCATATCCGGCATCACCGATTAAAATTCCGAAAAATATTGAAAAAAAGATGAAAAACCACAAACTAATATCTAATTCGTTATATCCGGGCACAACCTCAATCATTTTAAATACCGGGCTGATAATAGAAATCCAACGGGGGTTACGCACTAAAGTCGGCACCCGATCAAATTCATCCGGATCATTGGAAATTGCCCCCCAACCATGCTGGCGGGCAAGCCCAAACATAGCCTCCTGGAGATCAACCGGCAAATAACCTTTTAAATAAGCTATCCCTTCCGACTCGCCCATGCCTTTTAAAGCTTCATAAAACTCCAGGTCTTTTTTTAAAGAATTTTTGGCCTTGAGTAATTTTTCCGCAAAACCGGCATACGCGCCAATCTCGTCTTTAAGCGCCTGCATGATTTGGGTATCTTCAATTAATCTCTGTTTCATCGCCGATAGCGGCATTTTAGGCGGCTCAAGCTCTTTAAAGCTAATTTCAATTGCCTCAAACGCAATAATCAGGCAATTGATGATCCGGCCTTCTCTGGAAATTTCCTTAACCAAAATATTATCGGGCAGAGAGGCAAATTGCTCCTTAGTAAGTTGATAAAATCTAATCAAAATATTTTTGCCGGCAAGCTGCCGGATTGATTGCGGATCAAAATCTCCCCAATGCTCCCACTGGCCTATCCAGCTATTTAAAGTAACCGCGTACTCCTTTAACTGAGAGATCCTCTTTTGCAAATCCACCAGATGATGGCAGATAATTTTATAATTATCGGATTTTATCAACGCTACCTTTGCCGCCGGATTATGCCTGGCATCCGTCAGAGCCATCTGCGCCTGTTCAATTAAGGACAGGTCTTCTGCAATGGCGCTCAGTTTAATTCCCTCCGGCGCCTGGACATTTTCTACATGTATAACCCCCAAGGCGCGCAGTTTTTCCAAAGCAGGTTCCGACTCGCTCTGGCGGATAAGTAAAAAAACTTTTTTCATCGGGACAATCATTCGGCGGCCTCTAAGATCTGTTCTTCAATTTTTCTTTTGGCAATCTTGCTGCGGCCTACGGCATTAGCCAGTTGATCGCCGATATAAACCTTAATCAGGCGGATATCTTCCTGCGCCTGGGGGATCTTTACTTTTTCAAAAAGATTAACCCGCTGGCTGGTAACGCGTAATTCGTGTTTTAAAATAAAGACGCCTTTTTCAATAATTTTGATTTCCGCGCGGGCAGCTGCATACAGCCTCAAATTTTCAATTGCCGCGTCAACCCATAAAGGAGCAAGAAATAAATCATACTGCGCCGGAGAAAATTCTAACCTAATAAAAATGGGGATATCCGTGCCGGCAATATTCCGGTTTTCCGTAACAAGCTCTCCGGCAAGAAGATAGGGTTTAATATCCGCCACCGGATCGCGCAATAAGCCAATCCAGGATTCAATATGATTTTGTTTTTTCAGTAATTGGAGTTTTTTCTCGTCTAACAGGGCAAGCTGATGCAATATCTCAAGCTGTAACTGCTGCTTTTTCAATTGCAATGTGGGCAAATAGCGCTCAAACTGCTTCAAGGCATCGCGCTGCTTTTTTAATTCACCCTTGGTGAGTTTGATTTTTGCCATACTTGACTTTTAGCTGTAGTTGCTTTTGGGCTTTTCTCCTAAACACTATCTGCTATCTACCGCTCTTTGGCCAGTACTGCTCAATCATTGAACGTTTAATCCCGGTCTCTTCCGGCTCAAAACAATCTGCCAGAATCTGCCAACCAAGATCAAGCGCTTTTTCCAGCGGGATATTTATTTTAAGCGGCATCATATTCTCTTCAAAGAGTTTTCCGTATTTAATCAGTTTTTTATCCCAGGCGCTCATCTGGAAACCCATAGATTGCTTTTCCAAAGACTCGCGGTAATTAGCAAAAAGCTGGATCATCGTATCCATAATCGTGCGGTGATCCGGCCGGGTAATGCCGTTAACCTGCTGTTTAAGCCGGCTTAAAGACCCAAAAGGCTCAATCACTCCGTTCTTAAGATAAAACTGGCCTTCGGTAATATAACCGGTATTGTCCGGCACCGGATGGGTTACATCATCGCCGGGCATGGTCGTTACCGCCAGAATGGTAATTGAACCTGCGCCGTCAAAATCAACTGCTTTTTCATAACGGCCGGCTAACTGGCTGTAAAGATCGCCCGGATAACCGCGGTTAGAAGGCACCTGTTCCATGGTAATGGAAACTTCTTTTAAGGCATCGGCAAAATTAGTCATATCCGTAAGCAAAACTAAAACCCGCTTGCCTTTTAAGGCAAAATCTTCTGCCACGGCCAAGCTGATATCCGGAACCAGTAAACACTCCACCACCGGATCCGCCGCGGTATGCATAAAAAATATTGAGCGGCTTAGCGCGCCCTGCTCTTTTAAGGTATCCCTAAAAAATAAATAATCATCGTGTTTTAGGCCCATGCCGCCTAAAATAATAATATCAATCTCGGCCTGAATAGCGATCCTGGCCAGCAACTCATTATACGGCTCGCCGGCAATGGAAAAAATCGGCAATTTCTGCGATTCTACCAGGGAGTTAAAAACATCAATCATGGGAATCCCGGTGCGGATCATTTTGTTAGGGATAATTCTTTTGGAAGGATTAACCGCCGGCCCGGCAATATCAACCAGGACATCATCAAGCATCGGCCCGCGGTCAAGCGGCAGGGCGCTGCCGTTAAATATGCGGCCCAATAAATTTTCACCCGTAGCCACGCGCATCGGCGTCCCTAAAAATCTTACCTTATCTTTAGTGGAAACCCCGCGGCTGCCGGCAAAAACCTGCAGGCAGATTTTTTGTCCGTCAATACGGATAACCTGCGCCAAAGAAGCGCCGCGGCCGGTGGTAATTTCGGCAATATCCAGATACCCCACTCCGGAGGCCTCAACGATAATCACGTCTCCGGCAATCTGAATTATATTGGTATAGACTTTTTGCATTTGATTAATTAAACACTTTTATGTTTGTCTAATAACTCCTGAATCTCTCTTTCAATCTTTAAAAATTCGGCGTTTTTAAAAGCCAACGAATTCCAGGTGCGCAATAACTGCCTGAGCGTTTGGAAAAAATGTAAAGCCGCGTCTTTATGCTCTAAATTAAACTCGCTGGCCAAAATTTTATAAATAAAATCAAAAACATAAACCTGCCTTTGGCTGGAGGTTGCTTCATCAACCTGGTCAAAGGCATTCTGCTGCAAGTAAACAAAATCAAATAATTCCCCCTTAAGATAATCCGTGTAATCTTTTAAAGAAGTGCCTTCTTCTCCGACGACCTTCATCATCTGCCCGACTTCATGGCTGCGGCGCAAAGCCGCGTGGCCGGCTGCTTCCTGTTGATCGCCGATAAAACTCTTATATTTGCTCCAGCTGATTAACGGGTCAATCGCCGGATACCTCCTGGCGTCAGAGCGCTCGCGCGATAAACCGTGAAAAGCGCCGACAACTTTAAGCGTAGCCTGAGTAACCGGCTCTTCAAAATTTCCTCCGGCAGGGCTGACGGTGCCGCCGATAGTAACTGAGCCGCTGGTGCCGTCATTAAGCTTAACTACTCCGGCTCTTTCGTAAAAAGAAGCGATGCGTGATTCCAGGTACGCCGGAAACGCTTCTTCGCCCGGAATCTCCTCAAGCCTGCCGGAGATCTCGCGCATAGCCTGAGCCCAGCGCGAAGTTGAATCGGCAAGCAATAAAACATTTAGGCCCATCTGCCGGTAATATTCGGCAATGGTTACCGCGGTATAAACGCTGGATTCCCGGGCAGCCACCGGCATTGAACTGGTGTTACAAATAATCACGGTGCGGTCAATCAAAGGCTTATTGGTTTTAGGGTCAATGATCTCCGGAAAGGTTTTCAGAGTTTCCACTACTTCCCCGGCGCGCTCGCCGCAGGCGGCAATAATCACAATATCTATTTCCGCATGGCGGCTGGTTAATTGCTGTAAAACTGTTTTACCCGCGCCAAACGGCCCGGGTATGCAATATGTCCCGCCGCGGGCAATCGGAAAAAGCGAGTCAATCAGCCGCATTTTAGTAACTAACGGCTCATGAGGTTTTAATTTTTCGCTGTAAGCGCAAATGGGGATTTTTACCGGCCAATTCTGTTTGAGTGTTACCTCAGACACCCTGCCTGCTTGATCTTTTAACTGCGCCACAACTTGTTTTAAATTATATTTTCCCCGATTGGCAATACTGATTACCTCTAAACTTCCGCCGAGAAAAAACGGAGCCATAATATAATGCTTAAATGCCTTCTCCGGGACAAACCCTAATTTAGAGCCGGCTAAAACTTTATCCCCCGGTTTAACTAAAGGAGTAAAATCCCATTGGCTATCAGCCAATGCTTCCAAATAAACGCCTCGTTTCAAAAAGAAACCGCACTTTTGCGCCAGAATCGGCAGAGGATTCTGCAAACCATCAAAAACCTGGCCTAATAACCCCGGGCCCAATTCTACGGAAAGCAGCTCTTCGCTAAATTCCACCGGCTCGCCGACTTTTAAACCCTGGGTGCTTTCATAAACCTGCATCTGCGCTTCGCTGCCTCTGACGCGGATGACCTCTGCCTTTAAACGCTCATCCCCATGCAAGATATAAGCCACTTCGTTCTGGATCACAAAATCATCCAGCTGCGCGGTAACCATATTGGCGTTAATTTTAACGATGCGGCCTATTCTTTTTCTATCCATACCGGTTGATTTTATTGCGCTAACACTTCCGTAAACAATTGAGTTTTATCCGCGCTCAATATATCATCCCAACGCGTAAGTATCGTCAATTTCAAAGCGTAAATAATTAAAACGTCCAAATCAAAGTAGCGCCTGAGGCTTAATGCATCCAAAAATTCCCATCTTTTCTGGTCCAGGAATTTTTCCGCCTCTAAAATGGAGGTGTTTCTAAATGCGCTCATGGCAATATGCGTAATCTCGGCTTCGGCATTTTCCTGGCCGCGCACAAATCTTAAAGGGTCTATTTTCAGGCGGCTGGCGCGGGCTTTGGCTAATTCATTTCTTAAACTAAGATCAAAAACGCTCCATCTCTTCAAAACCTCGGATGCGCCTGAATTCAAGGTGTAAGCCTCTTGAGTAAAAACCTGCCGCAGGATCTTTATTTCTTCATCGGGAATTAACCCCTGGCAACGCTCTAAAAAATTTTCCCGGCTAAACGGGGCCTTGGCAGGAATTTGCAACGCCGGCAAACTGGAAATTAAATATGTATAATATCGGCTCATAATAATAGGACCGTTTCTATTTATAATATTTTATTCAACTCCGGCTTGATTGAGCCGGCGATATAATCAGCTAAAGCCCGGTCCGTAAAATCAAAATGTGATTTACCCGCGTCAAAACTTATATTAAAACCCGCGCTTAATTCTTCAGACGGCTTCAAAGTGAATTGTTTCTTGGTTTCGTCAACTAACTTCTTTAAGAAGCCTTTTTCTAATTTTTCCTTCTCTTTCGGGCTTAAAGTAATGACGATCTCCTGCGCTTGGGAAAGTTGCGCGTTTTGCGCTAAAGAAGTGATAATCTTGGCGATTTCTTCGCTGGATAAAGCCTGGCGCACATCCAGAGTAATAATTCTATCCAACAGGCTGTTGATTTCTTTTCTTAAAGTAATTAACAGATCGCGGCCTGCCTGTTTCAGTGAAGAATTAACCGCGCTCTGAATTTTTTCCGCTTCCAGATTAGCCTGGCTGAGAATTTTGTTAGCCTCTGCCCTAGCGGACTCTAATATTTTTGCGGCGCTGGTTTTTGCCTGAGATTCAATTTCGCGGGCTTTATCCTCCGCGGCTTTTACGCCTTCTGCTTGAATTTTCGCGATAAGATCCTTAATCTCCTGCGCCATCATTACCCCCGTTTCCCGATTAGGTTGGAAACCGTTTCCCGATTACATTGGTAATAGTTTCCAACTCAAAGGGGAAACTATTACCAAGCTAAAGCGGATACGGTTAAACTATCCTGATTACTAAATATCCTTTAGTATTTCCTGCGCTGCTTTTAGCGGGTCAGCGGCTTTTAAAATCGGCCGGCCGATTACTAAAAAATCACTGCCGGCTTTAATTGCCTGGCTAACCGTGGCTGTCCTCACCTGATCATCCTTATCTATTGTGTCCGGTCTAATGCCGGGAGTCACAATTAAAAAATCTTTTTTGATCTCCTGCCTTAAAACTGCCGCTTCTTGCGCTGAACAAACCACTCCATCTAAGCCGCAATCTATACCGGATTTAGCCAGATTAAGCACCTCATCGGCCCTGGCACAACTGCTGGTTAAAACCGTAACCCCGATCAACCAGGGTTTAGCAAATTTTAATTTTTGCGCTTCTTCATCTGCCGCAGCCACTGCCGCCTTAAGCATCTCTGCGCCTCCGGAAATATGCAAAGTCAGCATTTTAACTCTCTGCCGCACTGCCGCAGCCACTGCTAAGGCCACCGTGTTGGGGATATCAAAATATTTTAAATCTAAAAATACCTCCGCGCCTTTTTTACGCGCCAATTCAATAACCACCGGGCCGTAAGCAGTGAATAAATGAGCCCCGATTTTAAAAAATTTAATTGCCGGATATAACCGGTCAATAAAATTCTGCGCGCGATCCAGCGTATCCACATCCAAAGCTAAAATTACCTGCGCAGGCCCGGCTTGCTTCATATTTTAAGGCTCCCGGTTAAATCTTTAAGCCGGGCTATTTTATTTTCGGTTAAATATTTTTTCAAACCGTTAATAATCTCCGTGCTGATCGCGGGATTAATAAAATTCGCCGTGCCTACGCTTACGGCGCTTGCGCCGGCAATCAAAAACTCCAGCGCGCTGGCGGTATCCATTATACCACCCATACCAATAATGGGAATCTTGATTTTATTGTAGGCTTCCCAAACCATGCGCACCGCCACCGGCCTAATTGCCGGCCCGCTTAAACCGCCTGCGAGCGCGGCAATTTTAGGAGCCTTTTTATAAATATCAACGCTCATCCCGGCCAGCGTGTTGATCAACGCTATGGCGTCGCTGCCTGCGCCTTCAGCCGCCAAAGCAATTTCAGAGATATTAGTAACATTCGGAGAAAGCTTGGTAATAATTGTTTTTGGCGTGACTTTGCGCACTGCCTCAACTAAATCAAACGTGGCCTGCGCATCCTGAGAGATCAATTTATCTTTTTTTAGATTAGGGCAGGAGATGTTTAATTCAATCGCCGCAACCGCGCCTATTTTATCAAGTTCCCCCGCCAGAAAAACAAATTCATCCGGGTCTTGCTCCGACGCAATGCTGACAATTAACGGCGCCCCCAGCGATTTAAGATACGGTATTTTTTTTTGGATAAATACTTCTACGCCGGGATTTTCTAACCCGATAGAATTAAGCATACCCGCGGGCGTTTCGCAGGTGCGCGGCGGCAGATTACCTTGCCTGGGTTTAATCGTAATTGTTTTGGTGACCATCGCCCCGAGCTTTTTAAAATCAACAAAATCCTTAAACTCTTCGGCGTAACCAAAGGTCCCCGACGCAACCATCACCGGATTTTTTAAATTAAGCCTGCCGATCTGCACGGCTAAATTGGTTTTCACCCCGCCGCAAACCTCCGAATTCCTTACCCCGTTATAAAGTTTGTAACGGGGTTCATATATTTTACCGGATTAATTCTTCGGCCGTAAAAACCGGGCCGTCAACGCAAACTCTTTTAAAACCGGATTTCGTATTAACCACACAGCCTAAACAAGCGCCGAGGCCGCAAGCCATATGCGCCTCAAGCGACAACTGCGCTTTTATTTTATTTTTTTCTGCCAGTTGCGCGACGGTTTTCAGCATTAATGCCGGGCCGCAGGCAAATAACTCTAAGCGCCCTGAATTTTTATTCCGGCGCAAAATCTTCTCCAGCAATCCGGTAACCCTGCCCTTAAATCCCCGGCTGCCGTCATCCGTGGCTATCTCCAGGCGGCAACCTGCGCCTTTAAACTCTTGCTCGCATAAAATTTGTGATTTTGTCTTGGCGCCCAGAATAACTAAACTGCCTTTTTTTATTTTCTTGGCCAGAAAAACCAGCGGGGCAACGCCCATGCCTCCGGCAACTAAAATCGCCTGCCGGCTCTTAGCGGACTCCGCGGGCGAAATGCTGAATCCATTGCCCAGGGGCCCGATAATATCCAAATATTCCCCGGGCTTCCTTTCGGAAAGTATCCGCGTCCCGCCACCAAGCACTTCGTAAAAAACTTTTAAATTTAAACCCGACGCCGCGTGGATGCTTAAAGGCCTTCTTAGCAAAGGCTCAAGGGAATCGGAGACTTTGATGTTGATAAATTGGCCGGCTGAGGCGTGTTGAGCAATGGCTGCGGCGGATAACTCACACTGCCAATAATTACCTGTGACCTTGCGGTTAGAAATTATCTTAGCCTTTATTTGTTTTGGTTTCATTTCCCTGCGCCGGGCGCCTGCTTAATAAAACCACTAAAATAATAAAGAGAAAAATTACGCAAAATATCCAGATCGCCCCTTGGAAATACGCCGACACCCCGGTTTTCAGAATGCCCTCCCAGGAAGCAGCCAGAATCACCGCAAATAAAAGCGGTAAAATGGAGTTGAGCTCTTTTTTAAACCAGCTTAATTTTATCGGCAGATAATCGCTTAAGCCTAATTTTGAGATGCGGGAAATTGATGGCAAAAGGCACGGAGTTTTTTTGCAATATTCGCTATAAGTTCCCGGGAACATCGCGGTAAGTTTTTGCTCTTCTTGAGATATCAACAGAAGATAGCGGGCAATAAAAACCAGAAGGAAGATAATAATCGCCCAGATTTTAAATAAAATCAGCACTACTCCCGAGCCGATTAAAAGTATCCCCAAATACATCGGGTTGCGCACCACCTGATAAGGCCCGTTTTGAATTAAAACGTGGCTGTTTTGGGAATTTTCCGACTTATACCCCCGGGCCGAGACCCTGATGATCTGGCCTAAAAGGACAACAACCACGCCCAATACCCGCAAGGCCTGGCCTAAAAAATTAACCGGGCTGCCGCGAAAAAATACCCGCGGAAACATTATAACCAACGCCGCGCCCAGCCCTATAATTACGCCGTTTATTTTAATCCGTTTTTTCATTTTTAATTTTAGAATGACACAATTACATCTGACATTTCGGGCAATAATAAGTCCCTCTGCCGCCCTGGTCAATCCTTTTAATTAATGCGCCGCAAATAAAACAAGGTTTATTCTCCCGGTTATATACCCGGTGATACCGCGAATAGTTTCCGTTTTTTCCGGACAGGCGCACGTAATCATCAACTGAAGATCCGCCGTGCTTGATCGCGTCTTTCAGTATATTCCGCATCGCCTTAAAAAGTAATCCTTTTTCTTTATCGCTTAAGCTTTTTGCCGGCCTTAAGGGGTTAATCCGGGCGCCGAATAATATCTCTGCGGCATAAATATTGCCTATTCCGGAGATGAATCCCTGGTCTAATAACAAGGATTTTATTTTAGTTTGTTTTTTCAACAGCATATACTTAAATTCTTCCAAAGTCAAATCAAACGGCTCAGGCCCCAGGCCTTGCACAAATTTCAGGCTCTCCCAGTGTTTAACCAGCCGTAACTCCCCGAATAGCCTTTGGTCATTAAAATCCAGGATCCTGCCTCCAGAAAGATAAAAAGCCACCCGGCAATTTTTCCCGCCCCCCGGATAAACCAGCTGGCCGGTCATTTTAAGATGGATGGTTAAAGCCCGATGATTTGATAACTCTATGATAAGTAATTTTGCCTTGCGCAGAACTCGTTTTACGCGCGCGCCGCTTACGCCTTGTTTGAATTTTGCCACCGTTGGCTCTCGGATTACCGCGGGATTGCGCACGCAAACTTTGGTGAATTTCCTGCCTAAAATTATTTTTTCAAGGTCCCGCTTAATCGTTTCAACTTCCGGAAGCTCTGGCATAATACTCCTGCAAAGATCTTACTTTGAGCCTGCCTTTGATTAAAGTTTCAATGGCCGCGGCCGTAGCCTGGGCGCCAAAGATCGTCGTGGTATAAGGTATATTATACAAAATCACCTGCGAGCGGATCTCCACTTCATCCCGCCGGGGGATCCTTCCCGAGGGAGTATTAATTACAATTTGGATTTTACCGTCCTTCATTAAATCTAATATATTCGGCCGGCCTTCTGCTATCTTAGGAAGGAGATTAACCGGAATTTTATTTTTTTTCAGCGCCGCGGCAGTGCCGCTGGAAGCGTAAAGCTTAAAACCTAAAGCCCGGAATTTTTTAGCGACCGCTACCGCCATAGGTTTATCCCGGTCATGCACGGAAATAAATACATTGCCCTTCTTGGGCAATTTCTGTCCGGCAGCCAGCTGGCCTTTAAGGTACGCCTGGCCAAAATCCTGATCAATCCCCATCACCTCGCCGGTTGATTTCATCTCCGGGCCCAAAATTATATCTACTCCCGGAAAACGGTTAAAAGGAAATACCGATTCTTTAATCGCTACGTATTCGGGTATAATTTCTTTATTAAAATGCAAATCTTTAAGTGTTGCCCCTAACATAATCTTGGTGGCAAACTGCGCCAGGGGGGCTCCGATTGCCTTGGAGACAAACGGCACTGTGCGCGAAGCCCGCGGATTGACTTCCAGGATATAAACTTTATTATCCTTCACTGCCAACTGCACATTCATTAACCCGACGATCTTTAATTCCTTAGCCATTTGGTAACTGGCGCGCCTGATTTCATTAAGTATTTTTTTAGATAAAGTGTGCGTGGGCAAAGACATTGCCGCATCTCCTGAATGCACCCCTGCCTGCTCAATATGCTCCATAATTCCGCCGATGACAAAATTTTTTCCGTCACCGATCAAATCCACGTCCACTTCAATCGCATCTTCAAGGAATTTATCAATTAAAATCGGATGCTCTCCGGAAACCTCGGCCGCCTCTTTGATAAATTTCTCCAGGACCGCTTCATCATAAACAATCTCCATTGCCCTGCCGCCTAAGACGTACGATGGCCTGACTAAAACCGGATAGCTGATTCTGCGGGCTACTTCTTTGGCTTCGGCAAAAGTAAAAGCTGTGCCGCTCACCGGCTGTAAAAGCCCAAGCTTATCTAACATTTGCTTAAAACGTTTGCGGTCTTCGGCAATATCAATGCTGTCTGCGCTGGTTCCCAGAAGATTTACTCCCGCCTTCAGCAAAGGCACGGCTAAATTTAACGGAGTTTGCCCTCCAAACTGCACAATCACGCCAAAAGGCTTTTCTAATCGGATAATATTCATAATATCTTCAAAAGTAAGCGGCTCAAAATACAGCCTATCCGAAGTATCATAATCCGTGGAAACTGTTTCCGGATTGCAATTAACCATAATGCTTTCATAGCCTTCATCTTTTAAGGCATAAGCAGCATGGCAACAGCAATAATCAAACTCAATACCCTGGCCAATTCGGTTTGGCCCTCCACCAAGGATAATAACTTTTTTCTTCATTTTTCCACTTTTCCTATATTTTTGACTAATTAATGGGTAAATTGCTCCACTTTGCATTAAATTGCGCCTGGCAGGAACAAGCACCTTATAGCTCTTATCCAGCGCAGTACTTGTGAGCGTCAGCGAACAAGTTTTGCGTCATCTGCTATTTTTCATGCGCCTGGCAGGAATCGAACCTGCACCACCAGCTTCGGAGGCTGATGCGCTATCCGTTGCGCTACAGGCGCGTTAATTTTTAACTAAAACAGGCTCAATTGTTTTTCTCCTGTTGAACCTTTTTCTTGATCATCAAATATAGAAATTATACCATATTCGCCGTCGTAGCCGGCTTTAATATTTA
>Ga0172375_10004173_pt1 | contig 21544 bp, 19 predicted proteins | sample LakKiv1m_FD_114537 | JGI IMG/M metagenome (GOLD analysis project Ga0172375, IMG submission 114537) | Freshwater microbial communities from Kabuno Bay, South-Kivu, Congo - kab_092012_11.1m | ecosystem: Environmental > Aquatic > Freshwater > Lake | place: Democratic Republic of the Congo...
ACGCCCGACGGCAAGTACGGCCTGCGCGAAGGCGAGTGCATGGGCGCGTGCAAGGATGCGCCAGTGCTGACACTGAACAACAAAAAGTTGTGCGCGCGTATGACCAAGGAAGAAATCGATAAAACTCTGGCGGAGCTCGACAAATCATGAGAGGCCCGGTGATCTATACCACGATGGAGTTCGACCAGCCCTGGACGCTGGAAAGCTATCTCAAGGTGGGCGGCTATCAGGCCTTGCGCAAGGTGCTCACCGAAAAGATGTCACCCGAGGCCATCATTGCCGAAGTCAAATTGTCCGCCTTGCGCGGCCGCGGTGGTGCGGGTTTCCCGACCGGCCTGAAGTGGAGCTTCATGCCGAAGAATTACGCCGGCGAGAAATACATTGTCTGCAATACCGACGAAGGTGAGCCCGGCACCTGCAAGGACTGGGACATTCTGCTGTACAACCCGCATATGCTTATCGAAGGCATGGCGATTGCCGCCTACACCATGGGCGTTAAAACCGGCTACAACTACGTTCATGGCGAGATCTTCGAGGCTTACGAGCGCATGGAAGAGGCTTGCGAGGCGGCGCGTGCAGCGGGCTATTTGGGCGACAACATCATGGGAGCGGGTTTCAGTTTTGACCTGCACAACCATCTGGGATATGGCGCCTACATCTGCGGTGAAGAAACGGCCCTGCTGGAGTCCATCGAGGGGAAAAAAGGTCAGCCGCGCTTCAAACCGCCATTCCCGGCGAATTTCGGTTTGTATGGCAAGCCAACGACGATTAACAACACCGAAACCTTTGCCAGCATTCCCTACATCATCAGCCATGGCGGGCAGAAATTCCTGGATCTGGGCAAGCCCAACAATGGGGGCACCAAGCTGTTTTCAGTGTCCGGCCATGTTAACAACCCTGGCAACTTTGAAGTCCCGATGGGTACACCATTCAGCGAGTTGCTCGCCATGGCGGGCGGTGTGCGAACCGGTCACCAGCTCAAGGCGGTAATTCCCGGCGGTTCTTCGATGCCGGTGCTTCCCGGCGAGATCATGATGGATCTGACCATGGATTACGACTCAATTGCCAAGGCAGGCTCCGGGCTCGGCAGCGGAGCGGTCATCGTCATGGACGACACGACCTGCATGGTGCGCGCTCTGGAGCGGTTGTCGTATTTCTATCATGAGGAATCCTGCGGCCAGTGCACGCCATGCCGTGAAGGGACCGGCTGGCTCTATCGCATGGTGCATCGCATCGAGCATGGCGAGGGGCGTATGGAAGATCTGGATTTGTTGCTCAGCGTGGGTGACAACATTGCCGGTCGCACCATCTGTGCGTTGGGCGAAGCGGCGGTCTGGCCGGTACAGGGGATGCTGCGGCATTTTCGTGACGAATTTGAATATCACATCGAACACAAGCGCTGCTTGGTGTAAGGGTGGGGTGAGTAATGATCAACATAGAAATTGACGGCAAGCAGGTTGAGGTCGAACGCGGTGCCACCGTGATGGATGCGGCGCGCAAGGCAGGCATTCATATCCCGCACTTCTGTTATCACAAAAAATTGTCGATTTCGGCCAATTGCCGCATGTGTCTGGTCGAAGTCGAAAAGGCGCCCAAACCTTTGCCGGCTTGTGCAACGCCCGTGAATGAAGGTATGAAGGTGCAAACCCATTCGGCCATGGCCGTCAAGGCACAGCAGGGCGTAATGGAATTCCTGCTGATCAACCATCCGCTGGATTGTCCGATATGCGACCAAGGTGGCGAGTGCATGTTGCAGGACGAGGCCATGGGCTATGGCGGTACGGCTTCCCGTTATGCCGAAGAAAAGCGTGTCGTTAAACCCAAGAGCATTGGGCCGCTGATTTCCACGGAAGAAATGAGCCGCTGCATCCAGTGTACCCGCTGCGTGCGTTTTGGACAGGAAATCGCCGACATGATGGAGCTCGGTATGGCCTTCCGCACCGAGCATGCTGAGATCATGACCTTTGTGAACAGCACGGTGGATTCCGAGCTGTCCGGCAATATGATTGACCTGTGTCCGGTTGGCGCGCTGACCAGCAAGCCCTATCGCTATACCGCCCGCAGCTGGGAATTGTCGCGGCGCAAATCCGTCAGCCCGCATGACGGGCTGGGCAGTAACCTGGCGCTGCACATCAAAAATAATCGCGTTATCCGCGTAACACCGGTTGAAAATGAGGCTGTCAACGAGTGTTGGCTATCCGACAGGGATCGTTTCGCTTATGAGGGCTTGAATTCTCCCGAACGACTGACCCAGCCCATGGTGAAGCAAAATGGCGAGTGGATTGAGGTGGAATGGCAGGTGGCGTTGGAGTACGCCGCCAATGCGCTGAAGCAAGTCAAGAGCTCTGCAGGTGCGGAGCAGATTGCCGCTTTGGCCACGCCGAACAGTACGCTGGAAGAGCTGCATCTGCTGCAAAAAATGGTGCGTGGCATGGGCAGTGAAAATGTCGATTTCCGCCTGCGCCAGTCCGACTTCAGCGCGGACGGCAAACAAGCGGGTGCGTCCTGGCTGGGCATGCCTGTCGCCGAGATCAACAGCCGCGACCGATTCCTTATAGTAGGCAGCTTCCTGCGCAAGGATCAGCCTTTGCTGGCACAGCGTATCCGTCAGGCCGTCAAGGCGGGCGCACAGGCAAATGTTGTACAGTCCGCCGATGATGATCTGCTGATAAAAGTCGCCAACAAGGCTATTGTGGCACCGGATGCATTAGCGGATCAGCTGGTGCAGATTTGCAGAGCGTTGGCTACTGAGAAAGGGCAGTCAGTTGCCGGCTTTGAGAGCGTGACTGTAGGTAGCCAAGCTGCTGCCATTGCCCGCAGCCTGGCTTCGGGCGAGCGCGTTGCTGTGCTGCTCGGTAATTTCGCGCAACAGCATCCGCAGGCGGCACAACTGGCCGTGTTGGCGGAGCGCATTGCCGCACTGTGTGGCGGGAATTTCGGCTTCCTGGGCGAAGCGGCCAACAGCGTCGGCGGCTATTTGGCCAAAGCACTGCCGGATGGAGAGGGTATGAATGCAGCGCAAATGCTGGCTGCTCCCCGTAAGGCATACGTGCTGCTGAATGTTGAACCCGAGCTGGATTGCGCGGATCCGCAGCAGGCAATGGCTGCGATGAAGTCCGCAGATCTGGTGGTTGCCATGTCAGCCTACAAACATCACGCAACGGAATATGCCGACGTGTTGTTGCCGGTCACCCCATTCAGCGAAACCTCCGGTACGTTTGTGAGCATCGAAGGTCGCGTACAAAGCTTCAAGGGTGCTGTGCGTCCGCTGGGCGAGGCGCGGCCGGCCTGGAAAGTATTGCGTGTTCTCGGGAATCTGCTTGGCTTGGCCGGGTTTGATCAGGACAGCAGTGAAAACGTGCGGGATGAGGCGTTGGGCGGACAGGATGTAATAGGGCGCCTGAATAACCACCTTGATCTGCCGCTGCAAATTCAGGGCAGCGCAGCCGGCCAGCAGGGGCTGCAACGCGTGGCTGATGTGCCGATTTATGCGACGGATGCCATTGTGCGTCGCGCCACCGCACTGCAGCAGACAGCTGATGCTGCCGCGCCTGTGGTGCGCATGGCATCGGCAGAACTGCAGAAGCTTGGGATGCAGTCTGGCGATAAGGTCAGAGTCAGTCAGGGGGCAGGTTCGGTACTGTTATTGGCCAAGGCGGATGACGGCGTGCCGGCCGGTTGCTTGCGCGTCCCGACGGGATGTGCAGAAACGGCGGCACTGGGGCCGATGTTTGGAACGATTACTGTGGAGCGGGCATGATGGAATTGTTGCAAACGCTGGAACAGAGCGGACTGGAATTGCTGGGACCCTTCTGGATACCCGTCTGGACACTGATCAAGATTTTTGCGATTGTCCTGCCGGTTATGGGTGGGGTGGCTTATCTTACTTTGGCGGAACGCAAAATCCTCGGGTTTATGCAGGTACGCCCGGGGCCGAATCGCGTGGGTTATTGGGGGTTGTTGCAGCCTCTGGCAGACGGGATCAAGCTGCTGCTCAAGGAACTCATTATTCCGGCCGAGGCCAACAAGTTTCTGTTTGTCGCTGCGCCCGTGCTTGCGTTGGCGCCCGCGCTGGCTGCCTGGGCGGTGATTCCTTTTGGTGAAGGGATGGTCATCGCCGACGTGAATGCCGGTTTGTTGTATCTGCTGGCGATGACTTCTCTTGGTGTGTACGGCATCATCATCGCGGGCTGGGCGTCCAATTCCAAATATGCATTCCTTGGCGCGTTGCGTTCCTCGGCACAGATTGTGTCCTACGAGCTGGCCATGGGATTTGCGCTGGTCTGTGTGCTTCTGGCCGCACAAAGCATGAATGTCGGTGATATCGTGCGCGGGCAAAGTAATGGTTACGGGCTGATGGGTTGGTATTTCATTCCGTTGTTCCCAATGTTCGTGGTGTATTTCATCGCCGGTGTGGCGGAAACAAACCGCGCGCCTTTTGACTTGGCAGAAGACGAGTCGGCGATCGTGGCGGGTTTCCATACTGAATATTCCGGTATGGGCTTCGCACTTTTCTTCCTGGCGGAATACGCCAACATGATCCTTATTGCGGCGCTGACGACCGTCATGTTCTTGGGCGGCTGGTTGTCTCCGGTACCGTTCCTGCCGGATTCCATTGTGTGGATGCTGGCCAAGATGTCCTTCCTGTTGTTCCTGTTCCTGTGGTTCCGCGCGACCTTCCCGCGTTACCGCTATGACCAGTTGATGCGACTGGGCTGGAAAGTCTTCATTCCGCTGACTCTGGTGTGGGTCGTGGTCGTGGCGGCATGGATGCAGACACCGTATTGGCTGTGGTGAGCAGCGGGAGATAACACATGAGCAAACTGGTGAATTTTTTCAAAAGCTTCCTCCTGCTTGAGCTACTCAAAGGAATGTCGGTGACGGGGCGTTATTTCTTTGCGCGCCACATAACTGTGGAATATCCGGAGGAAAAAACGCCACAGGGATTCCGTTTCCGCGGGCTGCATGCACAACGTCGCTATGCCAACGGCGAAGAGCGATGCATTGCCTGCAAACTCTGTGAGGCGGTTTGTCCGGCGCTGGCCATCAAGATTGAAGTAGCCGAGCGCGAGGATGGTTCGCGTCGTACCAGCCAGTACGACATCGATCTGACCAAATGTATTTTCTGCGGGTTCTGTGAAGAGTCCTGCCCGGTGGATGCGATTGTGGAAACTCGTGTGTTTGAATATCACGGCGAGAATCAGGGCGACCTCTATTACACCAAGTCAATGTTGCTTGCGAATGGCGACAAACATGAGGCGCAAATTGCCCGGGACCGCTTGGCGGATGCCCAATATCGATAATTAAGGTGGCCGAGAAATGAATGTTGAAACGATCGTGTTCTACCTGTTTGCCGCGCTGACTGTGTTTGCCGGTCTGCGCGTGATTACCGCGCGCAACCCCATGCATGCTGTGCTATTTCTCGTGCTCGCCTTTGTGGCGTCGGCGGGTATCTGGATGTTGCTGGAAGCCGAATTTCTCGCCATTACTTTAGTCCTGGTTTATGTGGGGGCAGTGATGGTGTTGTTCCTGTTCGTTGTGATGATGCTGGATATCAATCTGGTACGTTTGCGCGAAGGATTCTGGCGCTGGTTTCCGGTCGGCTTGCTGCTTGCCGGCCTCATGGTATTTCAGATGGTCTGGGTGCTGGGCGGGATGGATGGCATCGGCGGCATCGAGCCGGTGAAGCATGCGGCGGATTACAGCAATACCAAAGCGCTGGGCCGCCTGATTTACACCGACTACGTTTATGCTTTTGAGCTGGCCGCTGTGCTGCTGCTGATTGCGATGGTCGCGGCGATTGCCTTGACCCTACGCCGGCGCAAGGATGCCAAGTCACAGGTGGTGGGGCGGCAGATTGCGGTCAAGCGCAATGACCGCGTACGTATCGTCAGTGTCCCTGCTGAGCCAAAACAGCCGGTAGTGACGGAATAATTTCAGGGAGCGAGAAGAACGACATGTTACCCTATCCCATTATCTGGTGCTGAGCGCCATCCTGTTCGCGATCAGCGTGGTGGGCATCTTCCTGAATCGGAAGAATCTCATTGTGCTGCTCATGGCGATCGAAATGATGCTGCTTGCCGTGAATACCAATTTCGTGGCGTTTTCGCATTATCTGAATGATACGGCGGGGCAGGTTTTTGTCTTTTTCATCCTGACTGTTGCGGCTGCCGAGGCGGCTATTGGGCTGGCCATTCTGGTGGTGCTGTTCCGCAATCTGAACACGATCAACGTCGATGATCTCGATAGCCTGAAGGGATAATGGCATGAGCATGCAAAATCTTTATTTGATGGTTCCGCTGGCACCCCTGTTAGGTGCCATCGTGGCCGGGCTGTTCGGCAAATGGATAGGCCGCGCCTGGTCACATCGCATTACCATTGCCATGGTCGCGGTATCGTTTGCAGTATCGGTGGTCATTTTCAATGATGTTCTGGCCGGCAACACCTTTAATGGCGCCGTTTATACCTGGCTGACCTCGGGTGATACCAGTTTTCAGGTGGGATTCCTGATCGACAAATTGACCGCGACCATGATGTTGGTCGTGACTTTTGTCTCGCTGATGGTTCACATCTATACCATCGGCTATATGGAAGAGGATCCCGGATACCAGCGATTCTTCAGCTATATTTCACTGTTTACTTTCTCCATGCTGATGCTGGTGATGGCTAACAACTTCATGCAGTTGTTCTTCGGCTGGGAAGCGGTGGGTCTCGTGTCTTATCTGCTGATTGGATTCTGGTACACCCGCCCGACGGCGATATATGCCAACCTGAAAGCGTTTCTGGTCAACCGCGTGGGTGACTTCGGTTTCCTGCTCGGTATTGGGCTGGTGCTGATGATTTTCGGCACGCTGGACTACGCCGCTGTATTTGCCAACGCCGCAGCGCACATTGAGGACGTTGCGCCGATTCCCGGCATGTCGGTCAATCTGCTAAGTGCGATCTGCATCCTGCTGTTCATCGGTGCGATGGGCAAATCGGCACAGTTTCCGCTGCATGTGTGGTTGCCTGATTCCATGGAAGGCCCGACCCCGATCTCCGCGTTGATTCACGCCGCGACCATGGTGACTGCCGGTATTTTTATGGTGGCACGCATGTCGCCACTTTACGAGCTTTCCGAAACCGCGCTGTCTTTCATCATGGTCATCGGTGCCATTACAGCCTTGTTCATGGGTTTTCTCGGGATTATCCAGAACGATATCAAGCGAGTTATTGCATACTCGACACTGTCGCAGCTGGGCTACATGACGGTGGCCTTGGGCGCTTCCGCTTACTCGGTGGCGATTTTTCACCTGATGACGCATGCCTTCTTCAAGGCGCTGTTGTTCCTCGCAGCCGGTAGCGTGATTATCGCGATGCACCACGATCAGGACATCCGCAATATGGGCGGTCTGAAGAAATACATGCCAATTACCTGGATTACTTCGCTGATCGGCTCGCTGGCGCTGATTGGCACGCCGTTCTTTTCCGGCTTCTACTCCAAGGACAGTATTATCGAAGCGGTAGCCCTTTCACATCTGCCGGGCTCGGGTTTTGCCTACTTTGCCGTGGTGGCCGGTGTGTTTGTGACCGCTTTCTACTCCTTCCGCATGTATTTCCTGGTGTTCCACGGCGAAGAGCGGTTTGGCAAGGCGCATCACCATGATCATCAAGGCGATCATGACGATGAGGAGGTGTCATCCGACCATCATCACGGATTGGCGCCGGGACAAAAACCCCATGAAACACCCTGGGTGGTGTGGCTCCCGCTGGTCCTGCTGGCATTTCCCTCGGTATTCATCGGATACATCGCGATCGAGCCTATGCTTTACGGTGACTTCTTCGGCAGCGCGATCTTTACGCTAGCGCCGAATCCGGTGATGGATGAAATGCGTCATGAATTCCATGGCCCTGTTGCGATGGCGTTGCATTCGCTGGGAACGTTGCCACTTTGGCTGGCCGTTGCCGGAGTGGTAAGTGCAGGGTATTTCTATCTCAAACGCCCGGATATTCCGGCCATGATTCAGAAGCGCTTTCAGTTCCTCTATACCCTGTTGGATAACAAATATTACTTTGACCGGTTCAACGACTGGTTCTTCGCGGGTGGTGCCCGGGGTGCCAGCGGGTTTCTGTGGAAATTTGGTGACGTCAAATTGATCGACGGTTGGATCGTGAATGGTTCGGCGCGGTTGGTAGGCGCATTCTCTGGTGTGGTGCGTCACCTCCAATCCGGCTACATCTATCACTATGCGTTTCTCATGATCGTCGGCGTTTTTGTGCTGCTGAGCGTGCGCAACTGGCTTGAATAAGGAATGACAGCATGACTGTGTTTGGACTCCCCATACTAAGCGTTGCAATCTGGTTGCCTATCGTCTTCGGGCTGCTTGTGCTTGCGACGGGCGACGACAAGAATGCGCCACTGGCACGGATACTGGCGCTTATTGGTTCGGTACTTGGCTTTCTTGTCACGATTCCGCTCTATACCCGCTTTGCAGTTGACACGTCTGAGATGCAATTTGTCGAGATGCATGACTGGATTGCCCGCTTCAATATCCACTATCACCTCGGGGTTGATGGTATTTCCGTTCTGTTCATTATCCTGACGGCATTCTTTACTCCCATCGTTGTGATCGCGGGCTGGCAGGTGATCGAGAAACGCGTGGCACAGTACATGGCTGCGTTCCTGATCATGTCGGGCATCATGGTCGGCGTTTTCGCTGCGCTGGATGCAGTGCTGTTTTATGTGTTCTGGGAGGCCATGCTGATTCCGATGTTTCTCATCATCGGAGTCTGGGGCGGTCCGAACCGGGTTTATGCCGCGGTCAAATTCTTCCTGTATACGTTGTTGGGTTCACTGCTGATGCTGGTGGCGCTGATCTATCTCTATAACCAGACCGGCGGCAGTTTCTCAATTCTGGATTTCCATCAGGTCGAGATTCCGATGACGGCGCAGATGCTGATCTTCGGCGCGTTCTTCTTTGCCTTCGCGGTCAAGGTTCCGATGTTTCCGGTGCACACCTGGTTGCCGGATGCCCACGTAGAAGCACCGACAGGCGGCTCCGTAATTTTGGCGGCGATCATGCTGAAGGTGGGGGCTTACGGCTTCCTGCGTTTCTCCATGCCCATCGCGCCGGATGCCAGCCATCATCTGGCCGGGCTGATGATTGCATTATCGCTGATTGCGGTCATTTACATCGGCTTGGTTGCGCTGACCCAGACCGACATGAAGAAGCTTGTGGCGTATTCCTCCATTTCGCACATGGGGTTTGTGACGCTGGGTTTCTTTATTTTTAACGCCTATGGTATCGAAGGTGCATTGTTGCAAATGATCTCGCACGGTTTTATCTCCGGCGCGCTCTTCCTGTGTATCGGGGTGCTGTATGACCGCGTGCATTCCCGCAATATTTCGGATTACGGCGGGGTGGCGAACACAATGCCGGTATTCGCGGCCTTCTTCATGCTGTTCGCCATGGCCAATAGCGGGTTGCCGGGCACCAGCGGTTTCGTGGGTGAATTCATGGTGATTCTGGGCGCTGTGAAAGTGAACTTCTGGTACGCGTTTGCCGCCGCGTTGACCCTGATTTTTGGTGCTGCCTATACGCTGTGGATGTACAAGCGGGTGATTTTTGGCGCAGTTGCCAATTCCCATGTGGCGGAACTGACTGATCTGAGTTCGCGGGAAAAACTGATGTTTGCAGTACTTGCGATTGCAGTGCTGGTGATGGGCCTGTATCCGCTGCCCTTCAGCGAAATCATGCATGTGTCGGTCAACGAGCTGCTCGTGCATGTGGCGCGTTCCAAGCTTCCGCTATAAAGGTTAATCCGAGGTAAATATGAACATGGATTTGATGATCAATCTGATGCCCGCGAGCGCAGAAATTTTCCTGCTGTGCATGGTGTGTGTAATCCTGATTGCTGATCTGCTGATCAATCAGCAGGGCAGGATGCTGACCTATATGCTGGCACAGCTCACTCTGCTCGGATGCTCTGTGATTACGGTGGGTACTCACGAGCCAGGCGTGGTTTTTGCCTTCAACAACCTGTTCGTCGACGACCTTATGTCGGATGTTCTCAAACTGCTGACTTATCTGGCGGTATCGATGATGCTGGTGTACTCGCGGCAGTACCTGATGGTGCGCAATTTGTTTAGCGGCGAGTTTATCGTGCTGACCCTGTTTGCCACGCTCGGCATGATGGTCATGATCTCGGCGAATCATTTCCTCTCGCTTTATCTTGGTCTGGAGATTCTGTCGCTATCAATGTATGCGATGGTGGCGCTGCAGCGTGACTCGGCCGTGGCGACGGAAGCGGCAATGAAATACTTTGTGCTGGGTGCACTGGCTTCCGGTTTGCTGCTCTACGGCATGTCCATGCTTTATGGCGCGACAGGTTCGCTGGAACTGGGCGTGATATCCAATGCCATTCAGTACGGGGTGGCTGACAAGAATTTGATGGTTTTCGGTCTGGTGTTCATCGTGTCTGGGCTGGCGTTCAAGCTGGGTGTTGTTCCGTTCCACATGTGGGTCCCGGATGTGTACCATGGTGCGCCCACTGCTATGACGATGCTGATCGGCTCTGCGCCCAAGCTGGCAGCGTTTGCCTTTGCAACCCGCATTCTGGTCGAGGGTCTTCAGCCGCTGGTGGAGCACTGGTCAGGTATGTTGATCATCCTGTCCCTGGCTTCCATGGCAATCGGTAACCTGGCCGCGATTGCCCAGACCAACATCAAGCGTATGTTTGCCTATTCGACTATCGCCCACATGGGTTTCCTGCTGCTTGGATTGCTAAGTGGTGGCGTCGAGGGATATGGTTCTGCAATGTTCTATGCGGTTGTTTATGTGCTGATGTCGCTCGGCGGATTCGGCATGATCATGCTGCTGTCGCGCGAGGGTTTTGAAGCTGACACACTGAATGATTTCAAGGGGCTGAATCAGCGCAGTCCGTGGCTTGCCTTTATGATGCTGCTGCTGATGTTTTCCATGGCGGGCGTGCCGCCAACGGTGGGCTTCTACGCCAAGTTTTCCGTGCTGAATGCTGTGGTCCAGGCAGGCTACCTGTGGCTGGCTGTGGCCGCCGTATTGTTCTCGCTGATTGGGGCGTTCTATTACCTCCGGATCGTGAAGCTGATGTACTTCGATGCGCCGGAAAGTCACGCGCCGATTAGTTGTAGTCAGGATTCCGCCTTGCTGATCAGTCTTAACGGTGTTGGTGTGCTGGCGCTGGGCTTGCTCCCGGGCGCCTTGATGTCCATCTGCGCGGTTTCCGTACAGCAATCTTTGCTTTTGTTCTGACCCGCGCTGCGGACAAAGACAGGCTGCACCTGCAACTCCCGCCGATGCGGGAGTTGTCGTTTAGAGATGCTGAAAATGAACAAACTTCTGGAAGGAACGCATACATGGACTTGAAAGAAACCCGCCTGGACAGCGTAGTTGTGTACGAAGGCAGCTTCATGCAGGTGCGCAAGGACAGGATCACGTTGCCCGATGGCCGGGAATCCAGCAGGGAATACATTACCCATCCGGGAGCTGTTGCTGTGCTCGCGTTGCTCGACAACGGCAATTTGCTGATGGAGCGCCAGTACCGTTATCCGCCGCAGCGGGAATTTATTGAATTGCCTGCCGGGAAGATCGACGACGGCGAAGATATCCTGATTACGGCACAGCGGGAGCTGCTGGAAGAGACCGGCTATGTCGCCGATGAATGGATCCATCTGACGACCGCCTGGCCCTGCATCGGCTACGCTGACGAGCGCATGGAATATTTTCTGGCCCGTGGCTTGCACCATCACGGACGCAACTTGGATGACGGTGAGTTTCTCGAAGTGTTTGAGTTGGCCCTGTCGGATGCCTTGCAGTGGATACGCGAGGGTAAAATCAATGAGAGCAAAACCATCGTGGGGCTCTTCTGGTTGGAAAAATACCTCAATCAATGGCAAATCTGATGCACCGTTGTGGTGCAATTTTTGGGCTATTTAGGTTTGTTGTGCACCAGCTTGGAGAGGGGCGCGCGCTCGGTTTATCTGTTGCGCTAATAACTCTTTTGTTTTCAATGTGTCGCACAAGTGGAACGTTTTTTGCTTTTAGACTTCCCGTTAATATAAGGGGTATGCAATGGAAGCGATGAAATATAGCCAGGACGTTTTGTTTGTTTTGTTGGGCGCCATTATGGTGTTGGCGATGCATGCGGGATTTGCATTCCTGGAGCTGGGCACGGTCCGCAAGAAGAACCAGGTCAATGCGCTCGTCAAAATTCTCAGCGACCTTGCCGTATCAGCCATCGCCTATTTTTTTATCGGCTATGGCATTGCCTATGGCATACATTTTTTTCAGGATGCTACGCAACTTGCGCAGAAAAACGGCTATGACCTAGTCAAGTTTTTCTTCCTGATGACTTTTGCGGCGGCAATCCCGGCTATTGTTTCCGGTGGTATTGCCGAACGCTCCAGGTTCAATCCGCAACTCATTGCAACCTTCATGCTTGTGGGATTCGTCTATCCGCTGTTCGAAGGTATTGCCTGGAATGGCGCGCTGGGGATACAAGAGGCGCTCAAAAATGCTTTCGGTGCGCCTTTTCACGATTTTGCGGGTTCGGTCGTCGTTCACGCCGTGGGCGGCTGGATCGCACTCGCAGCCGTACTGATTCTGGGCGCACGCAAAGGGCGCTACACCAAGGAAGGCCGCATTTCGGCACATCCGCCATCCAGTATTCCCTTTTTGGCGTTGGGCGCCTGGATACTCACCGTGGGCTGGTTCGGTTTCAACGTCATGAGCGCGCAAACCGTTTCAGGTATTAGCGGACTCGTTGCGGTAAATTCGCTCATGGCCATGGTCGGCGGTACCCTGGCGGCGCTCTGGTCCGGCAAAAACGACCCCGGCTTCGTGCATAACGGACCGCTTGCAGGCTTGGTGGCGATCTGCGCCGGTTCCGATGTGATGCATCCCATTGGTGCGCTGGCCGTTGGTGCCATTGCCGGCGGTATGTTTGTACTGCTCTTCACCTTGACCCAGAACCGCTGGAAGATCGACGACGTGCTGGGTGTCTGGCCCCTGCATGGTTTGTGCGGCGCCTGGGGTGGAATAGCCGCCGGTATCTTTGGTAGCCAAGCGCTTGGCGGCATGGGGGGGGTCAGCCTGGCCTCACAAACTCTCGGCACCTTGATGGGTATCGGTATTGCGTTTGCTGGCGGCTATCTGGTGTATGCGGTGCTTGATCGGATATTCGGCATTCGACTTGATGCCGAAGAGGAGTTCAATGGCGCTGACCTGACTATTCACAAGATTACCGCAACGCCTGATCGCGAAACAGGCTGGTGAGATTGTGGGGGTGAGGCTAAGCCAGTGTGCAACTTATTTTATCGCCCTTGAAAACTTTCTGGCGCACCCCATATCCAATCCCGTAACTTTTGGGTTATTGGACGCAGAGCCGTCATGCGACAGCCTGTCCGCGGGCAAATTCCCAAGGTACACTGCGCGTCAAATTTATTCGGAGTAGATCTTTCATGAAACGTATTTTCCTTTTCATTGTGACCAACTTGGCGGTGCTGGTGGTGATCAGTTTTACCCTGCGATTGTTGGGTGTGGATCGCTGGCTGACTGAAACGGGCGGTATTGATTTCGGCGCCTTGCTGGTTTTATCTGCCGTCATCGGTTTTGCTGGTTCCATTGTGTCGCTGCTCATGTCCAAATGGTCGGCGAAACGCATGGTCGGTGCGCAGGTAATCGAGCAGCCCAGTGACCCCACCGAGCGTTGGCTGGTGGAAACCGTGAAGCGCCAAGCCCAGGCTGCCGGCATCGGCATGCCGGAAGTGGCGATTTACGATGCGCCCGATGTCAACGCTTTTGCCACGGGCTGGAATCGAAATGCCGCGCTGGTAGCTGTGAGCACCGGTTTGCTTAACAACATGAGTCGGGATGAGGCGGAGGCCGTGCTGGCCCACGAGGTTAGCCATGTTGCGAACGGCGACATGATCACGCTGGCGCTGATTCAGGGGGTGGTCAACACCTTTGTGATTTTCCTCTCCAAACTGTTCGGCTACTTTGTGGATCGCGTGCTGCTCAAGAACGATGGCCGCGACGGCCCGGGTATCGGCATGTTTGCCGCAGAAATTGTGGCGCAACTCGTGCTGGGGATACTGGCCAGCACAATCGTGATGTGGTTCTCCCGTCAGCGTGAATTTCGTGCCGATGCCGGCGGTGCCAGTCTGGCGGGTAAGGAAAAGATGATTGCTGCTCTGCAGCGTCTCAAAATCAACCATGAACAGGCGACTTTGCCGGAACAGATGGCGGCGTTCGGTATTTCCGGTGGGCGTACTTTCGCCAAGCTGTTTATGACCCATCCGCCGCTGGATGATCGCATCGAAGCTTTGCGCAATCTACGCTGAGGTGAGCCCGGAGATGTTTCAAGAAAGGCCCGCATATGCGGGCCTTTCTGTTTCAGTAACTGCGCTGGGCAACCCAGATCTTGAGCACCTTGGGTGGATCGACACGCATTGGGGCCGGGGCGGCAGCGGCGACGTGGGTTGGGGGTGACAGTGGTGCATCCAACCGGCTGAGGGGGTTATCGGGAATCGGTACCGTTTCGGGATCGATCGGCACCGGTTCATGCATTGGAATATCTTCTTCCTCGAAATCCATATCGTCATAACTCGGGCGTGGCGGATTGCCGTCATACACCAGGCTCTGGCGACGTTGCATGTAGGCATCCCGGATAAGCTCATAACGATCAATAGCCGCACTATCGAACACTTTTTCCTGCTCAAGCAACTGGGCCCGGCGGTTGATGCCGCGCGTCAGATAGAGCTGGTTGCGTGTGCGCATATGGGTGACGCGACGCATCTGGCTGGGGCGGGTGTCTACATAAAAACCGATGCCGTCACGCACGGAGCTGGGGCCTAGAACCGGTAGCACCAAGTAAGGGCCGCTATTGACGCCCCAATAGCCTAGTGTCTGGCCAAAATCCTCATTGTGTTTTTCAAGCCGGTTCGCAATATCGAACAGGCCGAAGATGCCGAATGTGCTGTTGAAAATCACACGGGAACCATCAGAAGCGGCTTGGGTAAATTTGAATTGCAGCAGATCATTCAGCGTCACCACAATGTCATCCAGATTGGAGAAGAAATTACTCACCATGATTTTCCCGGGCGCCGGCATGACAGCATCGTAGCCCTGTGCAACCGGTTTTGCGACGGCACGATCCAGCGCATCGTTGAATTGATAAACGCTGCGGTTCATAGGCTCAAACGGATCAGCTGGGTTTTTTGCCGGCGAGGATGCGCAGCCTCCCAGCATCAGCCCGGTGATTACGAAAAAAACGGAAGTTATTCTCATATATGAAGAATGTGTGGGAAAAGTTCTCGGCGGCGATTATAAGGATTTTCGGTATCAAGCGGTGAGTCTCAGAGGCGGGCTGGCGGACCAAGTTCCCCGATCAGTAAACTGAAATCGCCCCGATGACGTTCCGAAAAATAATGCTGCAAGGTGAATTTTACCGGACGAAAGGCAATGCTATCCCAGGGAATTTCATTCTCGCCAAATAATTGAACCTCCAGGCTCTCAGGCCCCGGGCCAAAGTCCAGATCAAGCAGCCGTGCGCGAAACAGCATGTGTACCTGGTTGATATAGGGCAGGCTGTACATGGAATACAGCGCGTCAATTTCAATCCGCGCGTTGGCTTCTTCCAGTGTTTCTCGGATAGCTGCAGCCGCTGTGCTTTCCCCGTTTTCCATGAAGCCTCCCGGCAAGGTCCACAAGCCATGTCGGGGTTCGATGGCGCGGCGGCATAACAGCACCTTGTCCTCCCAGGCGGGTAGGGCGCCGATTACCATCTTCGGATTTTGATAATGCACGATGCCGCAGGAAGTGCAGATATGCCGGGGGCGATCCTCATCTGCGGGTGCGCGGAATTCAACCGGCGCACCGCAACTGGTGCAGAAATTTATTTCCAGAATTGCCACCAGGATTTTTGGGCGCGGATCGGCTGCTGCGGGGTCGCACCGTTCAGTGCCAGTATGCGTTTGGTATCGTCACGCAGCGTGGTCATACCCAGCTCGTCATAACCCTGCAGCATAATTTCCAGCGCCTCTCGCGTGGCGGGACTGTTGGGGTATTGCGCCAAAATGCCCTCTGCACGGTTGATCGCGGCAATTTGCGCACCGCGCCGCAGGTAGTAGCGCGCCACATGCAGCTCGTATTGGGCGAGCGCATTAATCAGGTAGCGCATGCGGGTTTTGGCGTCCTCGGTATATTTGCTATTCGGGAAGCGCTGCACAAGTTCCTTGAATGCCGTGAACGAAGCCTGAGTCGCCTTTGGATCACGCTCGGTCGGATCCTGCCCACCCAGTGATTTCAAGATGCCCATTTCGCCATTGAAATTTGCCAATCCCTTGACGTAGTAGGCGTAATCCACATGCGGGTTGTTCGGATACTGCTTGATAAAACGATCGGCCGCCGAGACCGCGGCGTCCGCTTCACCCTGGCGGTAATTGGCATAGGCGACCTCAAGCAGGGCCTGCTGGGCATAGCGTCCGTAGGGATAGCGGGACTGCAGGGATTCGTATAAACGGACGGCCTGCTCATAATTGCCATCATTAAGCTCAACCTTGGCCAGGCCGTAGATTTCCTCGGCCGATTGCTGGGTCGTGGGAGGCGTTCCGTCCGGCAGAGGATCGAGCAGACCGCAGGCACTCAACGTGAGCAGGAGGAAAACGGCTAAACTATGGCGCATGACTCAATCCGGAAAAAATTTGGCGAATTATAGCAAAGCTGACACTGAGGCTGGCGATTCACGCGTAGGGCCTTCCGATGTGGAGATTGTTGAAACACGGCATCTTGTCGTCCCGGCAGACTGCGCCGGCCTGCGTCTTGATCAGGGGCTCGCCCGGCTTATGCCTGAATACTCGCGCAGCCGTTTGCAACAATGGATAACACAAGGCCAGATTCATCTCGATGGCGAGGCGGTCGTTGCCCGGCATAAGTTATGGGGCGATGAAACGATTACCGTTATGCCGCAGGCACACCCTTCCGAGCAACCCTATCGTGCCGAAGAGATCGCCTTGGAGGTTGTCTATGAAGACGACAGCCTGCTGGTGATCAACAAACCGGTCGGCTTGGTCGTGCACCCGGGCAGCGGCAACTGGGAGGGCACGCTGCTCAATGCCCTGTTGCACCATGACTCGCACTTGTCCGAGGTCCCGCGTGCGGGGATTGTGCACCGGCTGGACAAGGACACCAGCGGCCTGCTTGTGGTGGCCAAAACCATTACGGCGCAGACTGCGCTGGTACGCCAGCTGCAGGCCCGCAGCGTGAAGCGCGAATATCTTGCGCTGGTCTGGGGCTCACTGAAACATGCCGGCCGGGTCGATGCGCTGATCGGCAGGCATCCCGCCCAGCGCGTCAAAATGGCGGTGGTGGAGACGGGAAAACCAGCGGTGACGCATTTTTCCCCGGAAGAACAATTTCCCGGCTGTACTTTGGTGCGCTGCCGTCTCGAAACCGGGCGCACCCACCAGATTCGGGTACACATGGCGCACATCAGTCATCCCCTGGTGGGTGATAGCACTTATTTCAAGGGCCCAGCCAAATGTCCGCCCATCACCCGTTCGATATTGCAGGACTTTCCGCGGCAGGCTTTACATGCCACTCGGCTGGCGCTAATTCATCCCGAGACGGGTGAGACGATGGAGTGGCATGCCCCGTTGCCGGCCGACATGATGGCGCTGCTGAAACGTTTGCGCGAGGTGAGTGATGAACGTGAATGACGGGTTTATCCCCGACTGGCCGGCACCTGCGAATGTGCGCAGCCTGCAAACCACGCGGCATGGCGGAATCAGTGTCGCGCCCTACGATAGCCTGAATTTGGGTGATCATGTCGGCGACAACCCGTTTGCGGTGGCGCGTAACCGGCTGCTGCTGAATCGGCTCATGCCCAGCGAGCCTGTCTGGCTGGAGCAGGTACATGGCACGCAGGTAGTCAATGCCGATCTGGCCAGTTGTCGTCCGTGCGGTGATGCGGCCGTCGCGCGCCGTCCCGGTTCGGTCTGTGTCGTAATGACGGCAGATTGCCTGCCGGTGTTGCTGTGCGATGAAGCCGGTACGGTGATCGGTGCTGCGCATGCCGGCTGGCGCGGATTGTGTGATGGCGTGATTGAAGCAACCGTGCGCGAGATGAATGTTGCCCCCGAAAAACTTTTGGCCTGGCTCGGGCCTGCCATCAGCCAGCCAGCTTTCGAAGTTGGCGCGGAGGTGCGCGCAGCCTTTATGGCCAAGGATCCGCAAGCCGCCTCGGCCTTTGTTCCCGGCGTGGATGGCAAGTGGCAGGCGGATTTATATCATCTGGCGCGGCGGCGGCTGCAGATGCTCGGCATTGAGCGGATTTATGGGGGTGAGTTTTGCACCTTTCGCGATCCGCAACGTTTTTTCTCCTATCGACGGGATGGCATCACTGGTCGCATGGGCTCGTTTATCTGGCTGGAATAGCCGGTATAATCGCCGCCCCGCATAATTGTCGTTATTCTCATGTCCGTCCTGCAGTGGATCGTTCTGGCCAGTTTCCTCGGTGGTGTACTTAGCGTAGCCAGTGCCGCGCTGTTTGCGCTGAATGCCCGCGTGCACTGGGTCAACGCGCTGGTTAGCTATGCGATCGGCGCCTTGTTGGGGGCGGTATTTCTCGATATTCTGCCGGAAGCGATTGAGCAGTCCGGCAGTGCAACCCTAGTTAGCGGCACCGTCCTCGCCGGTATCTTGCTGTTTTTTACGCTGGAAAAACTGCTGCTCTGGCGTCACTGCCACCATGACCACTGCGAGGTACATGAGCCCGCAGTCGCACACGGACATGATCACGGACGCAGTGGCGCGATGATTATGATCGGCGATACCTTCCACAATTTTGTGGACGGCATCATCATCGCGGCCGCCTTTCTCACCGACATCAATCTGGGCATCGTTACCGCACTCGCGATCATCGCCCACGAAATCCCGCAGGAAGTCGGCGACTTCATGATTCTGCTGCACTCCGGATACAGCAAAACGCGGGCACTAATGATGAATCTGGTGTCCAGTCTGGCCACGCTCGTCGGCGGTGTGGCGGCCTATTTTTCCCTGCAAGCTGTGCAGGGTATTGTGCCCTCGCTGCTGGCACTGGCCGCAGCCAGCATGATCTATGTGGCCGTCGCCGATCTGATTCCCGGTCTGCATAAGCGCGCCCAATTGCGCGACACGCTGGAGCAGGTCGCCCTGATTGGCTTCGGCATCACTTCCATTTTTATGATCCACCTGCTGGTGGAGATCTAAGCCGGTTTCATGGTTTCGAGACAGCACGCCGTTTCGGTTGCCGATAGCGCGGTCGAATCCTCGCTGCAGCGCTTGAGTGCCGGACTCAAACCGGAAGAGGTCGCGATGTTGCAGCGCGCGGTTGCCTTGGCCGCGCCGCAATATGCCGGTCGTACCGAGCTTACCGGTGCACCGTTGCTGCGACATGCGTTGGAAACTGCCACGATTCTGGCCGGCATGAATATGGATGCCGGTACGCTGGCCGCGGCGATTTTGCATGCTGTGCCGGACCGCCTCGAAAACTGGACGGAATCTGTGGCCGCGGATTGTGGTCGCGCGGTGGTGCAGCTGGTTGAAGGCCTTTCGCGCATGGAACACATTCGCCAGTTCAGCGAGCTTCCGGAGGTCAAGGATAAAGACAAGGGCCGCGATCACGGTCAGCAAATCGAGAGTTTGCGCAAGATGCTGCTGGCCATGGTGGAAGATATTCGTGTCGTGTTCATCAAACTGGCCGAACGCACCCAGACCATGCGCACGCTGGCCAATGCCGCTCCGGAAATTCAGCAACAGATTGCCCGCGAAACCCAGGGGATTTTTGCGCCACTCGCCAACCGTCTCGGGGTGTGGCAAGTGAAATGGGAACTGGAAGATTTATCTCTGCGCTTTCTCGAGCCCGAGTTGTATAAAAAAGTCGCGAAACTGCTCGACGAGCGCCGTGTCGATCGCGAGCAATACATCGCCGAAGTACTTTCGCTCCTGACGCAGGAGCTCGCGCGGGCTGGCATTAAGGCCGACGTGGCCGGTCGTCCCAAACACATCTACAGCATCATCAACAAAATGCGGCGCAAGCAGCTCGATTTCGAGCAGCTCTATGACGTTCGCGCGGTGCGTATTCTGGTTGGCGATATCAAGGACTGTTATGCCGCGCTGGGCTTGGTGCACAATTTATGGCAGCCCATTCCGGGTGAATTTGACGACTACATCGCCCATCCCAAGAGCAACGATTACCGGTCGCTGCACACAGCAGTCGTCGGTCCGCGCGGGTTGGCGATTGAAGTGCAGATTCGCACTCATGAAATGCACCAGCATTCCGAACTGGGGGTGGCGGCGCACTGGCGTTACAAGGAAGGCGGCAAATCCAATGCACAGTTCGACGAAAAGATCGCCTGGCTGCGCCAAATTCTGGAATGGAAAGACGAGCTCAGCGAGGGCGGCGATCTGCTTGAGCAATTTCACAACAGTTTGTTCCACGATCAGGTTTATGTCCTGACCCCACAGGGCCGGGTGATCGACTTGCCCAAGGGCGCCACGCCCGTGGACTTTGCCTACCACGTGCATACCGACCTCGGACACCGCACGCGCGGTGCCAAGGTGGACGGCAACATCGTCCCGCTGAGTTACAAACTGCAGAATGGCCAGCGGGTCGAAATTTTGACCGTCAAGCAGGGCGCTCCCAGCCGCGACTGGCTCATGCCGACACTGGGTTATCTGCAGAGTTCGCGCGCCCGTGCCAAGGTGCGCCACTGGTTTCGCCAGCAGGAGCTGGAATCCGATCTCGCCCAGGGCCGCGTGATTCTGGACCGCGAATTGCAGCGTCTGGGTGCGACAGCGCTGAATCAGGAAAAGCTCGCGCAAAAATTGCATCTGGATCATCTTGATGACCTGCTTGTTGCACTCGGTCGCGGAGAAATGACGCCGCGCCAAGTCGCACTGGTTATTCAGGAAGAACAAGCCCCGAAAACCCCAACCGCCGTCGCACCCGTGGCACCTATGGCACGCCCGAGCGTGACGCTCGGAGAGTCGGTCGTTGTCGATATCGAAGGCGTCGGGAACCTGCTGGTGCGAGCCGCAAAATGCTGCGGCCCCGTGCCGCCCGTTGCCATCGTCGGCTACGTGACGCGCGAGCGCGGCGTCACCCTGCACCGGCGCGATTGCCCGGTCATGCAGCGCTTGCCCGATCAGCGCCGCGACCGTCTGTTAGCAGCATCGTGGCCGGAAGACACGACATCAAAACGCCATTAATTTTTGCTTAGGTAAAAATCCCGACTAGTACTTTAGATATAGGCTTTTCGGTCTATGGACTTTAATCGCGCCAGGTGAAACACTTCGTCCTGTGAAGTCAAGCAAATACTGATCGGAAATGATGACCAAGCCAGAATACAGCCCCCATCAAATAACCTATTTCGCGCACCAGCTAACCCTGCGTGCCGCTTCGGATTCGATGGAGAGCATGGCGGGGGCGTTGCTGGATGCGCAGGTGGATTTGAATCCGCATCAGATTGATGCCGCGTTGTTTGCCT
>Ga0172375_10004175_pt1 | contig 21538 bp, 26 predicted proteins | sample LakKiv1m_FD_114537 | JGI IMG/M metagenome (GOLD analysis project Ga0172375, IMG submission 114537) | Freshwater microbial communities from Kabuno Bay, South-Kivu, Congo - kab_092012_11.1m | ecosystem: Environmental > Aquatic > Freshwater > Lake | place: Democratic Republic of the Congo...
ACTCTTAAGTGGAGAAGAAATAGAAAAGTGGAAAAGTTGGTTTAACGAAGAAAGATTCAACAGAGGAATTAAAGATTATCCTGCTAATATTTATGTTAAGAATTAAGGTTTACTTAACATATACTAGAAATAGAATAATAAAACATATCTGCAAGTTATAACTAAGTTATAATTTAGAGTCATTCTTTAAAATGCACTTATCTAAATCAGTTTGCTTGACTTCTCTGATTCTTTTTTGAAAACCAGAAGTAAAATCTATAAGTTTATCTGAAAGCATTTTCTTTAACTCGCCACTTAAAATCTTGCCTTTTTTATAGTCTTCATGAATTTTTTTGCTTTCTTTTTCATCTAAGAAAAACTTCGAGAGGTATTGATAAGCAATATCAACATCAGGATTTCCGCCCAGCTTACGATGCTCTTCAACTGTTTTCTGACCACCTGAAAAAGCTCTGCCAATCTTTTTTACTATTGATTTTGGATCATCTTTTAGAAAAATTCCATTGTTTTTTGATTTAGACATTTTTTCGCCATCAACTCCTGGCAAAAAGGGAACATGAAGTATTGCTGGTTTTTCCAAACCCATTAAGGGAGCAACATCTCTGCAAATTCTTATGTGGGCATCTTCATCAGGACCAATTGGAACTAAAACATTCTTTATTCCAAGCTTTTCTTGTGGAAATAAAATGTGTGCTGCTTGAATAGAAGGATAGAAATGCAAGCCTATATTATCTTCATTCTTATAACCATAGGTTGCTTTTATCTCAGACAAATTTATTTTTCTTGAAAGTTTTATTGCAAAATTATAGATATTTGTATAAATTTGGTCTATAATAAAGTAAGTTTTGTGTGCATCAAAACCATAAGCAAGTAATTCTCGGGCTAATTCTATTGAGTTTTTTAAAGCTTGTTCTTGATTTTCTACTTTACCTGCAACATAACTTTCATCATCTGAAATAGGAATGAAAACAGGAATCCCATATTCTTTTTGAAAGTATAAATTAGTGTCAAAAACAGGTTTGTGGCCTATATGTAGGGTTCCTGAAGCATTAACTCCTGAAACAATAGCGCATTTTTCACCTTTTTTTAATGCTTTAAAGAACTTATCAAAGTCCCTATGCGAATACATCAGCCCTTTTTTAAAAGTATAGCAGTCTGGAACCTCTTTTAGATTAGAGATACGACTAGCTCCGAATTCTTTTACGATTTTTTCGTTACTTTCGAGTATATTGTTTTCCATAATAGCCTTAAATGAGGATTATATTTAAACCTTATTAAAACCAAAAACATTTAAATAGAACCTTTCGCATATAAAAGTGAATAACAAGAGGCAAAAATAGGATAAAAAAGTTAAAATGGGAAAAAAGAGTTTAGCAGTTTTTGGATTAGTTCTAATAGCTTTGATTATGCTAATTTCTAGTGTAAATGCAAGCGTAATAATATCACAGCCAAATGAACTTTATAGCTTAGGAGATGAACTTTCTGTTCAGTTAAAGCTAGATTCAATAAAAACTGGCTACTTAGATGCTAATCTTGTTTGTCCGGCTGGTTCTGAAAATATATATCATAGTGTCCCAGACTCAACAACAATAAACATAAAGAGAGTATTAATCCCAATGTATATAAAAAATTTGAATGGCAACTGCCATGTTTCTGTTCTATATACTGGGGAAGCAATTGATAGTCAAGTGTTTCAGATAAGCAATGAGATAAAAATAACGCTTGAATTAACTCAGATAAATGTAGAAGCCGGCCAGAGTTTCTATATTAAAGGTAGTGCAGTTAAAGCTAATGGCGGAGCAGTCGGTGGAGCTAATAGTGCAGTAGTTGAAGTAACTATAAATGATGATTTAAAATCAAGCAATAGTGTTGTTAATGGCCAGTTTAGTGTTAATTTTTCAACGCAAAAAACAATGAAAGCAGGGGCTTATATTGCAACTGTTAAGGTTTTTGATAAGGACTCTGATAATAATGTGCTTAATAGCGGCGAAGCAAAAGCAGATATAAGCATTAGTCAAAAACCCGGCAGTATTGAAATTGCTGTTGATAAACAATCGGTTGTGCCTGAAGAAGCATTGAATATTATTCCTTATTTATATGACCAATCAGGAGAGCCAATTACACAACAACTTTTATTGACTATAAAAGATTCTGAAGATAATAGTTTATACGAGGGTTTAGTTAATTCTAATGAGCAATTTAGTTTTACAATGAATACATCAACACCTTTCGGATTAGCAAAAATAAGTGTAGAAAAAGATGATGTTAAACAAGAGAAAACAATTGAAGTGCAAAAACTTCAAAAAGTATCGGCTGAAATTAAGAGTGGTCAATTAATAATAACCAATATTGGAAATACTGCTTATGGTAGAAAGGTTCAAATAGAAATTGGTGATCAAGTTATTGTAAAAGAATTAAATCTATCTGTTGGCGAGTCAAGAAGTTTTGAGATAACTGCTCCTGATGGAACTTACACTGTTAAAGTAAAGGATGATGGAAGTCAAATACTTTCGCAAGACGGAATAAGCTTGACTGGAAATGCTATCTCTGTTAATGAAATAGGAACAAGATTAAGCGACTTCTTCGTAAACTATCCTGCTGTTTGGGCATTTTTACTTTTAATAATTGTTTTCTTGTTCTATGTAGTTTATAAAAAGAGGAAAGAAGCAGGTTACTCACCAAGCTATGACAAGAGAAGAGCAAGAGAAGAAAAAAAGAGGGGCGGGGTTTTTATTATAAATAAAGATGAAGTCTCTCAAAAAGGAGTTTTTAGTGAATTCGGAAATACAAAAGGAGAAGTAATAAGCCATAAAGAAGTTAGCAAGAGGATTAATCCTGAAAAAATAAATATAATGGGCGATATAAAGAAAGCAGAACAAGTATTAGTATTGCATGGCCAGAAACAGAAAGCAAGTATTATTGCAATTAAAATAAAGAATGGGAAGCCAGAGGGAATGGCTAAGACAAATCTTGCAAAAGCTCTTGAATATGCCTATGATAAGAAAGGTGCAACTTATTTCTATGGAGATTATGTATTAGTAATATTTACGCCAATGCTAACTAAAAATCAGAAAAATGAGGATACTGCAATTAAAGTAAGCCAAGATATTGATAGGGTATTAACAGAACACAATAAACTATTCAAGGAAAAAATGAATTATGGAATTGGAGTTAATACTGGAGAGATAATAAATAGAATAGAAGATAATACATTGAAATTCAATAGCATTGATAAGACAATAAATTTAACTAAGAAGATAGCAGAGAGAGCAAATCAAGAGGTTCTATTAAGCAAAGATATACATCTTTCAACATCAGCTAATATAAGAGTTGATAAGAATCCGAGTTCCGGAGATATTGAAACCTTTAAAGTTAAAAGAATAGTTAATACAGAACAGAGCAAAAAATTCATAGATGATTTTCTGAGAAGGAATTAATTAAGTTATGAAATACTTAACTGACTGGCCTGACCACTATTAATCTCTGGTCCAAAAAATATTAAAAATTCCTTTACAACTTGCTTATGGACTTGAAGTTTTTTTAACATTCTTAACACAAATTCAGTAAAACAGTAAGGACAGAGTGCTGCTTTTCTTGAACCGCAAACAACACATCGTGTTGCATCAAGAATAGAATTATTTATGGTTTTAAGATATTTATGCAGCTCAGGAAGTAATCGTTTCTTTAAATCAGGATAGTTTGAAAGCCAAACTTCTAGTTGCTGAGCTAAACAATTATGACACAAGGGGCTTAGTATAATTTCATTGCATTTCAAACACTCATAGAAACGTTCTCTTTCAAGATCAGGGTAAATAAATTTTTTAATCATGTTTTAAAGCCCCTCTTTTAAAATGGGATTAGTTGATTTTGACTGAAGAATCAATGGAACAAGGTGTAAAAGCTATGCTACAACAATAGCCAAATCTACTGCAATACATAAATCTCTTTTTACTTGTACTCATACTTATTCTAATGCTTTAAACTTTATATATTTTTCGATTCAAATAGTTAAATGGAATTAAGTTAACTTAGAAATAATATCTGAATGAATTTCCTCAATTGAAGGAAGACCATCAATACTAATAATTAAATCACTTGAATACTTATCAGTAACTGCATGGGTTTCTTTTTTATAGACTTCAAGGCGTTTTCTTATTATTGATTCATCAGCGTCGTCAATTCTACCCTCTATTTGCGCGCGTTTCTTTAATCTTTCTACTAAGACCTCTGAATTATTTATCACTAGGGAAATTATTTTTATAACTTGAATTTTATCTTTAATTAAATCAACCTGGTTTGGGTTCCTTGGTATGCCGTCAAGTATTAGGGTTTGTTTTTTTGGGTCAAATTTTTTTAATTTTGAATACTCCTCTAGTGTTTTAAAAAATAAATCTACTGTCAAATCATCAGGCAATAGATTACCTGTTGCAAGTAAAGACTCAACTCGCTTCCCTAGCTCTGAATCTCTCATATTTGGGTCTGTTTTAAGTGCACGGAACATCTCGCCTGTTGAGAAATGAAAATACTTCTTATTTTTCTCTGCTATTAGCTTGGCTTGTGTTCCTTTTCCAACTCCTGGCGGTCCGAAGATAAGTATTGCATTGTATTTTTTCTCTTTTTTTTCCATAATCATAAAATAAAATCCTGGTTTATAAATCTATTTCAAGAATTCAATTCCTAACTCGCTTGACATCTCATCAGACTTCTTGGCTTCTACAGTCATACCAGATGAAACACCAACTATTTGAGGAGATTTAACTCCTGTTACAATTAACATTACTCTTATGGATTTTTCTAAATCCTCTGAAATTTGTGCTCCCCAAATCATTTTTGCATCTGGGCTGAGTCTTTCTCCAACAGTTGAAACAACTATTTTTGCTTCTTCTAAAGTGAAATCAGGACCGCCAATAATATTTACAAGTGCTCCTGATGCATTGCTTATGTCAACATCAAGTAATGGGTTTGTAATTGCTTTTTCAACTGCATCTAATGCCCGGTTTTGAGAGTCTGCTTCGCCCATACCAATTAAACTTACTCCACCATTTAACATCACTGCTTTTACATCAGCAAAATCCAGATTAACTAAGCCTGATTTTGTAACTAATTCTGTAATGCCTTTAACTGCATTAGTTAAAATTTCATCTGCCACCTTGAAAGCTGTTTGTAAAGGCAATTCTGGAGCTAATTCGAGTAATTTATCGTTTGGAATTACAATTAGAGTATCAACACTTGATTCAAGTCTTTCAAGGCCGTACATTGCATTTTCAATTCTTTTCTTGCCTTCCATTGTAAAGGGTAAGGTAACTACTCCTACAACCAGTGCTCCTTGTTTTTTAGCTAGTTCTGCTATTACTGGTGCTGCTCCTGTACCTGTTCCTCCGCCAAGACCACAGGTAATAAAAATCATGTCTGTGCTAGAAAGTTTCTTTTTTATTTCTGAGTCTGACTCATGAGCTGCTTCTTCTCCAACTCTCGGGTTTGAGCCTGCTCCTAGTCCCTGAGTAAGTTCTTTTCCAATTAGAATTTTATGATCTGCTTCTGTATAGAGCAAGTCTTGAGCATCAGTATTAACTGCTACCATCTCGCAGCCCTTTATACCTATTTCGCGCATACGAGAAAGAGTATTACCTCCTCCACCACCAACTCCAAATACTTTGACTTTAGCTAATTGTTTCTTAAGAAGTTCTTCTAATTCTCTATCTATTTGAGCCAACTCGGGATTATGGCTGTAAATCTCTTCTCTTTCTTTTATATCCCCTTCTTTCTCGTGCTTTATTGCCATCTTTTAACAAAAAATAAATAGTTTTTTGGTTTATAAGTATTATTGGGGTAGAGAATAGGATTATTTCTTTTCTTCTTTCTGCGCTTTCTTCTCGAATTTTTCTTCTTTCTTTTCTTCTGTTTTTGGCTTCTCGAGAATTTCTACTTTAAAACCAAGAATATCCTTGAACTTATCTTGGAATGCATTAAGAATAGGCATTAGTTTTAAATCCTTAAAAATTATTTTTTTATTTGCTTCATCTAAATCAAACTCGAATTCTTGACCAAACATGAATCTTTGAAGACTGGCTATTTTTTCTTTTATATCTTCTACTTTCTTAACTATTGTAAACTCATATTCAACATCCTTGCCTGCAAGAGGATTATTAAAATCAGCCATTACTCTGCCGCCAGAAACACTTACAATCTTAACAAGATTATTATCTAGAGCTAGAACCATTCCTGGCTCTGGATAGACTTTCTGTTCAAGAAAGAGTTTTAATGGAATTAATCGAATTAGTTCTTTGTTTCTTTTTCCGAATGCTTTTTCAGGGTTTAATTTAATAGTGTATTTTTTTCCAATTTCCTTTCCCTCCAAAGACTCGTCAAAACCTTTTACAACCATACTTTCTCCAACGCAAACCACCAGAGGTTTTCCTGTTATCTCAAGGTTGATTTTCTTGGCTTCTTCTGAAATATTTGTATCAAAAACCTCATCGTTTGTAAGGTTCCTTCCAAGAAACTCAAGTTCAATGAAATCTTTCTTATTTATTGCCATGAATAGAGCTAATAAGTAAGGTTTATAAATGTATTTTTTCTGGGTAAGTTATGGTATTAAAAATAATTACTGCACATGAGTCGCGTGCCGGATCAACAATATTAATTGATGGACAGGCCTGTGTTGTAAGAGGTAATGATATAAGCAAAACAGGAAAACATGGAGCTTCAAAATGCAGAATAGAAGCAATTGGAGTAATCGATGATAAAAAAAGAATAGTTGCTGTTCCTGGCGATACTAAATTTGATGTGCCAATGGTTGAAAAAAGAAGAGCTCAAGTTCTATCAAGCACAAGAGAAATGGCTAATGTTATGGATTTGGAAAGTTTTGAAACACTAGATTTGCCTGTTACAGAAGAACTAAGAGGACAATTAAACCCAGAAGACCAAGTTGAATACTTTGTTGTAGAAGAGAAAGACAAGGTAATCAAGAGAAAAGTCTAATAATATAAAATGGCAAAAATCCCGGCTGCACAAGCAAGAATGTTTAAGAATGTATTTGTATGCAAGGACTGCAGTTCTAAAATAAGAGCAGAACCAATTAGAGTTATAAGTGGAAAGATAAAGTGCAGAAAATGCGGAAGCAAGGCACTTAGGCCAAAGAGAAAGAAATAGTTCTATAGTTGATTTGTAATTAAACCCTAATTTTTAGTGAACTAACAATTTAAAAACTATATTTACAAAGGATAATTAGTATAAAATGAGTTTCCTAATGTATGACCTGGGTTTCTTAGTAATATTTAGTTTAGCAATAGCTTTGTTTCTTTATAAAAAAAGAAAGAGTCTTACAAGGGATGGTTGGATGTATCTTTACAAAACAGCTGTTGGATTAAAAGTAATAGACTCGATTGGAAAGAAATACAAAAAGACGCTTAAATTCTTGAGTTATGCTGTTGTATTGTCAAGCTATTGCCTTATGGCTCTTATGATTTATTTCCTTTATCAGCTCATCTCTATTTTTATGAAACCAGAATACGTGCAGTTGATAAAAATTCCCCCTCTAATGCCAATTATACCTTATCTTCCAAATCTATTCAGTATTTCTTGGCTTCCCCCATTTTATTTTACTTATTGGATTCTTGCTATTGCAATTGTGGCTATTGTTCATGAAGGCGCTCATGGAATTTATGCAAAGCTCAATGGTGTTAGAATAAAATCAACTGGTTTTGGTTTTCTTGGACCTTTCCTAGCTTTTTTTGTTGAGCAAGATGATAAACAGATGCAAAAAAAGAAAATATTTCCTCAACTTACTATATTGGGTGCAGGAGTTTTTGCTAATCTTGTTTTTACACTAATATTTTTCTTGATTATGATGGGCTTTTTTAGTCTGGCTTATAGTCCGAGCGGAGCGCTTTTTAATGATTATGCTTATGGTGCTGTTCCAGTTGGAATAATGTCTCAAGCTAATTTTACAGGAAAAGTAATCTCAATAGGAGATGTTAATCTATCACAGGTAAGAATCGAAAATCAAACTTATTTTATAACGCAAAGTTATTTTGATTTGAATAAGAGCCAGATTCCTAATAGTACTATGATAAAACTTTACTTAGACTATCCTGCTATTAATCTTGGGATGAAGGGTGCAGTAATAGAAGTAAATAATGTAACTGTCAGAACAAATCAAGAAGAAAGAGCAGAAATAGATAAATATAAACCCGGTGATAGTATAATAATTAAAACAAGATACAGCCTTAGTGAGTACTCTGATCCAAGTCAAGATGAAATTCTAACATATAATATTACACTTGCAGCAGATTACTCAAATTCTTCAAGACCAGTTATAGGAACAGTTGTTATAATAACACAAACAAATGGCATCAGAGGATTCTTGGCTAGGGCTTCAAATTCATTCAAGGACCCTTCAATAGATTATAATCCAAAAGCAAATCCTGAATTAACTATTTTTATTTATAATCTGCTCTGGTGGATTGTCTTGATTAATATTAGCTTAGCTTTAAGCAACATGCTTCCAATGGGAATTTTTGATGGCGGTAGATTCTTTTATCTTACTGTGCTTGGAATAACAAAAAATAAGAAAATAGCTGAAGCAAGTTTTAAATGGGCTACAAGAATATTACTTCTTGTATTTGTATTACTCATGGTCCTATGGGTTCGTGGAATGTACTTAAGTTAAATTCTCTATAGAAAATGATAAATAAAAAGAATCTCAAAATATTAAAAAGGCAGAAATATTCTGTGGCAGGAAAGCACTCTGCTGTTCAAGTATGTAGATGGACTAAAAACTCGCTTACTGGTAAGGGTGAGTGCTACAAGTACCAGTTTTACGGGATTCCTAGTTGGAGGTGCTGTGAAATGTCTCCTGCCGCGGTTTGGTGTGATAATCATTGTTTACACTGCTGGAGAGCAATTGAAGAAACACAAGGCAGTAAAATGCCAACCAAAAATTTGGATAAACCAAAGGTAATAATTGAAGAGTGCATTAAAGGAAGAATAAAACTTCTTTCGGGTTTTGGCGGACATAATAAACTTAATGAAAAAAGATATTCTGAATCAAAAAGCCCGAGCCATTTTGCTATTTCATTAATAGGCGAGCCAACACTCTATCCTTATATTGGTGATTTAGTTTCAGAACTAAGAAAGCAAGGTAGAACAAGTTTTATTGTTACAAATGGCTTACATCCAGAACTATTAAAAAAACTTGAAAAGAAAAAACAATTACCAACTCAACTCTATGTTTCTTTAAATTCAAGCAATAAAAAGGAATATGATGCTTGGCACAGATCAACTAGAAAAAATGCTTGGAAGAAATATAATGAAACTCTTGAATTATTGAATAAGTTTACAAATAAGGGGAAAAGAACAATACTAAGGATGACAATGGTAAGAGGTATGAATATGGATGAGAAACATGTTAAAGAATTTGCTCAACTAATAAAAAAAGCAGGGGTTTTATTTATAGAAATAAAGAGTTACATGTCTCTTGGTTATGCTCGAGCAAGATTAGGTTATGATTTAATGCCTTCAAATGTAGAAATAAGAAAATTTTCTCGAGCTCTAGCTAAAGAGCTTGGAAAGGAATATGGGGTTTTAGATGAGCACTACACTTCAAGAATATGTTTAGTAGGAAAGAAAAGAGACAAGAAGAGAATGAAGATTAAACCCAGTGAGATTTAGAAATACTTGTTAGAAAATTATAGATTCTAAAACAACTTTTTCAGTATAGAAACATTTAAATACTTGGATGAATACACTTTCATATGAAACCAGGTTCATATAATCCAAAAAGAAACAAATATCATTTGTTTTTTGGCAATCTTGCTAACCCCCTGAGGGTCGAAATAATCACACAATTGAAAGAAAAAGACAGATCAGTCAGCGAGTTAGCCAGGATTATTAGAACCGAGCAAAGCAAGCTAAGTCATGCCCTTGGGAACCTAAGAGAATGTAATTTAGTTACATTCAAAAGAAAAGGAAAAGAGAAAATATATTCATTAAATAAAAAAACACTGCTACCGATACTTAAAATAATAGATAAACACTCAATGGCATTTTGCGGAGGAAATTGTGCTGAGTGCTCAATCAAACACTAAAAATGAAAATAACATACATGGATAATGCGGCAACAACTCAAGTAGATCAAGAAGTTGTAAAGGCAATGGAGCAGTATTTCATAAAAGATTATGGCAATGCTTCTTCTGTGCATATGATGGGAAGAGAAGCCAAGTTAGCAGTTGAAAAAGCAAGAGATGTAATAGCCGGTTCAATTGGTGCAAAATCTGATGAAATAGTATTTACTTCAGGTGGGACAGAAAGCAATAATTTTGCTCTAAAGGGATTGTTTTTTGCAAATAAAGCCAACGGAAAGACCCACATAATAACAACCAAGATAGAGCATGATTGTATATTAAACTCATGCAAGTGGCTTGAGAGTCAAGGAGCTAAGGTAACTTATCTTAATATTGATAAGGAGGGTTTTGTAAATTTAGAGGAATTGAAAAAATCAATTACTCCTGAAACTCTTGTTGTATCAATAATACAAGGGAACAATGAGATAGGAACACTTCAAGATTTAGAAGCAATAGGTAAAATATGCAGAGAAAAAGGAGTTTACTTTCATATTGATGCTTGCCAAAGTTATACAAAGTCCTATATTAATGTAAAAAGACAAAATTTAGATTTGGTTACAATGAATTCACATAAGATTCATGGCCCAAAGGGTGTTGGAGCATTATACATAAGAGACGGAGTTAAAATAGAACCCTTCATGCATGGCGGTGGTCATGAAAGAGGAAGAAGAAGCGGAACAGAAAATGTTCCTGGAATAGTTGGATTTGCAAAAGCAGTAAAAATTGCAAGTGAAAGGGATTTGAAAAGGATTACAAAGATGAGGGATAAAATTATAGAAGGAATATTAAAAATACCAAATACAAGATTAAATGGCTCTTGGCAAAAAAGACTTGCAAATAATATCAATGTTTCATTCAATAATATAGAAGGCGAATCAATAGGCGGTTATTTAGAATCTTATGGAATATTGACTTCAACGGGCTCAGCTTGTGCAAGTCATAGTCTAAAGAGAAGCCATGTGCTAAAGGCACTTGGATTAAATGACTTGGAAATAAACAGCTCAATAAGAATAACAATTAGCAAATATACAACAGAGGAAGAAGCAGACTTGCTCTTGTCTGTGCTTCCAAAAATTGCTGAAAAGCTTAGAAGAATGAGCCCATTTGCTAATTAAAAAGAGTAATCAAAATGAAAAAGAAAAAAGATTCATACGAAGTGCATGCAGGCGACTTCAAAACAGAAGACGAGTTAGAAGAAGAACTCGAAGAAGATGGAATTAGTGTAGAAGACGCGGAAACCAGCCACTTTGATGATGGAGAATAAGCTAAGGAATGAATAAAAACAAGAAAAAAATTAGTAAGAAAATGAGTTTTGGAGAACTCATGCAGAAAAATCCAGAGGCAGCCCAGACTCTATTTGAAAATGGAATGCATTGTGTTGGCTGCGCAATGGCTGCGCAGGAATCAATTGAACAGGGTGCTTGGGCTCATGGAATTGATCCAGATGAACTTATAAAAAAATTAAATAAAAGTCTTAATAAAAAATCAACTAAAAAAACAAATAAAACAAAAAGGAGGAAAAAATGAAAGAGGCACAATATGAAAAAAAAGTAATAAGAAGATTCTTTAATCCAAAATTTGCTGGAGAATTGAAGAATCCAAGTGCAGTTGGCCAAGTAGGAAATGCTGCCTGTGGGGATATAATGCGGGTTTTTATTAAAGTAGACCAGGATAAAAAAACTAAAAAAGAAAAAATAAAAGATATAAGTTTTAAAACAATGGGCTGTGTTGCTGCTATTGCCTCGAGCGATGCTGTATGTGAAATAGCTAAGGGAAAAACAATTGAAGAAGCCAAAAAGATAAACAAAAAGGATATTTTAAAGAAAGTTGGGGTTTTACCACAGATAAAACACCATTGTAGTATTCTTGGAGAAGAAGCCCTAATGGCTGCAATAGAAAACTATGAAAAGAAAAAGAATTTAGCTTCATAAGATTTAAAAGTAAATAAGGAATCTAAAATTAATGAAAAATAGAAATGTTGGCTATCTAATCATTGGAATTGCTATTATAATGGCAATTATTGTATTTTTATTTAATAATGTTATTAAAGAGAATATTGGTTTGACTTGCACGCACGGACCTACGTGTGCTATGTATACTGACTTAAATATTCAGACTTGGATAAGCCTTGTTGTTGTAGGAATTATTCTAATAATTGGTTTATTTTTAGTATTTGCAAAAGAATCTGAAAAGATTGTAGTAAAAAAAGTAAAAGAGCCAAAGAAAAAAATAGATTTGGGTGGTTTGGATGAGAAGGAAAAGCAAGCTGTTAAGTTAATACAGAGAGAAGGAACTATTTTCCAGGCAGATTTAATGGAAAGACTTGGAATTGGTAAGGTTGGGTTAACAAGATTACTTGATAAGCTCGAGGCAAAACAGATTATAGAAAGAAAGAGAAGGGGAATGAATAATATTGTTATATTAAAGGATTAATTAGTGCTGAAACTAGTTTCATCAAAGCAGTTATAATAAGCTTTTTTCTTAAAAAAATAGAAAACAAACATGGTTAAAAAAATATTTAAAATAAAAGGCATGCATTGTAATTCGTGTGCCGAGTCAATAGAAAATGAACTTAAAGGCAAAGTTAATTCTATTAATGTTAGTTATGCTAATGCAAATGCAGAAATAGATTTCGATGAAAGCAAGATTAGTGAAAGTGAGATAAAAAATATAATAAAAGAAAAGGGTTATGAATGTGATTTTGATACAGAAAAGCCAAAACCACAGAAAAAATCTAGTCTTGGTTTATGGATTCTTATTCTGGCTATTGCTGGATTATTAGTATTCCTTTTTTATACCTTCAGGGGTTTTTTTCCTGAATTAACTGTTCCTCAAATTGGGCAGAGCACTAGCTTAGTATTATTATTTTTAATTGGTTTGCTAACTGGTTTTCATTGTGTTTCTATGTGTGGCGGTTTTGTTGTTTCATACACAGCTAAAAATGCTCTAAATAACAAAAAAGGATTTGGACAGCATGCGGCTTATGGAACTTCGAAAGTAATATCCTATACTATTATGGGTGCTTTGTTTGGTTTAATAGGCGGAATTTTCTCGTTTAGCATAGGACTTAGAGCAGGAATCGCTATTTTTGCAGGAATATTCATGATATTTTATTCTCTAAGTATGTTTGGAATTGGTTTTTTTAGAAAATTTCAATTAAATCCAAAATTCCTTTCAAAATATTCTGCAAAAGCTTCTGCTAGTGCTAAAGGACCTTACAAAGCTCCGATAGTAACAGGATTATTGAATGGTTTGTTTATTGCTTGTGGTCCATTGCAAGCAATGTACATTTATGCTGCTGGAACAGGAAGTCTTGCAAGCGGAGCTCTAAGTTTAGCAGTTTTTGGATTAGGAACTCTTCCAGTTATGTTAGCCTTTGGTAGTTTAGCAACAGTAATAAGCCATAAAGCAACAAAAAGAATACTCAAAATTTCAGCAGTAATAGTTTTAGTACTTGGATTAATAATGTTAAACAGGGGTTTAACTTTAGCAGGAAGTCCTTTTAGTTTTGATTCAATAAAAACAGGATTAGTTGGTGGCTCAGTGACTTCTCTTGGTTCTGTTACTAATAATCCTGTAACAGTAGTTAATGGAGTTCAAGAAGTTAATATGAATGTTGATTCTTCTGGTTACTCGCCAAATTCTTTTGTGCTTAAAGTAGGTGTTCCTGTAAAATGGAATGTCAATGTTAAGGAATTAACAGGATGCAACCAAGAATTAGTTATGAATACTTATGGAGTTGATAAGCAATTGCAAAAAGGCTTAAATGTTATTGAATTTACTCCTGATAAAACAGGAACAATAAGCTTTAGTTGTGGAATGGGAATGTTAAGGGGTAGTTTTATTGTGACTCAAGATGGCTCTGCTACTCAAAGCCAAGTCCAAGCAGCAACTCCAAGCCAGGGTGGGAGTTGCAGCAGGGGAAGTAATGGTGGCTCGTGCGGCTGCGGGATGTAAAATTAATATATAAAATGACTAAAAAAATTACTCTAGATATAGAAGGTATGCATTGTGCGAGCTGTGCTTCTAATATTGAAACTAATGCAAGAAAAATTAGCGGCATAAAAAAGATTAATGTTAATTTAATGCTCAAAAAAGCTTATGTTGAATCAGAAGAGAATTTTGATGAAAAAATTTTAAGCAGAACAATTGAGAAACTTGGGTTTAAGGTTTTGGGATTTAATTTAGAAACCAAAAATAGTGAAGACAGAGAAGAAAAAGAAATAAGAGCTTGGAGAAATAAAATGATTTTTGCTTGGATTTTTACTATACCCCTTGCTTTGTTAATGCTTGGTATGCGCTTTAATATTATAGAAATTAGTGATAAAATAGCGACCCTTGTTTTTATTCTAATGGCTTTTCCTGTTATTTTTATATTTGGTTATCAGACAGTCAAATCAGGAGTAAAGGGTTTCACTAGCTTATCATTTAATATGGATTCTCTAATCATGTTGGGAACAGTTATTGCTTACTTAACTGGAATAGCTAGTTTATTTTTTTCTATAAGTGATTATTCTGGAACTGCTTCAATGATTATGGCTTTTTTTCTTACTGGAAGATATATTGAAACTCGAGCCAGGGGCCGAGCTAGCCAGGAAATAAAAAAATTGCTAAAACTTCAATCCAAAAAAGCCCGAGTTTTAGTTAGTGGAAAAGAAGTTGAAAAACCAATAGAAAGTATTGAGATTGGAGATATTTTAATTGTTAAGCCAGGAGAGAGTATACCTTTGGATGGCTTAGTTATTAAAGGCGAATCAAGTGTAGATGAGTCCATGTTAACTGGCGAGTCTATTCCTAGAGACAAGAAAAAAGGTGATAGTGTTATTGGTGCGACTATTAACCAAGATGGAATCCTATATATCAGGGTTCAGAAAATAGGAAAAGATACTTTTCTATCAAGCATAATAAGATTAGTTGAAGAAGCCCAAAGTGATAAGGTTCCGATACAAAAAACAGCCGATAAGATAACTCAAGTATTTGTTCCTATTATACTGGGTATTTCTGCACTTACTTTTTTTAATTGGTTATATTTTTCTAATCCAAGCAAAGCTTTGGAAGTTGCAATAGCTGTTCTTGTTATTGCCTGTCCTTGTGCTTTAGGATTAGCTACTCCTACTGCAATAATGGTTGGAACTGGAATTGGAGCAAAAAAAGGAATACTAATAAGAAGGGGCGAGGCAATACAGACCATGAAAGAAGTAAAAACAATAGTCTTTGACAAGACAGGAACAATAACTCAAGGAAAACCAGAAGTTAGAGAAGTTTATTCTCTGTTGGGTGAGAAATATTTGCTTGAAAATTCTGCTAGTCTTGAAAAACTTAGTGAGCATCCTCTTGCAAAAGCTGTTGTTGATTATGTTAAAATTAAAAGCTACAGAAAAGTAAATGGATTCAAGAATAATCGCGGTAAGGGAATAGAAGGAAACATAGGAACAAAACATTTCTCAATTGGAAATCTAAAATTCATGACTGAAAAAAGAATTAATCTTGATAAATTAAATAAAAAAATATTAGAGTATGAAAACAAAGCTTATACTTTAATGATAGTTGCTGAAAACAAGAAAGCAATAGGGGTCATTGGAATTGCTGATGTTGTAAGAATGGAATCTAAAAAAAACAATTGAAAGTCTTAATTCTCAAGGTTTCAAAACAGTTATGATTACAGGAGACAATAAGAAAACAGCAGAGGTTATTGCTAAGCAAGTAGGCATATCAGAGGTTATTGCTGATGTTCTACCTGCAGAGAAAGAAGAAAATGTTAGAAGACTTCAGAAGCAAGGTTTTGTTGCTTTTATTGGCGACGGTATTAATGATGCGCCAAGTCTTAAACAAGCTAATGTTGGAATAGCGATTGGCTCGGGTTCTGATATTGCAATTGAATCTGGTGATATTGTTTTGGTTGGCGGAAATATACAAAATGTTGATTCTGCTATAAAACTTTCCAGAGCCACATTTAGAAAAATTAAGCAGAATCTTTTCTGGGCTTTTGCTTATAATACTATTGCAATTCCCCTTGCTATTGCTGGTGTTTTAAATCCAGTCATAGCAGAAATAGCAATGGCTCTCTCATCTATAACTGTTGTAACTAATGCAAATCTTTTAAGAAGATATGATAAAAAGATATAAAGTTATCTTTTTCTTGATTTAATTGAAAAGAATCCGATTAACAAGCCAAAAACTAAAAGAGCAATTCCAAGAATATTTGAAACATTACCCGGTGTTGATAGAATCACATTGCCTGTAAGGTTATTTGATAAGAAAAATAAACCACTTAGAAGCATTACAACTGAAGCAGCTTCTGCGAATTTTTCAAGGTCACCAATTTTTTCGCCTGCTCTCGCGTATCTATCTTGTGCTTTTTTTTGGTCACCTAATTGAGTATAAGCATCACCTGCAAGTTGATAAGCCTGCTTTGTATCTGCTTCTGTAATTTGATATTCTCTATTTCCAACTTTAATCTCGCCTTTTCTTGAGGCAACATAATCCCAAAGCTCTGCGATTCCTTTTTGATTGCCTGCTAGTTCATACATATCATTTGAAGCATCCCAATAGTTGCTTTGTTTGAAGAAGTCACCTGCATAATTAAGAATTCTTTGAGCTTCTTGTTCTTGGCCTCCATGAACAAGTGTTGCTGCTAATCTTTTGAAAAGGGTTTTACTTGCTGAAATTGAACCTTCGCCTGCTTTTGCTTGTGCTTTTTTAAGAACAGCATCTACTGCTTCTTTTTTAATAACTGGTTTTGGCTTTTCTTGAGCTTCTGACTCCTCTTTTTTTTTGTCTTTCTCGGCCATTATAGATTAAAAGACCTGAACTTTAAAAACTCTTGTATTTATTGGGCATAGGGTTAATATCCTCAGTATACTGCGTATAAATAAGATATGGATAAATAATATATTTCAAAATAGAATATTCTTATCAATTAAATAGTTGGAGGCAAACATGACAGAATACGTTGTTGGTATAAGGTACATGCAATGCAGAATGAGTGAAGGTACGCGAGTTCCTGTACTTGTGACAGAAGGAAGAATTAATGTGCCTGAAGCCCAGAATATAGTTCAAGCTAGAGAAAGAGCAATCCAAAGAGTTCCACATACACCTGATTTAGATGTTTTTGATTTTTTTAATACAGAGCCAGGCCATGTTGAATATGAAAAGTTGCCTGGTGTAAAATTGGTTGCTGTTTAAAGAGCAGGAAGTGGTGAGATTGTCCTATGGGGCGCCAACAATTCAAAAAGGGGCGCCCATAAGCTTAATAAATCTCCTTGAGATTTCTAGTGCTTACGAAACCCTGAAATAAAGAGGATTTCGTAAGCTTTAAATACCCGGATAAATACTAGGTTTTGTCACACTACATCACAGAAACTCATATTCTGAGTACATGTGCATCGGTAGGAGATAAGCATTTGTATTTAAAAAAATAGAAATAAAAATAAAATGTCAAATAAAGAAAACTTTGTAAAAGCACTACAGGAACTCAAGAAAATTGAGTCAGAAAAGAAAGATAAAATTAATTTTAATCAGAGCATAGATTTAATTATAAATCTAAGAGATTATGATATAAAAAGAACAACAATCAATACTTTTGTTAATTTACCCCATAAAGTTAAAGACAAGAAGATAGCAGGATTCTTAGAAAGAAAATCCAATATTGTTGATACAATTACTAAAACTGAATTTGATGACTTCAAAGACAAGAAGAAAATGAAGAGATTAATCAAAGAATATGATTTTTTTATTGCAAACGCAAAGCTGATGCCTTCTGTTGCAGCTACTTTTGGAAGAGGTCTTGGACCAGCAGGAAAAATGCCTTCTCCACAACTTGGAGTAATCATGGTAGAGGATGAAGCTTCAATAAAAGCAACAATAAAGAAAATTGAAACAGCACTTAAATTAAGAACAAAGGAACCTACAATTAAAGTTGTAATTGGCAAACAATCAGATAATGATGAAGATGTTGCTGATAATGCTGTAGTTGTTTTCAATGAAGTTTATAAGAATCTTCCAAAGAATAAAGAGAATCTAAGATCAATTTTAATTAAATACACAATGAGCAAACCTGTTAAGGTTAAATTCTAATGGCAGAAAAAGTTAAAACACATATTTCAGAAGAAAAGAAAAATGCAGTTAAGCGTTTGGCAGAAAAAATTAGAGAAGCCAAATGTATAATGTTAGTTTCAATAAAGAACATACCTTCATCACAACTTCAGAAGGTTAAGAAAAACTTAAGGGGAAAAGCAAGTATTGAAGTTGCAAAGAAAAGCATTATTGTTCGTGCAATTGATGACGCAGGAATACCTGAGTTGATTAAGATAAAAGATAGTGTTCAAGAAGATATGGCTTTGCTTGTTTCAAATGATGATGGTTTTGAAATTTCTGCATGGTTCAATGAAAATAAGAATCCAATTGGAGCAAAAGAAGGACAGATAGCTGAAAACGATATTTCTGTTGAAGAAGGACCAACTGATTTAGTTCCTGGACCAGTTATTTCAGAGCTAGGATCAGTAGGATTACAGATTATGGTTGAAGATGGAAAAATCACAATAAGAAAGCCAAAGGTTGTTGTAAAGAAAGGTGAAAAGGTTTCTAGTGCAGCAGCTTCAATATTGCAGAAACTTTTAATAAAGCCATTTATGGTTGGTCTAACTGGACTTGCATTTTATGATTCAAAGTCAAAGAAGGTTTATGTTGGGGTAAAAATAGACAAAAAAGCAAAACTGGCTGAGCTAGTTGGTGTTTTTGCAAAAGCCAGAGGATTCTCGGTTAACATTGCTTATCCTACTAAAGAAAATATTGGAATGTTGCTTGGAAAAGCACAAAGGCAATCCAACGCTTTAAATAAATTACAGAGTAAACAAACTACTCAAACTCAATAAAATTCAGGAGGAAAAAATGGAATACGTATATGCAGCTTTGTTATTACACAAGCTAGGACAAACAGTTGATGAAGCTGGTTTGAAGAAAGTATTAGTTGCTGCTGGAGCTTCTTTTGATGAAGCTAAAGCAAAAACATTACTTGCAAGTTTAGCTGGTGTTGATATAAACAAAGAATTAGAAAATGCATCAGTCATGGCTGTAGCAGCTGCTGCTCCAGGCGCAAGTGCACCTGTTGAGGAAAAGAAAGAAGAAGTTAAAGCAGAAGCTGCTGCAGAGGGATTGAGTGCGCTTTTCGGATAAAAATCTGATTAAGATTATTCAGAGCGCACTTTAGCTAGTTTTACTTATATCAGCAGCTTGGTCTAGTCTGGATTATAAAATATGTATTAACATCTTCCTAATTGTATTAAGAATTGAAAAAGTTTATAAGTTAAGATAGTCAAGTTTTAGTGAGGTGTTCAGCCTCAGACTGATTCTGAAATAATAACATGGTAGAGATAGATATTGCAAAAGTCCATCAAGAAATTAAATATTTCTTTAAAAGTGTTAATTGGTATTATAGCTTAACTGAAAAAGTTAGATTTGATATGCTGATTCGAAAGCTGGCTCCTTGTTATTATCAAAATCCTGATCCACAAGATTGTGAGCATGATTTAGCAATAGTTATCTTAGATACATATTTAGGTGATTTTTATAGAATTCCTAGTACTATTTATCGAGATAGGGGCACCTTTGATCCAACAGAATATCAACAAGCAGCCGCAGTAGAAGAAGACAGAAGAATAGAAGAAATGGAAGTTTGGAGATTTTAAACATGGCAACACGAGTAAATCAAGGAGTATGCAATCTTCATACTGATGAACCGGCTATTGTTGAAAAAATGCTTCAAGAATGTCCTGGAATTCTTAGAGGAGATCAAATCGAACGCGAAAAGGTTGGGCATCTTGTGAGATACACTTTTAAAAAACTTGACCCAATAATGTTACAAGAATTCCTATCAAAAGAATTACCTCCAGGATATGTTACTCTCTACAGTGTTGATGGAGAAAGACAATAGTTCTTAAAAAGGATTACGCCGACGCCCGGAATCGAACCGGGAGATCCTTTCGGAAATCCGCTCTCAAGGCGGACGGAGTACCATTGTCCCACGTCGGCATTAATGCTAATAATTGGTGGGTTTTAGGTATATTTAAGCTTAACTGATAGGATTTAAATTTTTCTCTTTTAATATACGCTCCATAAAAAACTTTAAAAGCCAGCGGAGGTTATGAAAATTGCCCAATTAGAGGAAAAAGAGTTCTGATAACAATAACATGAGAGAGTTAATTAGAGCAATAAAACCAGGCCATTTTCTTGAAAAACTTAGTGAAAGTTCTGTTGATTTAGCAAGATTAGTGGAAACCATTCATGGGCACTTAAGACTTACAAGATTACATAGAGAATCAAGAGCAAATCCTTTTGCAAAATATTCTAATGGCAGTCCTATTTTCTTCATAGCTGACCCCCAGGACCCACAGGCGAATCTGCTAGATAGATTTAGTGATGGTGCGTCTATGGGCAGTTATATTCAAGAGTGTCTTAGAACAAGACCCGAGAGCACTTCAGGATACAATCCAGTTACATTAGATAACAAAACTAGAAAACCACTAACAGCAGAATATGAGGGCCCGAAAATACGATTATTAAAAGATAGTAATATAAAATTAGAAACTCATGAAACAGGGCCTTTTTTAAGCGAATTAGAAGAAGCACCCTTCATAATTCCTGACATGCTTAGTATAAATCAAGCTGAGTGCAGGGGTGTAACCTTAACTAGAATATTTAATGGAGTCATACCGACAACATACACAAAAACTCATTTAATAACAAAGCAGAAACTTGGTGCTTTGACTGCTGGAGCTCAACGAGAACTTACTTTAATGGATAAAATTTCTGAAGGTTTATTTGAAAGAGAAATTGAAGCCCTAAGAACTTTTGCAGAAGCCAAAAAAGGCAGACCTGTGCAAGTTATTGCTGATGAATATGCACGCAGAAGTCCTGGAGGTTATTCAAAAAGTTATGCTTTATTTGTTAGAAAAATATTGTTTGATATGCTGCATGGAAAAGAGTATAATATGCTGCCTGATAGAACTCTTGCTAGTGCTGCATTTGCATTTAATTTTGCTGATCCAGGAAATAGGACAGTTGTTATTTCAAACGATAGTGACTTTTTGAAATTAATGGATTTTTTCTATCATGAAATACTTCCATCTTATCTTGGCAGTTCTATATTTAATCAGACTTATGCAATGAAAGATAGTTTTGCATTAAATAAAAAATCTAGGAGAAAATTGCAGAGGGGTGTTGAAGCTCAGATTTTTGGTTCTAGGGACTTAGAATTACAGGACCCTAGTGCAAAAGAGGAAAATCAAGCCAGATGGTCAAGAGGAACAAGAGAGTATTTTGAAAGGCCTTTTGCAGCAGGAATCTTATATGTGCCTATTGCTAGAGAAGTTCATGTAAAACATGTTGAAACTGATTTGATTGGCAGATTCAAATAGTAA
>Ga0172375_10004176_pt1 | contig 21531 bp, 14 predicted proteins | sample LakKiv1m_FD_114537 | JGI IMG/M metagenome (GOLD analysis project Ga0172375, IMG submission 114537) | Freshwater microbial communities from Kabuno Bay, South-Kivu, Congo - kab_092012_11.1m | ecosystem: Environmental > Aquatic > Freshwater > Lake | place: Democratic Republic of the Congo...
ACACGCCATCCTGGGCGGTGAGAACTCGGGGCACTTCTTCTGGGGCACGCCAGGCTTCTACCCGGTGGTCGCCGGCGACTGCGGGCTCTTCGCGGTCTTCGTGGTCGCTGACCTGTTGCGGCGGGCAGGGCGCTCGCTCTCCGAGTTGGCGGCAACGGTCCCCCCGTCGCCCTTCTACACGGGCGACATCCGCGGTCTGCGGTACGAGGGGGATCGCGCGGCCCTGCTTGCGGCCGTGGCGGCGTCCGCCCGAGACGCGGGCTACGTCGTCGACACGGAAGACGGCGTGCGTCTGGAGAGTCCCACGGCGTTCGTCCACCTGCGAGCGTCTGTCACGGAGGCGGGCCTGCTGACCGCAGCCCTGGACGCGCTGGACGCCGACGGGCTCGTGGCCATGGCCGACCCCCTCGCCGCGCTGCTGCCGGCGGCTGCTCAGCCCATCGCGGCGGCGGTCCGGCAACGGGTTCGCGCCCTGGTCTCCTGAGGAGTCCTGTCGGTGAACCGAACGCGCTGGCTCGCCACGGTCCTGGCCGCAGGGAGCCCGGCCGCCGAGGTTTCGCTCTACGTGGCGCCCACGGGACGCGATGACGGTGCCGGCACGCGGGAGGCGCCCCTCGCGGCCCTGGCTGGCGCCCGCGACCGGGTGCGGCAGCGACGCGGCTGAGCTGGCCTTCGGCGCTGCCGACACGGCCAATGCCGGTGTCCTCGAACTGGCGCCGTGAACGGCGACGTCGGCTGGCCGGTCGCGGGTTGGCCCGGCCAGGCCGCGGAGGCAGGGCGCAGCCTCATGTCAGACCAGAGGGTTCCGCCAGCGCAGCCCCGGGAACCGGCCGAAGTCGCCGTCGTTCGAGCGAACCTCGGCCCCGAGCTCGAGGGCAATGGCCGCGATGTGCGCGTCGGTGGTCACGGCAGTGCTGAGCACCTGCCGCACGGCGAAGCCGGCCAGGATGTCCAGATGGCGTGGGCCCGGATGCACAACCTGCACCTGCCGCCGGGCGAGCCACGAGCGCACCCGCTCGAGGGCCTCCTCTGCCGTGAGAGGCCGGGCAAGAACTCGTGGGTTCGTCATCAGGCGCAGGAACCCCAGCGAGACCATCCACGGCAGCCCGACCGGCTCCGCAGAGTCCATCGCCTGGCGCCACCACTCCCGCGCCTTCCCATGCTGTGGAACGTCTGTGTTGTAGGCATAGACGAGAAGGTTGACATCGGGGATGATCATGGCGCAGCCCCCCCGCGCCGATGCGCCGCGATGAAGTCATCGACCTCGAGCTGGTCCGCCAGTTGGTTCAGCTTCAGCAGGTCGACGCCGGGCAGGAAACCGCACGACTTCGCCTTGACCTTGAAGGGAGGCTGGGCCGGCAGAGGCGTGGCCCCAACCGACAGCCCCCGCCGCAACGTCTCGTTGACGACTTCCTTGAGGCCACCGTGGACCGCCTGGCTGCGGCGCCGCAACTCAGCGAAGAGGTCATCGTCGATGGTCAGCGTGGTACGCATCTTGACCTCATGATGTCTGTGCCTTTGAGCATCATGATGCACTGTAGTGGCGAGAAGGTACAGGATCAAGCTGGGCATAGGCCCCGTCAGAGCACCACGCCCTGGCGCCGCAGTTCGGCCTGAACGGCCCCGCTGGCGACCTGGCGCGGGGACGTGCCGGCCTTGGCCGCCACCGCCGCCGCGGCGCCCGCGGCCTGACCCACGACCATGGTGTGCGCCATCACCCGCAGTAGAAACGGGTCGCTGACGCTGACGCTGCGCCCGGCGCCCATGAGCAGCCCGTCCACGGCCCTGGGGACCAGGCAACGGTAGGGCAGGTCGAACGAGTCCGAGTGGCAGACCTGGGCGCCCCAGGCCTTGGGGCCGGGGTGCTTGACCAGGCTGTCCCAGCCCACGGCCCGACCCACGGTGTCCGGTTGGCGAACGCCGGCCTGCATCATAGCCGCCGTGAAGACGAAGTCCCCATCGAGGTAGCGCGATGTCCGCACGCCCAGGTTCGCCCCCGTGCCGGCGACAAAGGCGTTGGCGAAGCCGGGGAGGTACTTGCGGTAGACCTCGGCCACGGTGAAAGCCATGCGCCGGCCATCCAGGAGGCTGCGGCTGATGGCGGCGGCATCGAGCCCGTTGAAGTGGGTGAACCCGGTAATGACATGGACCACGCCCGTCTGACGCAGGGCGTGCATCTGGCAGGCATCGGTGGTATCCTGGATGCCGATGGTAGCCGGCAGGTCGCCGCCAGCCTTGGCCCGTCGGAAAGCATCCATCTGCATGCCGCCGCCATGCGGGAAGAGGAACGTGCCGCAGTCCGCGTACTGCGCCAGCGCTTCGGCCAGGGACCAGTCGACGTCCATGTACTCGGGGAACTCGCTCGGGTGGTCGCGCAGGTAGCCCACGAAGGTCTCCACATCGACGTTCCCCAGCCGGAAACAGAGGCTGTGGATCCCCTTCTCCCGGACCCGTGTGGGGGCCCCGGCGTAGGCCGCGACGTCGGCGTCGCCGGTGGCATCCACGACCACCCCGGCGCGGATGGCCTCGCGGCCGGACTTGCTCTCGACGATCACGCCGCAGAGGGTCCCGTTCTCGACCACGGCCCCCGCGGTCCAGGCCTGCAGGAGCAGCTCGACGCCGGCGGCCTCGGCCAGGCCCTGGAGCACCAGCTTGCCACGCTCGATGTCATAGATGACGTGGCCTTTGTGGCGGTGCCACCGGCGGCCGTAGCCCGTCGCCTCGGCGAGGGCGTCGGCGACCTCGACGCAGAGGCCCGACGACCCCAGGCGACGGTTCTCGCCACCGGTGTAGAAGCAGTTGAAGATGCTGCAGCACATGCCGGCCGTGGCCACGCCGCCGAGGAAGCTGTTGCGCTCGACCAGCAGGGTCCTCGCCCCGGCCCGGGCCGCGGCCACCGCCGCGGCCACGCCGCCCAACCCGCCGCCGCAGACGACGACGTCATACTCGCCCCGAACCGCGATCTCGCGGGCGTTCTCTGTGACCTTCACCATGGTTCTCCCTTTGCCCGGGCACTGGCCGCGCGGCTGCGCATAGGCGCCAACCCAAGACAGAGCGGCGTCATGCCGCCGTCACACCAAACCCAGACGCTGTCAAGAAGAGCGCAAGATCGGCAAGGGCAGTTGACACGGAGTCCCCTGAGGTACTCCAAAGCTCGGCCTTCGGCCTGCGCAGCGTGTGCTTACCGAGTCCCGCGTCGGGCGGGGCTCTTTGGACTGTCGGTGACATGTCACCGCTCTCGACACGGCCCGTCAGGCCCAGCGCCGCTTAGCTTGGCGCGGCTGCGCGACCGCGGGGCCGCTCCGCGGAACGCTCATCAGCCCGCGACGGCGCGCCAGGCCCTGGCCAGGCGTTCGAAGCTGTCGGCGATGGTCTCCTCCACGCTTCGGCCCGGCCACGGGGTCATCTCGATGACCAGGTTGCCGCGCTTCTCCCGGCTGAGGAAGCCGGCCTCCAGGAGGAGGCTCAGGATCCGGGCCAGCTCCGGTACGTCGATTTCGCCGCCGGGGTAGCCCATCGGTGGGTGCGTATCGCCGTAGCGCGGGTGCGCGGTATCGCGCAGCACGCAGTTGCCGAGATGCACGCGGTGCAGGTAGGGCGCCACGGTGCGGATGGCATCCCCGAAGCGTTCGCCCATCAGCGGCACGTGCGCCATGTCGAGCTCGATGCCCAGGTTGTCGACCTCGGGCCGCAGCGCTTCGATCAGCCCCACGCACTGGGCGGTCGGGCCGTAGAGGAAGCGCTTGTCGATGGCGGTGTCGAAGGGCTCCAGCAGGGCCGTGATTCCGTGCGGCCGGAGCTCGCCGCAGAGCCAGCGACAGAAGTCGGCGAAGGCCGCGTGATGGGCCGGGTTCGCCTGGCTCGGCATGGGCCCTCCGGAGGCGAAGATGAACCCGGTGGCGCCCATGGCCACCGCCTGTGCGACCATGTCCCGGACGATCATCCGGACCTGCGCCTGTTCGGTCCGGCTGGAGGTGCAGAACGAGAGCTTGCGCAACGGGAAGAAGTGGGTGGCGAAGGTGAGGTCGGCCTTGCCGCAGGCGCGCAGGCAGGGGACCAGCTCCGCCCGCGCCTCCGCCGCGTAGGGCAGGCAGCAGTCCAGCGTCTCGATATCCGGTCGCGCGGCGAGAGCCTTGAGCGTCGGAACGTGCTCCTCGGGGTGCTCCCCGCAGTCCGGGTAGAGCAGGTGGTGGACCAGGCCGAGGCGGGCATACTGAGAGATGGGGGCGTCCATGGGTGCCAACCTCTGGTAAGAGCGGGTCTCGTGACGGCGATGGGCCCCGTCGGGGGCGGTTGCCAGCGTTCGCTACGGGGCCCGCCCGGAGGCGCGGGCCAGGACCTTCTGGGCATGGAGTTTCCGCTGCCAGTAGCCGGCCCAGACCGCGGTTGCCGTAGGGCCACTCAGCACCAGGACCCCGGCGTCGCTGATCTCGCCGGCACACTCCCGGCGGATCGCGTCGGCATAGGGCCCCGGGTTGAAGCTCGCCTCCAGGGTCACGTCAGGACCACACCTCCAAGGACCGACGGCGGCGGGCCGGCACACCAGGGCCTGGGCCGCTTCGCGAATCCACCGGGTGGTGAGGCACAGCGGGTGACAGCGCCCGCCGGTCTCGCCCAGAGACTCCTTGACGGCCACCGTGGTCACTCCTGGCACCAGTGCCTCCGCTTCCCGGCAGCCGGCGCTATCGCCGGTGACGAGAAGCAGGGCCACGCCGAAGTCGCCGGCGATGGCCGTCTCCATGCCGATCTCGCCCACCGAGACCCCGTTCAGGCGCAGGTCGCGGATGTCCAGCTCGTACGTGTGGTGCAGCAGCCCCCCAGGCGTACCGTACTTCGAGTGGAAGCCCAGGAGGATCAGGCCGCCGAAGCTCGCGTCGAGCCCGCCGGCCCAGTCGGCCCGGTAGGGCGGCTTGCCGGCAATGAAGGAGACACGTTCCGGCAGCCACGCCGGGTCAAGGTTGCGCCCGTCGTAGTGCTCGTCGTAGATCACCACCTCCTCGGCCCCGCCGGCCAGCAGGCCTTCGACGCAGGCGCAGAGGTCGGCCCGGAACTGGCGCAACCCGACCTCATACTCGGCCTGCCCGGGCTCAGCCTGGGCATAGCTGACGACGCCGCTGACCCCCTCGATATCGCAGCGGACCATGTACTTCCGGCCGGCTGTCATCGTGCACCTCGTGCTTGCCGGTAGCCACCTTGGTGGTCTGCCACGACCGGCTCCTCATGGGCCCGCTCCAATCCCTCGTCGGCACGGTCCCCCTGGGGGCCAGGCTCCCCGACGGCCGCACCGCCCCATCATAGCCGAGAGCCATGGCCGTGACAAGGCGCGGGCAACCGCGGACCTCGCACCGGACGCCGGAAGGGACACACCGCATGGCCGCAGACAACCGGCAACCGGCGACGCGACAGGGGGGAGTGGACGCACTACAATAGACTGGTTGCGAGTGCGTTGGCTGGATGCAGGTACCGTGCTGTCCCGGCGGGCGCCGGGCGGAACAGGGCCAGGAAACCGGAGGGTACATGACATGCTGACGAAGCGGTCCCTCGTGACACTGGTTGCCGTCTGCGTCGCCGGCGCCGCTTGGGCGCAGCAGGGCGACGCCAACCGTCCGCCCCCGCCACCCCAGGTCGACCGACCCGGCGGCCAGGGCGGGCCTGGTGGCGGGCCTGGCGGTGGGCCGGGTGCCCCCGGGGGACGCGGCGGCATGATGGGGGCGTTCTGGCAACTGCGGCAGTTCGACGCCAATGGCGACATCCTCATCGACGAGAAGGAACTGAACGCAGGCCTCGACAAGGTGAAGACGCGGGCCGACGACGCCTACGCCATCCTCCTCAAGGTGTTCGACGCCAATGGCGACAAGAAGATCTCCGGCGAGGAGGACCAGAAGGTCCGGGAGCTCGCCGCCGCCATGATGGCCATCCAGCAGTATGACCGCAACCGTGACTGGCAGGTGGACGAGAAGGAGATGAAGGAGGCCTTTGACCAACTGGCCGAGGCCGCCCAGCGCATGAATGACGGCATGCTGCAGCGCTTCGACAAGGACGGCGATGGCAAGCTCAGCGCCGAGGAGACCACGGCCGCCAAGACCGAGATGCAGCCGCCTTGGCAGCAGGGCGGTCCCCGGCGCGACGGTGGCGGACCGCGGCCTGGTGGCGCCCCGGGCCAGCCGCCGGCAGGCCAGCCGGGACCGGCGGCCGAGAAGAAGCCGAACCCATAGAGCTCTGCGGCTGGCAGGCGCGGGGTATCACTCTACCTGTCCTGGATTGGCTTGCTGGTGATCAGGCCGATGCCGCGGCCCTGGGGGCCGCAGGCGCAGTAGTGCAGGTAGAAGGTGTCGTTGGCCGGGTTGTAGACCAGCGAGATCTTGTGGGCATACTGGCGGTCCAGGCCGCTGGGATTGCCGCCGGCCTTGTAGAGCGGCTCAGGGTGCGCTGCCCAGTGCACCAGGTCGCGCGAGAAGGCCACCATGACATGGGCCCCGCCCTGCCCGACCCCGAAGTAGAACAGGGTCCAGTGGTCGCCGTCGCGGAAGACCTTGGGGTCGGAGGCGAACTGCTCGTCGTAGCCGCCGGGGCGGTTGCGGACCACGGGGTTGGCGGGGTAGCGCATCCAGTTCAGCAGGTCGGTGGAGAAGGCGAGACCGGTCTGCTCGGCGCCGCCGTTGGCCGCGTTGTAGAAGCTGAGGAAGCGCCCGTGGTGCTCCACCAGCCAGGGCTGGTAGATGCAGTCCTTCTCCCAGGCGCCGCAGTCAGGGTCCTGCACCGTCAGGATGGGCGCGTCCTTGGCTCGACGCCAGGTCAGGCCGTCATCGCTCACCGCTACCCCCTCGTAGCCGGGCCGCAGCTCATAGCCGCCCTGGAGGGGATAGCAGCCGTAGAGACTCCAGTACCTGCCATCCCGCCGCTTCAGGACCCGCGGGGCCTTCAGGTCATAGGATTCATAGAGGAACGCCCCGACCACACAACCGCCATGGTCAAACTGGCCAGGCGGGCCGAAGCCCATGGCCAACCGCGGGTCGCGCCAGTGGATCAGGTCCGTGCTCTCGGCCACGAAAGAGTTGTACCCCTGGCCGTTGAAGGCGATGAAGCTCATGTGCCAGGTGTCAGGCCGGCCGGGCAGTTGGTAGACGCAGGGGACATCCGTGCTGTGGAACTCCTCATAGCCGGGGACGTTGGGCTTCGCGGGGATGACGTGGTCCGGGTAGTAGTGCCAGCCGCGATAGGGCGCGGCCCACAGGTCCAGGGTCTCGCGGTCAAGGCCGGGGGCGGCGGGGGTCTCTGCCGCCTGGATCGCGGCCAGCGGAGCCAGGAGCAGATGGGGGAGAAGAGGAAGGTGTCTCATTGGGGTCTCCCGGAGAGGGCTGACTCGCTACCGGACAAGCTGGGCCTGCTGTGCGCAGCACCGGCCAACGCAGGCTGCGGCGATGCGGCGGGGGACGTGGTCAACGGCTGCCAGAGGTTGCCCGCCGGCACGACGCGGCTCGTGCCGGTGCCCCCCGCCGCGTCTGCCGCAGCCTGCACACAGGTGGGGGCCCGGGGGAGCGAGCTCTCCCGGCGGGGTCCGGGGGCAGAGCCACCGGGCGGGGCGTCCTGCGCGCAGACTGGCATCATCTCCCCTCCCCCGACATGACCGTCCAGCGCAGCTCTCCGCCGACGGCGATGGTGGCCGGCAGGCCTGCGGCCAGATCGCGGCCTGTACGCGTCACCGTGCCGCCGGCCACGGCGTCCCGGACGTCGTACCGGCTGTCCGGCGAGGCCGTGAACCACTCCGGGAACTGGTTGATGCGGGGGTAGTCCAGGGGCAGGTGCATCTGGATCGTGTGGCGTGGGGTGTCGAAAACGACTTTGCCATCCCAGGGCTGCTCGGCGTTGACGCGCAGGTAGAGCACGTCGCCCTCACGCACGGCGCCGAAGCGGACGTCGACCCGCCAGGGCTGGAGGGTCACTCCCTGGGTCTTCCAAAGGGCATACAGCAGCGCTGTGCGGGCCGAGTTGCCATCCCCGTGCCAGCCCTCGATGACCCCATCCGGACGCTGCCGGCTCCACATCGTCCGGATCTCCGCGTCGACCCACTCGGCGGCCGAGGCGACCGGCTCCCGGTTGAGCAGGTTGATGGCCCCCTCGATCGAGTCGGCATAGCCATCGGCGGAGTTGCTCTGGCAGAGGCCGCCCTGGCCGGTGTAGTACTCCTTCAGGTTGCCTAGGGCCTGGCGCACGGCATCCCGGTAGGGGACCGTCCCATCGAGGAGGAAGGCGGTGTAGAGCCCATCGTAGTTGTAGCCCCAGTTGTCGGTCAGCTCGGGGCTGTGCTCGCCGGTGCGGTTGTCGACCCGCAGGTAGATCAGGCCATGCGGGTTCCGCGCGATCTCCAGAATCCGGTCGTAGAGTTCATGCAGCGGGGCCCGGTAGGCCTCGCGCTTCTCGGGCGCGGCGTGGGCACAGGCCACGTAGAGCTCGGAGAGGCCATTGATGACCTCGCACGAGTGGTCCCCCAGGCTCAGGCTGGGCAGGTCCCGGGTGGGGTGGTTCGAGCCGAGCAGGTAGTAGTCCCCCAGCCGGATAGCCCCGTCGAGGTACTGGCGCCTGCCGGTGAACCAGTACAGCCTCGCGCAGGCCTGCAGGAGGTCGCCGTTGACCTCGAAGTTCCGCGTCGGGATGGCGCCGAAGGGGGTCTCGATGGCAGCCTGGGCCCAGATGTCGTCGAGGATGCCGATGGCCCGTTCGCTCCAGGGGCTGGGTCCGAGCCACTCGGTGATGGGCAACAGGCCATCCTTGACGTATTCGGCTCCGTCGAAGATGAGGGCATCCAGGTCGACCGTCTCTCGGCGCCACCCTTTGGCGGAGAACGAGTAGTCGTCGGGCAGGCGTCCCAGGCGGCAGGTGAGCCGGGTCTCCGCGCGCAGCATCTCCAGCATCCGGCCCTCGAACAACGGCCGGTCGGTGATGGCCGCGGTAAGCACCATGAAGGGGTAGTTGTCGGCTGCGGCGTCGCGGCCATTCCAGTAGTCGACCTGCAGGTTGCGCGGGATCAACCCCGTGACGGGGTCGGCGTGGGCCAGCCAGCCGTCGACGAAGCGCCGGCTGCGGAACAGGGCCTCGTTGGCCTGGCGGGCGTGCTTCTCAGCCTGGGCGAAGGCGGCCTCCACCGCAGCCTCACCGGGCCGGCCGGCCGGCGAGGCGGCGGGCGTGTCCCAGACCTTCCGCATCTCCGGGAACGCCTCGCCGGAGAAGCCGCCGGCGGGCACCGCCTTCAGAGTCAGCGTGGCCCCGTGACTGGCCTGGGTCAGCCCGGGGCGCCGCGGGTCGCCGCCAGGCACGGTCAACCGTACCTCGGCCAGGAAGGCCGCCTTGCCATCCCCTGCCCTCAACACCACCTCGTAGCCCTCGCCGGGAAGGCCATCCGGCAAGGGCATCCACAGCCAGCGGAAGCCAGCGTAGTCCCCGCCGGCGCTGACCGCCGGGAGGGGCTTGCCGTTGACGGTCACCGCCGCCGTCCGCCGGTCATTCTTCGAGCCCCAGAGAAGCTCCAGCGCTGCCCCCGGCTGGGGGCTCACGGCAAAGGCCAGGTGCATCTCGTGGCGGCCGAGGAAGTGGTAGGCAGTGCCGGAATACTGCTCATCCCCGCCGCGAAACCAGGCCGCCGCGGTCGCGTCATCGGGCAATGCGCCCAAGGTGCGTCCCGCGGCAAGCAGGGCAACCAGCACGACAGGAAGGAGGCATGCCTGAGTCCTCATCGGCGGTCACTCCCCCCGCGTAGACGCCGCGGCGAACGGGTCCTCGATCCGGACCCCGGCGATCACCCGCCCGGCGGCGAAGTCCTCGCTGTAGATACGCACGCAACCGGCCGCGGCCGCGGCCGTGACGACCAGCGCGTCCCAGAACGACAACTGCTCCAACAGGCTGCAGTCCATGGCGGCGAACACCATCTCCGGAGTCAGGGTCACGACCTGGCCAACCGGCAGACGCCACAGGAACGCCTTGGTCTTGATGGGATCCGCATGGAGCTGGCGGATGGCAGCGACGTAGGTCTCCTGCAGGATCTGGGTCGAAACGACGCTGACCTCGTCGCCGCCAAAGCGGGCAAGCAACCGTCGCACCCGCGCCTGCTTGGCCGGCTCATCGCAGTCCATGGCATACACGAGGATATTGCTGTCCAGGAATGACTTAGACATCGTAGAGGTCGCTCCGCTTCCACCGCCGCCCGCGGGAGTGGCCGTTCGCCTGATCGGCGAGCTCCAGGCATTCCGACAGACGGGTGGGATAGTCCGCCCCGCCTACCGTGCTTTGCAGCAGGCTCCTGATCATACCGTTCAAGGTCGTGCGATGGGCCCTGGCGTAATCGCGCGAGCGCGCCAACAGGCCTTCGTCGATGGAAAGCGTCACATTGGGCATCACCAGCCTCCGAGCGAGGGAACAGGCCCCATCGCTAGCACAGTTGCACATACACATAATACGTGCGGGACCGTCCCCACGCAAGAGGCGCCGGCGTCGGCGCCTGGCAGGCGGAAGCGCGGTCTGTGGACCGCCCTGCCAGCCACCGCCGCGGCGGCAGCGCATGGGCGTATCCCAGCGGCGCCCGTACGGTCTGGCACCCCGCCGGGATGCATCGGCGCCGCGCTCGGGGGTCCGGGGGTGTCGTCGCGCCAGGGGCGCTCCTCAACCCCCGGAACCCGAAACAGGATGGAAACGCACCCTGAAGGGGTGCCAGAGAGTGACGGCATAGCGGCTGCGCGGGCTGCATGCTGGCCGCCGCGGCCGCGGCAACGCACTGGCTTGACTGGCGTGCCGGCGTCTAAGGTTTGTAGTGAGGGCTTCAGCCCTTCCCGGGGCGGGGGAAACGCCTGAAGGCGCCACGACGAACCCCAGACCGCCGGCGGGCGCGGCGGCTATGGACGGGTGGCGTCCTGGACGAACTGCTCGGACAGCCGCTGCCAGCGCGCCTCCAGGTCGCGGACCCGGTCCGGCTGGGCCGCGGCGAGGTCGTGGGATTCGCCGCGGTCCCGGGCCAGGTCGTAGAGCTCCCAGGGGTCGCCCTTGGCGGCCACCAGCTTCCAGTCGCCGACGCGGAGGGCTCGATGGCCTTCGTGCAGCCACCAGAGGGCCTCGTGCTCGACGGTGCCATCGCGGGTGAAGGCGGGCAACAGGCTGCGGCCCGGCGGGGTCGGCACCGGTTGGCCTTTCCAGGTCTGGGGCGCCGTGGTGCCAGCCACCTGCAGCAGGGTCGGGACGATATCGATAAGGTGGGCCGGGTTGCGCCGCAGCTCGCCGCGCGCGGCAACGCCGGCGGGCCAGTGGACGACGAAGGGGGTACTGATGCCGCCTTCGTGGACCCAGGTCTTGTGCCGGCGCAGGGGGGTATTGGCGGCGCTCGACCAACCCGGCCCGAGGCAGAGGTACGTCTTGGCCGAACCCGGTGGGGCGGCGAGATCATGGCCATCGCCACGCACCATGATCTCGGCGCTGGCGCCATTGTCGGAAGCGAAGAGGATGAGGGTATTCTCGAAGGCGCCCATCGCTCTGAGTTGGGCGATGACGCGGCCGATCTCGCGGTCCATGCGGTCGACCATGGCCGCGTGGATGGCCATCTTGGTGGCCTGGAACTCGCGCTGAGCCTCGGTGAGCTCGGCCCACGGCAGCGGGCGGTTGACCTCGCCAGGGCCCAGCTTCTCCAGGGCATCGGGGAAGGGGTAGGGCGGTCCGATCTTAGGCTCCAGGGCCGGCAGGTCGTGGCTCACCAGGCCCATCTGCACCATCCGTTCATGCCGCTCCCGCCGGACCTCGTCCCACCCGCGACGGTAACGCTCGCGGTAACGGGCGATGTCCTCCGGCAGCGCCTGCAACGGGAAATGCGGAGCGATGAAGCAGAGATAGTGCAGGAAGGGCCGGTCCGGAAACCGTGCCGCATGGTCCTGCAGGCAGCGGACCGCGTGGTCGGCGGTGGCGCAGGTGGAGTAGTAGTTCGCGGTTTCAGGCGCCGGCTGGCCGTCCTCCGTGGCGCCGCTGGCCTTGAAGTAGTTGTTTTGGCCGGTGGTGACCTCGTAGGACCGGTCGAAGCCGTTCTCCAGCGGCTTGCCGTCGAGGTGCCACTTGCCCGAATGGTAGGCGCGGTAGCCCAGGGGCTTGAGCATCTCCGGCAGGAGCGGCGCCCAGGGCGGGCGGGTGCCGCTGCCCCCGCTCTTGACCCCGGGGACCGTGTCGCGGCGGACCTGCTGCGCGTAGAACCCGGTCATGATGGCGGCCCGCGAGGGCCAGCAGCGCGAGGTGTTGTAGAACTGGGTGAAGCGCAAGCCACCCTGCGCCAGCGAGTCCAGGTTCGGCGTCTCGATCTCGCCGCCGTAACAGCCCAGATCGGAGAAGCCCAGGTCGTCGGCGAGAATGATGACGAGGTTGGGCGGCCTCGCTGCAGCCTTGGCCTCGACAGCGAGGACCGCCCCCGGCAGCGCCAGGAGGAGGACGAGAGACACCACGGGCTTGGCCTGGATCATGGCCGTGCACCTCCCTCGGCAGCCACTTCCAGCGTCACTGGCCCGAGCAATCCGGAGACCGTCTCCCCGCGGTAGTGGGTCGGGATCGTCAGGTAGTGGTTGGCGAGCGTATTGCAGACCAGCACCTCGATACGGTTCTCACCCGATACCAGGCACTCTGACACCTCCACACGCCACGGTGGCGCGACGCGGATGACGGCCGTCTGGCCGTTGACGCGGACCGCGGCGGTGGCGACCACGCGGCCCAGGTCGAGCCAGCCGCCGGCACGGGCCTCGGCCGCCGAGAGCGTGACCGTCTTCCGATACCATACCGCACCGGAGTAGCACTCCAGGACCCCCGCCTTCGACCAGTCTCCCAGGCCGGCCAGACCGGGACCGCATTCCAGGCGTACGGGCTCGGGGAGCGCCGCACCACCGCTGCGACCGGTCTCGGGCATGACTCGCAGGGCCACCACCGCCGCCCGGGGCAACGCCGCGGCCGCCTCGAAACGCCCCGCACCGACCGACCGCATGGGCGTGCCGTCGGCCCAGGCCTCCACAGTTCCCTTGGCCGTCACCGCCAACGCCTGCAGGCCCGGTGGCGCGACGAAACGGAACCACTCCGCCGGCCGGGCCCCGGCATGGACATCGAACGGGACCACGGCCGGGTCGTCGCACCACCTCATCGCCAATGGCGTGCGTGCCGCGGGGGCCGCCGCCGGAGGCCCCTGGCGGCGCACCACGAAGTACCCGCGGCCGGCCTGGTCGTAGCGGACCAGGAGCGGATTGGCCCCCGGGCGCAAGGCCAGGGCCTGCTGCAGCTCGGCGACCGGGGCGCCGTTCAGGAAGACGGCCGCTGGCGTAAGCACCTCCGACGCATGGGGTCTCAGCCCTTCCCGGCGGGCGCTGGCCTCGATCCGCACGGTGGTAGGCTCGGCCACGGTCAGGCTGGTCCAGAGGTAGTACCGGCCATCCGCGATCTCGGGCCCATAGGCGGTCTCGTTCAGGGCCTGTTCCGGCTTGCCCAGGCAGAGGAAGTGGTCGCTGACGTTCTCCTTCAGGCCATGCCAGCCCTGGTGGCCCGGATCGCCTTCGCGACCCAGGCGCCAGGAGAAGCTGTAGGGACGCCAGGCGACGGGCTGTCCCGCCACGGTGACGGGCCGGCCCGGATCCACCATGCGCAGGCCGGCCAACTCCGCCTCGAGGGCCTCGCCGGCGGCCTCGCTGGCGACCGGCCCCAGCAGCCAGAACTGCGGGCCATAGCCGTGGGTGACCCGCTCCCATGTGCTGTCGTCGAGTCCGGGCGCCTGCCAGGCGTTCGTATCCCCGGGCGCCAGAGCGTGCCGGAAGATGCGCGCCTCGGGGCCGATCACCGGCTCGGTCACCGGCAGGCGAAAGTCGCCAAAGCGGTTATCCAGGGTGGGCTTCAGCTCGACCTCCCACTCGCCGTCCAAGGCGATCCGGCGCAAGGGCCGTTCAGGCAGCGGCGGCGGGTTGACGTGTGGCCGGCCAGGCGTGAACACGACGATCTGGGCCTCGTAGGGTTCCAGCGGCAGCTCGACCTGGGTCCCGGTCGCGGTCTCGCCCAGCACGCGCAGGGGCTTTGTCTCGCCCGTCCAAGGGTCCCACAACTCGACCTGACCCTTGGCACGGAACTCGGCCACAGTGCCCTTGGGGGCATCCATGACCAGGTAGACGTCGCGGGGGCCCACCCGCCGATGGGCGGCACGGAGCGCTGCCGGGGCCTGGGCCTGGACGTCCCGCGGGATGCGGGCCGCGACGGCGGCGACCACCTGGTCGGCCAGGCCGGCTTGCGCCGGCCCGAGGTGGAGCTCGTGGACGTTCGTCGGGTCCAGCTCCTGCAGCCCGGCCACGGCGGGATCCGTGCGCCAGGCCGCTGCGGCGGAGGGCGTGAGGGTGTAGCGCAAGTCCAGCGTCGACAGGCGGGTCTGGCCCCCCACGACGACCGCGAGGAAGAGCCCCGCGGTGCAGCGCCGGCCCGGGACATCATGGTCGCGGGCGTCGACGGTGATCACATCGCCATCCTCGAGGGTGGCTTCGCCGGTCCAGCCGGCGGTGTAGTCGGCCCCTTGGCATAGCCGCGTATCGTTCACGTAGAGGGCTCCCTCATTGTCGCAGAGGAAGCGGATGCGGCAGGGCTGCGGCGTGGCCCCGGCAGCGTGCCAGACCGCCTTGGCATGGAGGTCCTGGACCGGTTCCCTGGCCCAGGCCCAGCGCCCAACGAAGCCGCCCTCGTACTGCCGCGGGGGTCGTTCCCGGTCCGGCAGCAGGGCCAGACCGACGCCACCTGCCGGACTGCCCTGGACCGGCGGACGAGCCCCGGCCGTGACCTCGGCCGCCGTGGCGCCGAACAGCCCCTTCACCGCGGCGTCCAGCACAGGGTCCTCGCGGCCAGCGCGGTCGCTGGCCTCCGGCAAGGCCCCCACGGCCAGCACGATGCCGCCCTGACGGCAGAAGTCGCCGGCCTTCTCGACGGTGGTCCAGCGGGCCGCCCGCAACGCCGGCAGGACCAGGACCCGATAGGCGGCACCGGCGATGTGGAGGCGCCCGTCGCGGACCTCGGCGCGGGCCAGGGAGTCGGCATCCATGAAGACGAAATCGTAGCCCGCCTGGAACAGGGCCCTGCCAGCCGCGAAGGCGACCTCGGTAGCCTCCTGACCCCCCATCTGGGCCTCGTAGGGGCTCACCGGGTAGAAGACGGCCACGTCGCCCTGGTGCACCCCCTGGCTCATGAGGTAGGAGAGGCGTTCGAAGTACTTCAGGAAGAGCCCCATGTGCTCCCAGTAGGGCATGCGGAAGTGGTAGCACGGCGGGGCCCATTCCCAGAACGAGCCGTGGGTCGAGTAGTAGAGCCCGTGCAGGTTCAGCAGCGTGCAGCCGTAGAGGTAGTTCTCGCGGGTGGCCAGCATCAGCCGTTCCGGCGTAGCCCCCCAGCCGAGACTGTGGTAGCCCTCGAGCCAGACGCGTGGCCGGCCGTAGAGCGTGGCGATGGAGGAAGAGACCTTGCCCTTGATCAGATCGGCATGGCCGCCCGGGGTGTCGTGGCCAGGGGCCGTGTACCAGCGCGTGGCCCGGAAGTAGTCGCCGAACTCGTCGGGCCTCAGGCCGCGGCCGCCCGAGTCGCAGGCGAAGATGAGGCCCCGGCTGGCATGCCAGCGGTAGATGGGCTGGAAGTAGCGCTCCTCCATCAGCGCCATGCGCACGTCGGCATAGTCCAGACGGACCTTGGGGGTCCGCGGGCCCAGGTCGGTCCAGAGCGCCGGCAGCACCTCGAGCAGGTCGTAGCCCTTGCGCCGGAGGAACTCCGCGGCCAGGTCGTCATTCCAGACGTGGGTCCCTGCGCCGATGTGCAACTCGTCGTTGAAGAAGTAGTTGAGTCCCGCTGGGGAGTGATCCGGGGTGGCGTCCTGGAAGCGCTGGTAGAAGTCCCGCACCACGACCTCGCCCACGCCGGCCAACAGCGGATTGAGGGTGTTGGGCTGGCGCTCGCCCCGGACCAGCCAGAGCTCCCACTCGCCCTCGGGGGTCGTCCAGGCCAGGCGCCTGTCGCGGACCTGCGGCATGAGGTCGACCCCGTCCGGCGAGGGGCCATCGCCCTGGACGCGGCAGGCGCGGGCTGCGACCAGGTCCGGGGGGACGTCGATCGCCACGGCCTGGCCGCCCCGAACCCGCTGGCGCGGCATGGGGTTCAGGGCCAGGGCATTGAGCTCGGGCTTGGAGTAGAAGAACTGGCGGAAGAGGTTGTTGCCGGCAGGCCAGTCCAGCGTGTACGTGCTCAGGCCGATTCCCATGCCGCGCTGGCGGCACTCGTCCGCGATGCGGCCCCAGGTGCGCCACCAGGCCTCGCCGAAGATGGGCGGCTCGGCTGCGTAGGTGGGCCAGCCGGGCGAGTCCTCATGGGCGTAATTGACCTGCACGCCGCTGACCCCGTGGCGGTGAAGCTCATCGAGCTGCCAGCGCAGGCGCTCCTCGTCCAGCGGGTCCCCCGTCCACCACCAGAAAGGCACCTCGCCGTAGCCTGGTGGCGGGTCGCGGAACCCCGGGAGCGCGTCCAGGTCGGGGGCGCGGCTGGGGTAGCCCACGGCGCCGGCCGGCGGCGGAGTCTGGAGCATGGCGGGGTCGCCGGGCTGAGGGGTACCGGCACCGCGGGTGCCACCGGGCGTCAGCGCCAAGGCAACCAATGCGTAGAAGGCCATGCGTCTCACCGTGGATTCCCCGCCAACCGGCCATCGAGGTACACTCGGGTGAAACCCCGGTCAACGACCAGGGCCACATGCTGCCAGGCATCCGCCTTGAGCAGGGCTGGGACCTGCAGGATCCTCGGCCCAACGATCGCCCGCAGGCTGAGCCCCGGCCAGGTATCGAGGAGGATCCCGTCATTGACGCCGGGGGTAAGCTTGTCCAGGATGCGGCCCTGTTCGTTCGCGCCCGGCTGGATCCAGGCCTCGAACGACACCGGTCCGCCGAGGTCCACCGTCGCCGGGGCCAGGACCTGGCCGGCCTGCGGCTCCAGCCAGCAGCCGACCACCTCGGCGCCGGAGAGGGCCGTGGCGCGATCCCCCCTGGCAAGGGCCAGGATCGCCTCTGGCGTCAGCGGTCCGCGGAACAGGCTTATGCGGCTGATCCGGCCCTGGAACCGGTTCTGGCCGGACTGGTCCGCCCCGGCGCGCAGGGGATGCCCGTTGGCCGGGATCGGGGGGGGGCGCGGCACGGTCTGCAGGGGACAGACGACGACCTGGGCCCGGCGCGCGGCAGGCCGGATGTCCCAGGTCACGAGGTGGCCATCCTTCACGGTCGCCGACAGGATGGTCCCCTGCCGCAGGTGGAGGCGGAAGTCCACATCCCAATCCGCCGGCCACGCCGGCAGCAGGAGGATCCGCTCGCCGGCTTCCTGCACGAGCATGCACTGGAGCGCCACCGCGCCGGCCCCGAAGTGGTCGAAGTCGGGACATGAGTCGGGGCCCTCACGGCCGTAGAGCGGGAACCGGCACATGGGCGAGGCGACGCGGAAGCGCGTGACGAGCCCCTGGGACGCCTCGGCGGCGTGGCCGGCGTAGGCCCAGTGGATCTGGTCCTGCGTCCAGCAGGCGCAGCCGAAAGCGTCTTTGACGGTCCGGTGCTTCAGGGTCCAGGACACGAGGTCTCCGGTGCCCAGCGCCAGGCCAAAGCAGCGGAAGGGGAAGACGGGGTAGAGCTCGCCGTTCTCGGCGTTCTGCTGCTTCTCCCAGGACTCGGCCGGGGCAAGGGCAGGGCGCCCGTCGACGGTCCGCAGGGGGACCTCCGGGACCTCGGCCCGGAAGGCGCGCCAGCGGGCCTGGTCGTCCGGGGTGCCGGCACCCAGCGCGAGCAGCTCATCCAGGCAGAAGCGCAGGCCGGCGACGTCGGGAGCAGGATTCACCGCGATCCACCAGGTCTCCAGCACCTGGGCCGGATCCAGCCGTAGCCGACCGTCGACACGGGGGTAGTGCTCAGTGAAGAACCGCAGCACCTCCCGCGCAAAGGGGATCAATACCCCGTCGCGGAAGGCGGCGTCACCCGTGTACTGGACGTAGTCGATCATCATGGCGACCGTCTCCAGGCCGCTGGTGAAGTAGAAGCTGTGGTAGTAGGCCTGGCCGCGGTTCTGGCCGGGCGCGACCTTGGGTGGTCTGCCCCCTTCCCCGCAATCGCGCTCGGCCCCGGTGGGCTCGATGTTCTCGCGGAAGTAGGCCCCTCCGTGTCCCAACCAGGCCCGCGTGATGGCCTGGCGCACCTCGAGCAGGTTCGCGTAGTAGCCGAAGAAGGGCTGCATCAGGTCGGCGTCGCCGGTGGCCAGGAGGGGCCAGTAGAGAAGGCGCTGGTTCTGGTAGGTGAAGCGGCGCCCCCAGAGGCGGTCGTCCTCGTGCGTCAGCCACGAGCCGTCCGCCTGCCTGACGGCGCCGGGCCGGGGTGGCTTCTCGGACGCGGGCAGGCGGAGTTGCTGGGTGAACAGCCCGCCGTTGAACTTGGCCTGGACGCGGCCACGGCTCTGGCAGGCCATCAGGAAGCGGAAGACCGTGTAGCTCTGCGAGACCAGCGCGGCCCCATCCGCCTCTTCGCGAACCCCGCCGGCCGAGGTCTCACCCGCCAGCACGCCGCGCAGCTCCGCGGGCACGGTCCGGTCCGAGGCGACAATCCAGCCGCGCTCCCAGAAGGCGTGCCACCAGGCCTGGTGCCGTTCCCAGTCCCGGGCGAGGTCCATGGGCTCTGCGGCCTGGCGCACGATGGCCGCCACCCACTCCTCCGGGCTGGGCGTCTGCAGCGTCAGCGCCTGGATGCGGACGTCGGCCTTCCGGCAGGTACCGGTCAGCGCCCCGTCGGCCAGCGCCAGGTCCGGGCTGTCGAGGAGGTTGCCGAAGGTGTTGTGCCGGAAGGGATCAGGGAACCGGTCGGCCATCGGCTCGACGCCGTAGTACCGCAGATCGTCCGCGTAGACGCTGCGATCGCCGACGGCGTAGTACCAGACGATGCGGCCGTTCCTCTCGAGCCGCACGTCCTGCGTCGGCCCGCCGCCCGCCGCCGGCTGGGCCTCGGCACCCCGATCGTTGGCGTCGCACCCGTCGAAACGCTCCCAGAACTCCGGGCGAGCGGCGATGGTGAGGGGCCGCGGCGATTCGACCTCGACGTGAGACACCGGACGGCCGGCGTCCGCCCAGATCCGCAGGGCTACCCCGTCTGCCGCGATGCGGATCGAGCCGCTAGGCAGATCGAGGGTCTGACGGAACCCCTTCCCCGAGGCAAAGGGGTTGGGCTGCAGGGAGATCCGTACCCGTCCCGTCTTGAAGATATCGCCCTGGTACGTGTATGCATCATTCTTTGCCAGAAGGATATACAGATCGCCGTCCGCAATGGCGTAGACGCCCGCGGCGACATCGCCATTGCCGATGGGCATCACGCCGCTGGCGTCCCGGGAGGGTGTCTCCCAGACCACGTTGTACCGGGAGACGTCCGGCGCGGCGGCCAGGGGCAGGACGGCCCCGCAGAGGCCGAGGGCGCCGGCCGCGATGGCCGGCACGAAAGGCTGCGTCCGGGACCTCATGGCGCCCTCCTGAGGCCTTCCCAGCGGACAACCCAGCTCCCGTCGTCGGGGAACCCCGGAGCGTGGCGGTCGGGGGCGCCGTCCCAGCCGGCAGCCATCATGGCCACGGCGTAGAGCAGCCCGCCATTGCCGGGGAGGTACGGGCACGGGCCGCCGGTGTTGACCCCGCGCGGGTCGTAGCGGTTCCGGTCGCCGGCCTCCCGGAGCAGGGCCTCGACGGCGATCCGGGGCTCACCCACGCGCGCCGCCGCCATGGCCATCCAGGGGAAGTCCCAGCCCCAGCAGCGGTTCCAGTCCCAGGCCTCCCAGACCCTGAGCACGGTGCGATGGGCGGTGTCGGCGTCCACGCCGGCGATGGGGGGGAGCATGCCCAGCACCCCGACGGGATCAGGGTGTTCCCAGGCGCGCCGGGTATAGGTGTCGTGCCACTCGGCGGAATGGACGAAAACGCCCCCGGCGGTCGGCAGCGGCGCGAGGTGCTGGCGCACGTCGTCCCAATGGGGCTCACGCGGCAGGCCGAGGCGTTCGCGCCAGACCTGGGCCTGGTCGAGACCCCAGCGCCAGTAGGCCAGGTCGAAGACGGTGTCGCGGGTGATGCCCTGCTCGCTCGGCGGCATGGCGGGCACGAGGGAGTAGATGCCGGTCTGGGTGTCCCGGGTCGGGTAGTCCGCCATGTGCTCGGCCGTCCCGTCGACGATCTCGGCCCACTTCTCGAGAGTCGTGCGCGTCGGCGCCAGGCGGTACTCCAGTTCGGCAAAGAAGATCGGGTGAGGCTGTTTCCAGAGCAGGACCTGGTTGCCCACCCAGGGCGCGCTGCGGCCCTCGGGCCCGACCGACTTCGGCCACTTCAGCCCCCGGTAGCCGAGCTGCGCCGCCAGGGCGCGGGCCGCCGGCGCGAACTGCCGGTAGCAGCCCAGGGCCCGGTCCGCCATGGACCACCGGTCCCAGAGGGCGTAGTGCGCCAGGTGCCACCAGACCATCTCCATGTGGAACTGCGTGCGCCAGGGATCCAGCCCCATCAGCCCGGTCTCGGCCGAAGGCAGGCTCCCCGCCGACTGGGCCGCCATAAGATACTGCGAGAGAAGCACGCGCCGCTCCAGCTCGCGCCAACGTGGGTCCCGGCTGCCGGACAGGTCAAGGGCCCCGCCGTGGCTCCAGAAGCCCCGCCAGTGCACCGCGGTGGCCGCCAGGGCCTCCGCCACTCCGGGAAGGTCACCCTCGAGCGCCCCGGGCGCGAAGGCGCAGACGAACTCCAGGCGGTCCGCCCCCGAGGTCGAGACGAGGAGGCGGTGCGGGTCGCCGCCGGGGGTGACGCGACCGCCGGGGGATACGGCCAGCCGGACCGTGTACGTCGTCTCATCCACGACGCGCCGGAAGTCGGCACGGCCAGGACCGCTCGAGGTTATCTCCGTGCGGTGGGCGTCGGGCTGGCCGAAGTCCCCGACCCAGGCCTCGTTACGCAGCGTAGGGTAAGGGAAGTCCAGGGCCACGGCCAAAGCCCCCCGAGCCACCCGCGGCGACTCGATGCGCACGGCCACGGCGTCGTGCGTGGGCAGCACGCAGGTCGTGACGCGAACGGGCTCGCCACCCAGGCGGTACTGGGCGGTCTGCGTCCCGGTCCAGAGGTCCAGGCACCGCGTCAGACCGGCAATGGCCCCGGGCTCCACGGGCGCCCCGTCCGCCCGGCACAGGCGCAGCCGGCCCAGGTTGAGCGCGTGCGGATTGTCGAACATCCAGGTGCGGATGGCGTCGGTGTCGGGCGGGAAAACGTCAGGGCCCTGGTTCCGTCCCTGCTGGAAGGTCCCCGTGGCCGGCACACGGCCTGCGGTCCAGCCGGCTGGCAGGGGGAACGAATGCCAGGCCCAGTGCGCCATGATATTGCCGCCGAAGGTCTGCAGACCGGTCCCATCGGCGTTGAAGCAGAACTCTCCGTTGCCAAGTGGTATCTGACCATGCAGGTCATGCCACTCCAGGGCGTTGCGTGTCACCAGC
>Ga0172375_10004177_pt1 | contig 21531 bp, 19 predicted proteins | sample LakKiv1m_FD_114537 | JGI IMG/M metagenome (GOLD analysis project Ga0172375, IMG submission 114537) | Freshwater microbial communities from Kabuno Bay, South-Kivu, Congo - kab_092012_11.1m | ecosystem: Environmental > Aquatic > Freshwater > Lake | place: Democratic Republic of the Congo...
ACATGACGGGACGGCCTTGCTGGAGCTCGCTGCGCACCCAGTACCATCCGGTCGCGGGATCGTCGGTCCGACGCACCTCAACCCCTGCACCCAGCCTGGCAAGAAGGTCGACCTCGAATTCATCACTGCGCCCGACGAGGTAGACGGGCGGGGTGAGCCCGGACACCCGGAGGTAGGTGAAGCCGAGACCACCGGCCATCCCGAAGATCAGACCTTCGTTCGGCACCTCCTCCCAGCCCAGACCGGCCCACTCAACCAGATCCCTCAGTGCTCCCGAGCCGCAGTGCCCCGCCACCCGGTGGGGATAGTCCAGCAGAATCCGGCGCGGCTGTGCCAGGCTGGTCTGAGTCGTCACGCCATCTCCTACAGGTAGTTCTGGTGCTGTTCGATCCGCGCGGCCGCGTGGCGGCGGAGCTCTGATCGGGCGAGCCCGCTCTTGTGGACCTCGTCCGGCCCATCGGCGAATCGGAGAGTCCGAATCGAGGCGAACATCGAAGCCAGGGGGAAGTCCTCCGACAGGCCGCCGGCACCGTGTACCTGGATCGCCTTGTCGAGGATCCACTCGACCGTGGCCGGGGTGGCCACCTTGATGGACTGGATCTCGGCGTGGGAGCTCTTGACGCCGGCAGTGTCCATGAGCCACGCGGTCTTGAGCACCAGCAGCCGCAGCTGCTCCACCCGCACGCGCGCCTCGGCGATCCAGTCGCGGACCGTACCCTGTTCCGACAGCGGCTTGCCGAAGGCGACGCGGTCGTCCGCGCGGGCGCACATCAGCTCGATCGCGCGCTCGGCGACACCGACCGACCGCATGCAGTGGTGGATCCGGCCGGGCCCCAGGCGCTTCTGAGCGATCGTGAACCCATCGCCCTCATTGCCCACCAGGTTTCCAACGGGCACTCTGACGTCGTCGAACGAGAGCTCGGCATGGCCGCCGTGCTGGTGGTCGTCGTAGCCCAGGACGGTCAGGCCCCGGTGGATGCCGAAGCCGGGTGTGTCCCGCTCGACGAGGATCATGGACTGCTGCCGGTGCCGCTCGGCGTCCGGGTCGGTCTTGCCCATCACGATGAAGATCTTTGCGTTGGGGTTCATCGCGCCCGTGATCCACCACTTCCGACCGTTGATCACGTAGTGGTCGCCGTCCCGGACAATACTGGTCGCGATGTTGGTGGCGTCGGAGGAGGCGACCGAGGGCTCCGTCATCGCGAACGACGATCGGATCTCGCCGGCGAGCAGCGGCATCAGCCAGCGCTCCTTTTGCTCCTGGTTGGCACACATCGACAGAAGCTCCATGTTGCCGGTGTCCGGAGCGGCACAGTTCATCGCCGCCGGTGCTAGGTGTGGGCTGCGACCCGAGATCTCGGCCAGCACGGCGTACTGCACATTGGTGAGCCCGGCGCCTTGGTCCCCGGGAAGGAACAGGTTCCACAATCCTCGCATGCGGGCCTCGGCGCGCAGCTCGACCATGATCGGTGCCGAGTCCCACGCCCACCGGTTCTCAAGCGTCTCCAACTGCTCGTCGAACACGGCCTCGGCCGGGTACACGTGCGTCCGCATGAAATCCAGCAGCTCGGTCTGCAGCTCCTCCGTCCGCGAATCAAGCCCGAAATCCATCAGTTCTTCTCCTTGCGTGCGCTGGGGCCTGCGTCCATGAATGGCTCATTTTGCGAATTCTTGCGAGTTCATTTCATGTGTGAGGTCCTCCCGCAACGTAGAGGACCTGTCCTGACACAAAACCGGCTCGCTCGCTGACGAAGAAGGACACGGCGTTCGCGATGTCGTCGGGCTGGCCCACGCGGCCGACAGGGATCTCCTGGGCTGCGGCGGTCTTGAAGTCCTCGAACGGCATGCCGATCCGAGCCGCTGTCGCAGCGGTCATGTCGGTCTGGATGAACCCGGGCGCGATGGCGTTGGCAGTGACACCGAACTTCCCCAGTTCGAGGGCCAGGGTTTTGGTGAACCCCTGGATGCCCGCCTTGGCGGCGGAGTAGTTGACCTGCCCTCGGTTGCCCAGGGCCGATGTGCTGGACAGGTTGACGATGCGTCCCCAGCCGGCCTGGGTCATGAACCCCTGGGTGGCGCGAGCCATGAGGAACGAGCCGCGGAGATGCACGTTGGTCACGGCGTCCCACTCCTCAACGGTCATACGGAAGAGCAGGTTGTCGCGGATGATGCCGGCGTTGTTGACCAGGATGGTCGGCTCACCCAGGTGGGCGACGATCCGCTCGACGCCGTCCTGGACGGCTTTCTCGTCGCTGACGTCGACGCGGACCGCCAAGCCGCGACCGCCTGCCGCCTCTATCTCATCGACGACGGCCTGGCACGCGGACTGGTCGAGGTCGGCCACCGCGACAGCGAGTCCATCGGAGGCCAACCGGCGGGCGATGCTCGCTCCAATACCGCGAGCCGCACCGGTCACGATCGCTATCCGGTTCATGGTGGTGGCTGTAGTCATATGGCACCTTCTGTGACGTTGACGGTGACGACGAAGATCTTCGAAGCACGGCTCGGACCGCGCCACGATGAGCAGCTGGAGCGAAGGGCGTCGGCTCTAGCGACGGTGTCGTCCATCTCACGGGCGCCCGAGTGCTCGGCTGGCAAGCTCCAAGTACGGTTCCACCGCGTCCCCGGGCGAGTCGTGCGCCTGTCCAGGGTCGCCCGCGGCACGCATCCTGTGGTCGATGCCTGCGGAGACGACGGCGATCTTGTAATAGGCCAACGCCATGTGGAAGTCCCAGTGGGCGAGGGTGACGCCGCCTGCGGCTTCGTACTGCGCAGCAAGGCTGGGCACGTCCGGCAGCCGCGGGCTCGACCATGCACCCGGGGCGCCGAGAATGAGGTCGAATCCCGGGTCGCGGTACGCGCACATCATCGCCACGTCGGCGATCGGGTCGCCGAGGGTGGACAGCTCCCAGTCCACGACAGCCGCCACCCGCACCCGGTCGGCAGGGGAGTTGGCGCCCAGGTCCACAATGGTGTTATCGATGCGGTAGTCGCCGTGAACGATACTGGCGGCGTTCTGTTCGGGTACCGCGGCGGCGAGCCGACGGCCCACGTCACCTGCCAGCGCGTTCAGCCGATCGACTCCCACGATCTCCCACTGTCCGGACCAGCGCTTGAGTTGACGCTGAGCGTAGCCGCCTGGTCGACCGAGCCCTGACAGTCCCACGGCGTCGTAGTCGACGCGGTGCAGGGCTGCGAGCGTCTGCACCAAGTAATCGGCGACAGCGAAGACGGTCGCGTCGTCCAGTTCGTCCAACTGCTCGCGGGTCTGGACGCAGAGTCCCGGGACGAACTCCGCGATCGCGAAGGGTGCGCCGATGACGGACTCGTCCTCACACAGGGCCACCGTCGGCGCCACTGGGACGTCGGTATGCAGCAGGCTCGACGTGACGCGATACTCCCTCGCCATGTCATGAGCCGACGGCGTCCGGCCGGCGCGAGGTGGAGTGCGCATCACCCACCGTCGGTTGCCGTCGGTGAGAAAGTACGTCAGATTGGAGCGACCGCCGGTGATCAAACGGGCACTGAGTGGACCGGCCACCGGCTCACCGGCGCCCTCGATCATCCGCGCGATGGAAGCGAGCTCGGCACTGCTCAGGACCGTGGAAGTCGCACTCACGCGGCCCCCCGCTCTGCCGGCTCGCCGACCCAGCCGCCGTGCGGAGACACTCGCTCGCGGCGTCCGAGCGGGCAATGGAACGGGTCGAGCTCATCCGCGCTGCTCGGCGGTGCGGGGAGCCGCAGATCAACCATCTACTGACTCTTCCCCGCGTCTGATGCGTCGAACGACAGATCGACCAGGTCCGCGAGCCGGCGCCGGTGCTCCCCCGGATGTCCGAATGCGAGCTGGTCGGTCTTCGCGCGCTTGAGGTAGAGGTGCACGGGATGCTCCCAGGTCATGCCGATGCCGCCGTGCAGCTGCAGCGCCTCCTCGGCAGCGGTGACGGCGAGATTGCCGCAGTAGGACGCGGCGATGGCGGTCGCTACCTCGCAATCGCTGTCGTCGGCCGCCAACGCGGCAGCGGCATAGCGGGCCACGGCCGTGCCCGACTCCACCCCGACATAAAGATCGGCGAGCCGGTGCTTGAGTGCCTGGAAGCTGCCGACCTGCCGTCCGAACTGGCGACGTTCGCGCAGGTAGTCGACCGTGCCGGCCAGACACCACGCCGCGACACCGACCTGCTCCGATGCCAGCATCGCGGCACCCGCACGGAGCGCTGCGCGCACGCTGTCGACGGCATCGCCCCGCACCCGTGTGCCCGGCGCCGCGTCGAGGCTGACGTCGGCGAGCTGCCGTGACATGTCCAAGGAGGCGACCGCCTGCACCGTCGCTGCGGCGACAGGCACGGCGTAGATGGCCAGCCCGTCGGGCTCCTCGACCGGGACCAGCAGCACATCCGCTTCCAGCGCTCCGGCGACACTCGACACGGTGCCGGTGAGCGCCCCGTGGGTCGCGACCAGAGCGGGCAGCGGGCCCTCGGGCGCGGTGGTGAAGGGCACTGCGAGTGCCGCTGTGGTCGCACCGGCCGCCAGGTCGGCCACCACCTCGTGGCCCGACCCCGCGACGGCGATGGTCGCGACCACGGCGCTGGTGAGGAAGGGGACCGGTGCCACCGCCCGGCCCAGCTCTTCACAGACGACGGCGACGGCGCGCGCCGACGCACCGACGCCGCCCTCGGCCTCCGGTATGAGCAGCCCGGCGAGTCCGAGGTCCTGGGTGATCGCCTTCCACAGGGGATCGACGACCGTTCGGTCGCCGTCGTACATGGCGATCACTGCCGACGGATCCAGGCGGTCCTCGAGCAGGTCACGGATCGTACGCCGCAGGTCGTCCTCGACATCGGTGTACAGCAGGTTCAACTCGGTCACTTCACCAACTCCTTGAACGGGACATCGCGGTCGACGCGGGGCTCTGGCGGCAGTCCCAAAACGCGTTCGGCAACGATGTTGAGCAGGATCTCCGACGTGCCGCCCTCGATGGAGTTTCCCTTCGCTCGTAGGTAGCGGTACCCGGGACCGCGGCCGAGGAAGTCGACCTCGAGCGGCCGTCGCAACGTCCAGTCGTCGTACCGCAGGCCTACCTCGCCGAGCAGCTCGAGTTCCAGGCCGCTGAGCTGCTGGGCGAGCCGTGCGAAGGTCAGCTTCATCGCCGCGCCCTCCGGGCCGGGCTGACCCACTGCCAGTTTCTGGCGCAGTCGCTGGCCGGTCAGTCGAGCCGCCTCCGACTCGACCCAGAGCTCCATCAATCGGGCGTGCAGGTCGGGCCGCCGGCCGGGGTTGGCCCGCCAAGCCGCCGCGACGACTCCGACCATGCCGCTCTCTCGCGGCACGGGTCCGCCGCCGATGGCGAGGCGCTCGTTGTTGAGCGTGGCGTTGGCGACCTTCCATCCCTCGCCGACGGCGCCGAGACGCTGGGAGTCGGGGATCCGGACGCCGGTGAGGAACACCTCGTTGAACTCGGCTTCCCCGGTGATCTGGCGAAGCGGGCGCACCTCGATCCCGGGGTCGGTCATGTCGCAGATGAAGTAGGTCAGGCCCGCGTGCTTGGGCACGTCGGGATCGGTGCGTGCGAGCAGGATGGCGAGTTGGGCGTTCTGTGCTGACGAGGTCCACACCTTCTGGCCGTCGACCACCCAGTGGTCGCCGTCACGAACGGCTCTCGTGGCAACGGCCGCGAGGTCCGACCCGGCGCCGGGCTCACTGAACAGCTGGCACCAGATCTGCTCCCCGGTCCACAGCGGACGCAGGAACGTGTCGAGCTGGTCCTCGGTTCCGTAGGCCATCAGGGTCGGCGCTGCCATGCCGAGCCCGATCACGTTGATCCGCGGATGGTTGTCGGGGGCGCCCGCCTCGGCGAACCTGGCGTCCACCTGCTGCTGCAAGTCCGGCGCGAGGCCGAGTCCACCGCGACCTATCGGGAACTGGACCCACGCGAGGCCCGCGTCGAAGCGAGCGCGCAGGAACTCGACGCGGTCGGTGGTCACGGGGTCGTGCTCGGCCAAGAAGGTTGTGACCTTCTCGGACAGCTTGTCCGCGACATCGGTCTGGGTGTTCATCGCTCCTCCGGGTCATCAAGGTGGGGGTTCGGGACGTGGTAGGAAGGCACCGTCGTATCCGTGCACCGCTCGAGACGCTGCTGGGCGGCCAAGAGCTTGAGGTGGGCGTCGGTCTCCAGCACGGCAAGCATGGCGTTGAAGACGTCAAGGCTGGACAGAGCGAAGCCGCGGCGGGTCCACGGGATCTCCGCCGCGACCTCCGCCGCGGTGCGGCAGCCACCGGCGACTAGGTCCTCGCACACACGCAGCCGCTCGTCGTGGTGGGCCAGCAGTTCGTCGATGCGCTGGTGCGTACTGGTCGCTGCGGGCCCGTGCGCCGGTAGCAGCATCATGTCCGGCAGTGCGCGCACCTTGGCCAGCGAGCTCAGAAAGTCGCTCAACGGCAGCGGCGACGGCACGGGCTCGAAGCCGATCGACGGCGTGATGGTCGGCAGCACGTGATCGCCGGAGAACAGCAGGCCGGAGGCGGCATCGGCGAAGACGTAGTGACCGCGGGTGTGACCCGGCGTGGCGAGGGCCGTCAGCGTGCGGCCACCGACGGCGATCTCACCATCGCCGTCCAGCCACTCGTCGGGTCCGTCCCACAGTCGGGTTTCGACGCTGTGGCCGGCCGATTCGGTGCGCCATCCTTCGGCCAACTTGGGCGCACCAGCCTCGATCAGCCGCCGATATTGCGAATCAACGACGCTCTTTCCCGAGTTGAAGTAGTCGATGGCGTCGCGGTCGCCGATGCCAAGCGACACGTGGGTGCCGAACTCCCGCCGTATGGTGACGGCTTGCGTGTAGTGGTCGCGGTGGGCGTGAGTGACGAGAAAGCGGGTGATGTCGCCGACCTCGTGTCCCAGTCCGTGCAGGCCCTCGTCGAGTGCGCGCCTGGACTCCTCCAGTGCCCAACCGGCATCCACGCACACCGGACCGTCGGGAGTGCGGATGAGATAGACGTTGACCGCCCGGAGGGCGTCGTTGGGCAATGGCAGCGGAATGCGGAAGACCTCCTCGGCAACCTGCTCTGCGGTCGGCTCGGTCCATGCTGGGGGGATACTCATGCGAGATCTCCCACTTCAGCTGTGCGGAGGCGGTATAACGGCGAACGCCTCATGCCTGCCAAATCTCGCGAGCGTCGACGAGTTGCGGGGTCTTTGCGTCGACCTCAGGGACTATCTCGATCTCGGCGCGCAACTTGATCTCGTCACGCAGGGTGCGCAGCAGGTCCCCCTGCTGTTCGTCGGAGAGGGGTTCGACGATCTCGAGCGTCAGCGTGTCCTGCCCCGCCACGCGTCTGATCACCAAACGTCCGACGCCCAGACCATGACGTTCCAGGGCAGCGCGGACATGGTGCTCGTAGACAAACATTCCCCTGACCTTGACACCGGGACCGACCCTGCCGAGGACGCCTGCGATGCGCGCCGACGTGCGGCCGCACTCGCACATCTCGGTACTGACGACCCGAGTCAGGTCTCCGGTGGTAAGCCGCAGGAAGGGGTAGGTGGGCGAAAAGGTCGTCACAGCCACCTGGCCGATCTCCCCTTCCGGAACCGTTTCGCCGGTGGCCGGGTCCAAGACCTCGATCACCTTGTCCTCGGTGAGGTGCATGCCGGCGCGGGCCTCGCACTCTCCGGCGAGATATCCGAGATCGGCGGTCCCGTAGAGTTGGGACACACGTCCTCCGCGCGACTCCAGCACCGCGCGCTCGTCCTCGGTGAGCTTCTCCGCTGCGACGCAGGCCGTCGTGAAGTGCCAGTCGGCACGTTCGACCAGCATCCCGAGGAACGACGGGGTACCCATGTAGCCGGTGACGGGTAGGTCCTTGAGCAACCTGGCCTGTTGTTCGGTGTTGCCCGTGCCCGCCGGGACGACCACGCAGCCGAGCGACAGAGCGCCCGATTCGAAGGCGTGGCCGGCGGGCGTGAGGTGGTAGGCGAACGTGTTCAGCACGATGTCACCGCGCGCGAGCCCGCCGGCTCTCAGGCCCCGAGCGAAGCCGCCGATGTCGGTGGTGCCGAGCTGCGCGTCGTAGATGGGACCTGGCGACATGAAAATCCGCGAGCTCGACGTCAGGTCTCCGATGAAGAACCCGCCGAAGGGCGGGTCCTCCGCCTGCAAGGCCGCCAAATCGCTCTTGGCGACCGGCGTCAACCGGGTCAACACGTTCGGTGCGCCGAAGTCGGTTGGCGATACGTTCGACCCTTGCAGCCGCCGCCGCCACGCCGGCGACGCATCCCACAGGTTGGACAGCAGCGCGGAGATCCGCCGCTGCTGGGCCCCGCTGCGCTCCTCCGGGCGACGGGTCTCGTCGGGATCGTGGACCATTGAGGGGTCGTTCATCCCAGCCACCTCTTCCGGCGCCGATATGTCTTCACGTCTCGGTAGCTCTTGCGTTCGCCGACCCCGCTCAGGCCGAGGTAGAACTCCGCGACGTCCTGATTCTGTCGGAGCTTGTCCGCAGGCCCTTCAAGCACGATCCGGCCGTCCTCGAGCACGTAGCCGTGATGGGCGATCTGCAGGGCGGCCTCGGCGTTCTGCTCGACGAGGACGACCGTCACCGCTTCTTCCCTGTTCAGCCGTTCCACGATCTCGAAGATCTCCGAGACCAGCACCGGCGCGAGCCCGAGGCTCGGCTCGTCGAGCAACATGACGCGAGGGTGCGCCATCAGCGCACGGCCGATGGCGAGCATCTGCTGCTCGCCTCCCGAAAGGAAGCCCGCCCGCTGGCTGCGGCGGTCGGCCAACCGAGGGAAGTAGCTGTAGATCATCTCCAGTTCGCTCCGGCTGCTGCGCATGGAACCCGCGGTGTATCCCCCCGCAAGCAGGTTCGCCTCGACACTCAGGTGCTCGAAGACACGACGTCCCTCGAGCACCTGCACGATGCCTTGACGCACGATGTAGTCGGGCGATCGTTCTCGAAGCGAGTTGTCCCCCCAAGTGATCCGGCCGCGGACCACCTCTCCGCGTTCGTGAGCAAGGAGGCCTGAGATCGCTCGCAGCGTCGTCGTCTTCCCCGCACCGTTGTTGCCCAGCAACGCCACGATCTGACCCGCCGGGACGGTGAGGGACACCCCCTTCAGAACGAGGGCGACACGGTTGTACACGACTTCGACGCCATCCAGTTTCAGCATCCTCAGGCCTCCTGTGCTCGCGTTACGTCAGCTGACGTCGGGCTCGTTGGTCACGGGGGGGCCGGTGACGCAGTCGCCAACCCTCTCCCAACTGCCGTCGCGGATCTCGTAGATGTTCAGGGCCCTGTTGCCCGAGTGGTCCTTCTCGCTCATCGTGATCGGGCACGTGACGCCGTATCCCTCGTAGCCGTCGATGGACTCCAGCGCCTGCTTCATTACCTCGCCGGTCACCTCGCCGTCGTCGCCGACGATCTCGAGAGCCTGACGGATGCCCTCCTCGATCACCGTCGCGATGTAAAGGCCGTTGCCGTACAAAGAGTTCTCCTCGAGCACGGGGTTGGGGTCGGAGCCGGTCTCCTCCCAGTAGTCGCGCAACATCTGTACGGCCTCCGGTTCGTCGGAGGGCAGCGTGGACATGGACGCGCCGAACTTGCCTTCCATGCACTCCGCTCCGGCGCCGTTGATCTCGTTCTGGGTGATGGCCCAGTGCCAAGCGCCAACCGGCAGATCCGCAGCCTGGTCGCAGAGACCCTTGAGCAGCAGCACCGCCTGACCGAAGATGGCGGCGTGCAGCACGACGTCGGCGTCGAGAGCGACGGCGCCACGCACCTGGGCGTCGACGTCGGCGGCAGCGGCGGGGATGACCACCTCGCCGGCGAACTCGGCGCCGAGGCTCTCGGTCGCGTTCTTCACTCCCTCGCAGTACTCACGGCCCGGCGGAGGCTCCCAGGCAACGCATCCGATGCTGATGTCGCTGCCCAGCTCGTCGACCTGCTGTTGCACTGTTGCCGTCGCCTGGTGTGCGTAGAGTGGACCGGCAGGGAAGGCGTAGGGGAACGCCTCCCCGTCGACCGTGTCGAGGTTTCCCTGGCCGGGGAAAATGATCGGGATCTTGGACTGCTCCGACACCGGCGTCAGGGCGTCACTTAGGGCTGTGCCCTCGACCGCCACCATGACTGCCCCGGATTGCTGGAAACGGGCGAACGCTTCAAGTGCTGGGGGCACCTCGTACTTGGTCTCGATCTCCTCGATCTTCACCTTCCGGCCGTTGATGCCGCCGTTGGCGTTGACCATCTCGAACCAGTCGTTGACCGCCTCGCCGACGCCCTCACCCACGTTGGCGATCGGACCCACGCGGGCTCCGGCGACACCGATCACGATGTCTTCGCCCGAGCTTCCCTCGCTGCCCTCGCCGCCGCCGTCTTCCCCACCACACGCGGTGGCGAACAAGGCAAGCCCGAGTGCGAGCGAAACACCTTTCGTCATTCTTCGCTTCACAGCTTCTCCAATCATCGGTTCGATCGATAGTCCGAGACGTGTTCACACGCAGGCCGCCCATCAGTACGAGAAGGGCCACATTCGGAAGTAGTCCTTGACATTTCGGAACAACCCGTAGAGCCCACGAGGCTCGAGGATCAGGAAGAGCAGGATGGCGACACCGAAGAGCATGGTGAGCAAGTGCACCTCCACGCTCGCCGAGAGCTCGATGCCCACGGCCGGCAACAGGTCACGCAGCCAGATCGGCAGCATGGTGATGAAGGCGGCGCCGAGAAGGGAACCGGGGATGGAGCCGAGGCCGCCGGCGAGGATCATCGCCAGGTACTGCACCGACAGCGCGAGAGTGAAGACCTCGGTCGAGACCAGGCCGGCGTTGTAGCCGTACAGCACCCCGGACAGTCCGGCTATCGCCGACGAGATGAAGAAGGCCAGCAGCTTGTAGCGCAGCGGGGACACTGCGGAGCCGGCGGCCGCGATGTCCTGGTCACGGACCGCGATCATCGCGCGCCCGGACCGCGATCGCATGAGATTCTCCACGAACATGACTACCAGTGCCAGGGCGATGAACACCAATAGGTACTTGCCCGTCGGGGTCGTGGTGTCGAGGGGCCCGACCTGGATCGGCTCGAAGATCACGATGCCTTGAAACCCGCCGGTGATCCAGGTCCAGGACGACAGGATCCACTGCACGATGTATTGGGCCGCCAGCGTCGCAATGGCCAGGTAGAGGCCCTTCACCCGCAGCGAGGCGAGCCCGAAGATCAGCGAGAACACGCCCGCGGCCACCATCGCCGTCGGAATGGCTACCCAGAACGGCGCATCCGCGCGTGAGACGAGCAGCCCGCTGGTGTAGGCGCCTACGGCGGCGAAGGCAGCGTGACCGAGTGATATCTGGCCCGCGTAGCCCACCAGCACGTTCAGCCCGGTGGCGCCCACGGCAGCGATCCCGACCAGCGTCAAGACGACGAGCCAGTACGGCGAGGCGACCAGGGGAACGACCACGAAGGTGACTGCCAGGACCGCCAGGATCCAGACCCTTCGATACGGCGTTCCGTAGACAGCGATCTCCTCGGCGTACTTCTCGTGGAACCGACCGGTCTCCATGGCGATGAGTGCCACTGTCAAACCCTTTCGATCTCGGGCCTGCCGAACAGGCCGTAGGGACGAACGAACAGCACGAGAAGAAGCATGATCAGCGGGGCCACGGCGCTGAATCCAGCACCCAGGTCGTCATTGAGGTAGCCCGCGGAGAAACTTTCGACCAGGCCGACAACGATCCCGCCAATGACGGCGCCGACGATCGACTCAAGGCCACCGAGGATGACCACGGGGAAGATCAGCGCACCGAGCACGACCAGTCGGCTGTCCACACCCAGCAGTGAGCCCCACACGTAGCCGGCGAGTGCCGCGATCCCCCCGGCCATCGCCCAGGACACGGCATTGACCAGGCGGATGTTGATGCCCAGCGATTGGGCCGCAACCCGATCGTCGGAGACCGCCTGCATCGCGAGTCCGAGACGGCTGCGAGAGAAGAAGAAGCCGAACGCGCCAAGCAGCACCAGCACCATGATCGCGGACCAGAATGTGATCGTGGGAATGGAGATGCCGAACCATTCGTAGCGTCGCTGGTCGATCAAGTTTGGGATCGAGCGGAGACCGTCGCCCCAGATCATCGGCACCAGCCCGCGGATGATGGACCCTAGGGCGATGGTGGCCATCACCAGCGCGAGCATGGACTCATTCTGCAGCGGTCGCAGCGCGAACCGTTCGATTCCTGCGCCCACCACCATCATCACCACGACGGTTGCCGGAACTCCCAACCAGAACGGCACGCCAACATCGGTGAGCAGCCACGACACCACGAACGCACCCAGGACGACCACTTCGCCCTGCGAGAAGTTGATGACTCCGCTGCCCTTGACGACCACGACGAACCCCAACGCAAGCAGCGCATAGAGCATCCCGGTGAACACGCCCGAGAACGTCAACTGCATGAACTCGCTCATCAGGTCCGCACCCCCTGCACGGATTCGACCGGGACATCGACCAACGTGAGCTGGGTATTGATGCGCGCCTTGCGGCCGTCACGGTACGTGACCTCGGCGTCGACATCGACCTCTGTGCGATCGGAGTAGAGCCCGTCGATGATGAAGGCGTAGTTCTGCTCCACCTGGGCGCGACGCACCTTTCGAGTACGCGTCATCTCAGCGTCGTCGGCATCAAGCTCCTTGTGGAGGATGGCCAATCGGGGCACCCGCATGAAGGTCGGCATCTCAGAGTTCACCCGCGCGGTCTCCTCCCGGATCAGCTCGATGACCTCCGGGCGTTGGGAGAGGTCGGTATAGGTCGTGTAAGGGATCCGTTGGTTCTCGGCCCACTTGCCGACCACTTCCCCGTCGATGTTGATCAACAGAACAGGGAAGTCACGCGCGTCGCCGAAACAGACTGCTTCTCGCACGTACGAGGAGAACTTCACCTTGTTCTCGATGAAGGTGGGGCTGAAACGCTCGTTCGAGGTCAACGTGGCCACGTTCTTGGAGCGGTCGACGACGACCAGGTGACCGTCGTCGTCCAGGTAGCCCTCATCACCCGAGCGCAGCACATCGCCGATGAATGCCTCGTCCGTGGCCGCCTGGTTCTTGTAGTAGCCCACGAAGACGCTCGCGGATCGGTGCGCGATCTCACGATTCTCCGTGATGACGATCTCGACGCCAGGTACCGGACGGCCCATCGTCTCGGGCTTCATCTTGTCCCAGTGAGTCGTGGTGATGCCGACCTCCGTCTGGCCGTAGACCTGCTTCAACGGGATGCCGAGGGAGTGGAAGTACTTCATGACATCGATGCCGAGCGCGGCGCCTCCGGAGTAGATCCGCTCCGCGCGGAGCAGACCCAGATGGTCCCGCAGCGGACGGAACACCAAGAACTCAGCCACGGCGAGCTGGATTCGAGTCCACCCGCCCGCCTTGTGTCCGCGGTACTCGCGTTCGGCGCGTCGCTGCCCCACCTTCATCCCCCAGTGGTAGATCGAGCGCTTCAACCAAGTGGCCTCCCCGATCCGGACCTCGATCCACGAGAGATAGTCCTCCCACATACGTGGTGAGCCGAGCAGCTGATGTGGCCCTATCTCTCGGATGTCGTTGCGCAGCGTTTCCGGCCCTTCGGCGAAGTTGAGCCGGTAGCCCTCCATGATGTGGCCCGCGGTGGAGAAGTAGCGTTCGCCCGCCCACGCCAGCGGCAGGAACACAAGCCGTTCGTACTCAGGCTTCATCGGCTCTGCGAGGAAGAAGTTCTTCACGCCTGCGATGACATTGAGATGGGTCATCATCGCGCCCTTCGGCTCTCCCGTGGTTCCCGAGGTGTACATCAGGATCGCGATGTCGGAGTTCTTGCCACGCTCCACGCTCTCGCGATACTCGTGCGGATTCGCCTCGGCCCGTCGAGCACCCATGGCGAGAACCTCGTCGAAGGAGATCGCCACCTTGGAGTCATAGAGCGACATCCCCCGCCCATCGCAGTAGATGATGCGCCGGAGTCCAGGCAGCTCATGCTGCATCTCGAAGAGCTTGTCGGCCTGCTCCTGGTCGCGCACCACCACCACCGGACACTCCGCGTGCCCCACGATGAAGGCCACTTCCTCCGGAGATGACTCCGGATAGAGGACCACGCCGGCACCCTGCAGCGACTGAACAGCGAGGTCGGTGATCAAGTGCTGCGGCCAGTTGTCGCCGATGATCGCCACGTTCTCACCCGGTTCCAGGCCGAGTTCCAGCATGCCAAGAGCGAAGTGCTCGATGCGCTCGCCGTACTCGCGCCAGGTCATCGGCTTCCAGATGCCGCGATCCTTCACTCGGAGCGCGACGGCGTCCGGGGTGTCGACGAGACGCTGCAACAACAGTTGCGGCATGGTCTGCTTGGGGTAGATCACCGTCTCGGTCATCGGCCGGTCGCCTCCCCTGTCACGGCCCCAGCGGGCGCACCGATGTAGGCGGCGATCACCGCCGGATCGACCCTCACCTGCTCCGGCGGTCCTTGAGCGATGAACCGCCCGAAGTCGAGCACGGAGACCCGATCCGAGATGTCCATCACCACTCCCATATCGTGCTCGATCAGGATCACGCTGATCGCCGATTCCTGACGCAGCTCGAGGATGTAGCGCGCCATGTCTTCCTTCTCCTCGACGTTCATGCCGGCCATCGGCTCGTCGAGGATCAACAACCGAGGCTCCTGGGCGAGAGCGCGACCCAGATCGACGCGCTTCTGCAGCCCGTAGGGCAGGAGGCCCACCGGGGTGTTGCGGATGTGGGGCATGTCAAGGAAGTCGACGATGTCTTCCACGGCCGCGCGCTGCTGCAGCTCCTCGCGCCTGCTACGGCCATAGAAGATGCCGTTCGACAGGGCCCCACCCTTGAGGTGGCGGTGCCTGCCCAGCATGAGGTTGTCGATGACGCTGAGGCCCTCGAAGAGTTCGATGTGTTGGAAGGTGCGCGCGACCCCGAGACCGGCGACGCGATGCGCGGGCAACCCGGTGGTCTCTCGACCGAACAGGGAGATGTTCCCCTGCTGGGGGTGGTAGAAGCCGGTGACGCAGTTGACGAGCGAGCTCTTCCCGGCGCCGTTGGGCCCGATGAGCGCGGTGATCTCGCCGGCGGCCGCGCTCATCGACACATCGGAGAGAACCCTGAGGCCGCCGAAGTGAAGTGTCACGGCGGTGATCTCGAGCATACTTTCCCGACTCGGGTCCACAATCAACTCCCAGGCTGTTTTTTGACTATAGAGTCAGTGATCGAAGTATCGTGGCGGTCGTCACATTTGGCAAGGGTCCGGCCCCGATCACCGAGTGTGAGACGAAGCGATGCCAAAGGTGTGAAGATGCTCCGGGGCCGGGCGCCCCTTCCTGCTGGCGGCCGACGTCGCCGGCCACGATCGATCAATCGACAAGCCAAGATCGCTGTTGCCTCGTACAGCGACTGGTACATTCCACCCCTGTCGGGCGGAGCCCGTCGTGCAGCCACCACGCTCGTGCCGTGGGTTCAGGGGTGACGCTGCCAGAATTACGCCCACATACCAGCCGATGCTCCCCACTTGGGCGAGCGACGCAGTTGCTGCGCGACGATCTTGCGCTGGACCTGGGTGGTGCCCCCGCCAATCATGAAGAGGCGCGCATCGCGGTACAGCCGTTCCACTTCGTACTCGCGGCAGTACCCGTAGCCACCGTGGATCTGGACGGCGTTGCTGGTCACCTCGTTCGCCAACCGGCCGGCGACGAGCTTGCCGATCGATCCTTCGGCGATAGACGGCCTACCAGCGTCGGAGAGGGCGGCCGCGTGCCGGTACAGCAATCGACATTCCAGGAGTGCGGCGCCCATGTCAGCCAACATCTCGCTGACGGGTGCGAGGTCCGCGATCGGGCCACCGAAAGCCGTTCGCTGGCCCGCGTACGCCGAGGAGAGTTCCAGGGCGCGCTGCGCCATGCCGGCGGTCATGGCGGGAATGGCCAGGCGCTCGTAATCGAGCACATCCATCGCAACCTCCCAGCCCTCGCCGACCTCGCCCAGCCGGTCGGTGTCCTCGACCCGCACGTTGTCGAAGACCAGTTCGCACGTCGGGGACGACCGCAGCCCCATCTTCTCCAGGACGCCGGTGACACTGATCCCTGGAGCATCCATCGGGATGACGAAGGTAGTCAACGTCTCTTTGACCCCCGGGCCGCCGGTGCGGCACAGCAGGAGCACGGCGTCGGCGATGCTGGCGTTGGTGATGAACATCTTCGTGCCGCTGATCCGCCAACCGTCGCCATCACGGACGGCCTTCGTGGCGATGTTGGCGACGTCGGAGCCGGTGTCCGGCTCGGTCACGGCCCACGAGGTGACGACCTCCCCTGCCGCGATCTTGGGCAGCCAGCGTGACTTCTGCTCGTCGGTGCCGAACGACATCAGCGCCCGGGCGGTCAGGTAGGTCGGCATGGTCGACATGGCGAGGCCGGCGTTGTGGTAGGCGAAGGCGTCGACCGCCTCGTGCAGGGCCAGGCTGCTCGGGCCCGTGCCGCCGTACTCCGGCGAGATCACCGTTCCGTACAACCCGATGCGACCGACCTCCAGCAGCAGGGACCTGATCAGGTCCATGTCCTGGGGGTGCGCGTCCAGCTCACTGCTACGGGGCAGCACCTTGTCTCGACCGAACTTGTGGATGACTGCAGACCAGTCGGACGTCGCCTCGTTGTGGGTAGGGGTGGACATCTTTGTCTCCTGGGTTCTAGTTGTCCTGCGCGGTGAAGCGCAGCTCGGTCCACGACTCGCGGTCGAAGTAGGTCGCCGCCACCCGCATCCCGATGCTCACTGCCTCCGGCGGGCCTTCGATGCGGGCGGCGATCCTGGGTCCGTCCTCAAGGTCGACGACGGCGATGGCGAAGGGGAGGTCGGCCTCGAAAGCCGGGTGGAACGTGCGGTGCAGGACGATGAACGAGTACACCGTGCCGACTCCGGACAGCACCTGCTCCTCTCCCCCCGGTTGCCCGCAGTAGGGACACGAATCGAGCGGAGGAAAGCGAACCTTGCCGCAGGCCGCGCACCCCGGCAACCGGACTTCGCGTTCGGCCAGGCCCTGCCAGTAGGCGGCGCTGTCGGGATCGACCTGGGGAGCTGGCGGCTGGGCGTACTCAGTGGGGTTGGACACGGATTCTCCTGGCTGATCAGCTGGGCTCAGCGCCCGGTGAATTGGGGGGTGCGCTTGGACTCGAACGCGTCGAGACCCTCGGGGGCGTCGGAACTGGTCAGGCAGTAACGGGCGGTGACCTCGCGCTCCAGGCGCATGCCGCCAGGTATTCCCGTGCCTTCCCAGTAAACGGAGTTGAGGACCTGCTTCGCGTTGCGTACGGCCAGCGGCGACTTCGCCGCCACCTGCTCGGCGAATCGAAGACCTGCCGCCACCAGGTCGTCGTCCTCGACGACCTGCGAGACCAGGCCCCACTCCAACGCCTCCCGTGGCTTGAGCATGCGACCGGTGAAGATCAGCTCTCGCGCCCGGGCGGGTCCGACGGCGCGCGGCAGCAGGGTGAGGACCCCTCCGCCCCCCATCTGACCGAACGGGAGGTGGGCGTCACCGATCCGCGCGGACGCCGAGGCGAGCGCCAGGTCGCACGAGAGAACCAGCTCGATACCTCCGGCGACCGCTATCCCGTTGACCAGGGCGATGTAGGGCTTGGGGTACTGGCTGATAGCGGCGAACGTCTCATGGATGTCGGCCAAGAACTGCGGAAAGTCCTGGGTGTCGCGCTGAAGCTGTTGGTACTTCTTCATGTCGCCCCCAGCGCTGAACGCACGTCCGGCGCCGGTGATCGCCACGACGCGGACCTCGTCGTCGTGTCCGAGCTCGTCGAAGGTGGCCCTCAGGTGTCTGACGGTGTCCCAGTCGAGCGGGTTCATCTCATCGGGACGGTTGAGGGTCACCAACGCCATCGCTCCGGGCCCGGAACTCAACGCCATCCGTTCCACGAGCAAGGTGGACGTCCGGGTGGTTTCCGAGTGCGTTGCTGTCACTGCTGGCTCCTTCGGTCTGTCGCATCGCATCGTCGATGCTGCGTGCGTCCGCCCTAGCGCGGCCGTCCTGCTGCAGCTAGAGTCTCAACCTGTCGGTCGAACGTCAACCCTATGGTCGCATTAGGAAGGAGCGCGCGTGACGCAACCGCTGCACTTCGGGGTAGGGATTAACAACTTCGGGTCTCCCCTGCGAACTGCGAGCGATGTGATCGGCTCTGCAGTGTTGGCCGAGGAGCTCGGGTACTCCTCGGTGTGGTTCGGCGACCACTTGAGCTTCCACGTCCCGCTGTACGAGTGTCTGTCGATGATGGCGGCCGCCGCGGTCGTCACCCGCAAAGTGACGGTCGCGTCTGGCGTGCTGCTCGGGGTGCTCCGGCATCCCGCATGGGTCGCCAAGTCCGTATCCACCATCGATGCACTCAGCGAAGGACGGGTACTCCTCGGCCTCGGCGTGGGCGGAGAGAATCGAGCGGAGTTCGAGCTGGCCGGCGTACCGTTGGCAGAGCGTGGCCGCAGGACCACCGAACTGATGAGGTCGCTGCGCGAGATGTGGCTCGCCGACAACCCGCATGGCCTCCAACCCCCTCCGGTGCAGAGCCGGATCCCGCTGTGGCACGGCGGACGAGCGGACGCCGCACTCGCGCGCACGGCTCGGTTCGGCGACGGCTGGCTGGGGGCTTTCGTGACGCCGGAGCGCTATGCCGAACGATGGTCGGCACTGGGCTCGCTGGCGGCTGACGCCGGCCGCGCGCCGGAAGAGTTGACCCCCGGCCTGCACGTCTACATCCGCGTCGACGACGCCGACCGCGCGTGGCGCGAGGCCAGCGCCTTCATCGGCGACGTCTACGCCATAGACCCCGAGCCCATGCGCCGCTACTGCATAGCCGGCAACGCCGATCAGTGCGCTGAGGAGATCGCTGCCTTCGTCGAGGCTGGCGTCACCCACGTGATCTGTCGGATCGCCGGAAGCGACCTGGAAGACCAGATGGCCCGCATCATGGAGGTGGCCGCGCGAGTCCGCGCACGGTTCGAGCCGGCCGTGACCACTGAGGAGATGGCATGAACCGACAAAGCAAGGTGATCGACGTTGCTTCCGCAGCAGACCTGGTGAGCGACGGCGACCTCGTGGCGATCGGCGGCATCCACGCGCACGCGGCGCCCATGCCGATCATCCGCGAGCTCGCCCGCGCTGGACGCCGCAACCTCCGGCTGCTGCCGAACGTGTCGGCCGGGCTCCCCGTGGAGGTTCTCATCGCCGCCGGGACCGTCGCCGAGGTCTACACGGCATACGTCGGGCTGGAGGACTTCGGGCTGGCGCCCGCGTTTCGCGCAGCCGCCGAGAACTCCACGATCGTCGTGCACGACGTCGACGAGCCGTTCACGATCTATGGCCTCAAGGCGGCGGCGGCGAACCTCCCGTTCATGCCACTACCGCACGGCCACGAGGCCACGGGCACGCGCTCGTTGTCACCGGAGCTCTTCCGCACCGTGGTGGACCCCTACTCCGGCAACGAGCACGTCGCCATTCCTTCCATGCGACCGGACGTCGGCATCGTGCACGCTCCGCGCTGCGACCGCTTCGGCAACGTCTTCTTCGACGGTCCGATCTATCAGGACGACCTGATCCTGCGGGCGTCGAGGACCGCGATCGTGGTCACGGACGAGATCGTGCCCGACGACTACGCCGCATCCGGCCGGCACAAGGAGGTCACCGTTCCGAGCTTCATGGTCTCGGCCGTGGTCGCTCTCCCCTTCGCTGCGCATCCCACCTCCTCGGCGGGTCACTACCGACGCGACGAGCGGATGCTGGAGGAGTACGTGCGCTCGCCGGAACAGTGGATGGCGCGCTACGTGAGCGAACCACAGGATCACCACCAGTACTTGGAACGCGTGGGAGTGGAGCGCCTCGTCGGCACGCTGCGTGTCGACTTCCAGGCGCGCGCGGACAGGAGCCAGGCATGACCGAGACGTGTACAACCAGCGAGCTGATGACCGTCACCTTGGCGCGCGGTTTGCGCAACGAGGAATGGGGTGCCTGTGGCGCCAACTCGCAGATTCCGATGGCGGCCTTCCAGCTCGCCCGCCTGACGCACGCCCCCGACCTCAACTGGCTCAGCGGCGGCGGCGGTGCGATCAACTCGGCGGCGCCACTGGTCAAGTCGACTGCCGACCCGGTGACCCTCGACAGCGCCGAACACTCCTTTCGCCTCGAGGACATCGTCGACTTCGAGCTCGGTGGATGGCGCAAGGCGCCCACCGTGGGGATCTTCGGCGGCATGCAGGTCGACCGCCACGGGAACGTGAACATGGTCGGTATCGGACGTGACTACCCGAAGCTACGGGTCCGCGGTCCAGGAACGGTCGGGCTGGTCTTCGCGGCCTACTTCACGCGCACCATGATCTTCGTGCAGCGCCACGACAAGCGGATCTTCGTCGACGAGGTGGACCATGTGAGCGCACCCGGGCGCACGGCTGCGCGTCGAGAGTTCTGCGACCCGCATTCCGACGGCCCCCAACTGGTGGTGACTCCGCTGGCGGTCTTGGACTTCGGCGATGACGACATGCTCCGGATCAAGTCGGTGCATCCTGGGCACACCCCCGACGAGGTCCGCGAACGCACGGGGTTCGACCTGCCGTCGTCGACACCCGGCGAGGTTCCGCTGACGCCGTCGCCGACCGACGAGGAACTCACTATGCTCCGCGAACGGGTGGATCCCGGTGGTGTGCTGCGACGCCTGCGCCTGGACTGAGGGAACGACCCGCTGGTGCGGCGGTCGGCGGCCCGTTCGGGCCGCCGGCCGCTGTCGCGGATCACCCGTGCCGACGCCTCAGCACGGGCCGTCTCCTACACCTTGAGGCCGAGGCTTCGACCGATCAGCATCTGCTGGACCTCGGATGCACCTTCACCGATGGTCATCACCCGAGCGTCTCCATAGAGTCGCGTCACGGTCGAATCCATCATGAAACCCGCTCCACCATGCAGTTGCGTGGCGTCGTAGGCCACCTTGTTGCAGATCTCGGAGGCGACCAGCTTGCACATCGCCGCCTCCTGCTCGTAGGGGTGGCCGTGGTCCATCTTCCAACAGGCGTCATAGGTGATCGATCGGGCCGCGGCGGTTGCCGCAGCCATCCGAGCGACCTTGAATCCGACGGCCTGATGGTCGCCGAGGCGCTGGTTGAACGACTCGCGCGTCTGGACGAAATCCAGCGTGGCGTCGAGGCACCCCTGGGCGATACCGACCGATGCCGACGCGATCGGCAGTCGGGCCCAGGTGAGGAATCCCAACGCCTCACGGTATCCGCGACCGGCGTCGCCCAGGAGCGCGTCCGGCCCCAGTCGGACGTCATCGAAGTACAGCGGATGCGTGTCGGAGGTGCGCCATCCGATCTTGTCGTAGGCGGGACCGACCTCGACGCCGGGCGCATCAAGGGGCACCAAGAATGCCGACACGTCGGGGCGACCGGGCCGGCCGGGACCGGTCGCGGCGAAGAGGATCACGTACTTCGATCGCGGCGTGCCCGGGTTGGTGATGAAGGCCTTCGACC
>Ga0172375_10004179_pt1 | contig 21519 bp, 20 predicted proteins | sample LakKiv1m_FD_114537 | JGI IMG/M metagenome (GOLD analysis project Ga0172375, IMG submission 114537) | Freshwater microbial communities from Kabuno Bay, South-Kivu, Congo - kab_092012_11.1m | ecosystem: Environmental > Aquatic > Freshwater > Lake | place: Democratic Republic of the Congo...
ATTATTATATATTAAAATCAGATAATAGCAAAAGAAAAAGGGGACGCTTGGGAAACGTCCCCTTTTTCTAAAACTTCTTACTTATTCTTTAGCGATAGCTAAAGTAATTACGCCCGCTAAGATCAAAAACAAACCGATACAACCCTTAACGATCGTCAAAAGTGCTCCCCAAAACCTTAAAATTGCTAAGCCGCCTAAAACCAAAAACACCAGGCCTAAAACAACCTTAAAAAGCACCGCTAAGGTCTTTTTGGGTTCACAACACTTATTATCCGTGCCACAACATTTCTTCTCTTCTGCTGCCATGAAACACCTCCTTTTTTAATTTGGTTTACTTTTCCATCTGCGATGGATCCAGCCCCACTCCGCAGGATATTTGCGTATATAAAACTCGATAATCTCCGTAAGTTTCTGGATATTTACCCGGATAACCTCCTGCGCGTTTTGGCCTTCTTCTAATTTTATTTCTGCTTCAAAAACTATCCTGTGTTGATCAAGCGGCCCCCGAATAATAAAACACGGAATAAGCGCGGCTTTAGTCCTCTGCGCCAAAATTACCGGGCCAGTGGCGGTAGCGGCTTGTTGACCAAAGAAATTTACAAATACCCCCCCGGTTCCGAAATTCTGATCAATCGGTATAAAAATTAACTCATTATTACGCAGCGCCTGAATCGAATTGTTCACGCACTCATTACGCGGCTGGCTATAAATAGTTTTTACCCCGAATTTTTCTCTTTTTTTAAAAAAGATTTTCTCCATTCTGGCATCATGCATTGGTTTCATAACCCCGCCTACCTTATAGCCATCCACGGCTAATCTTCCTAAAAGTAACGGAAAATTACCGAAATGCGCGCTCACCAAGATAACGCCCCGGCCGGCCGCTAACGCCTGATCAAGATTTTCCCGGCCCTGAATCTGAACCCGCTCTCTTAAAGCCTGCGGTTTATCAAAAAAGAACATTAATTCCACCGCGCTTTTTGCGATATAGGTAAAACAGTCTTTAGCGATGCGTTCGATCTCCTGAGGAGATTTCTCTTTGCCAAAAGCGATGCCTAAACTGTCGAGGGCGATTTTTCTTTGCTTTTTAGCAAAAAAATACGCCAAGGTGGCGATATTTTTCGCAAAAGCATAGAGACAACTTGAGGGGATAGCCTTAACAATCAGAGAACATATATTTATGCCCAGCCAACTGGCAAAACTGATAAAACTTTTACGGATTTTTTTCGAATTCATATTAATTGACAAATTATAACAAACTGTTCTTAAATTGCAAGGGATTAAAGTTTATAGCCAAATTTACGCAAAAGATCCTTGCGCCAAGTAATATCAGCCGGCTCTTCTAAGCCCTGAGGCGCTGTGCCATCAATCACTCCTAATATCCCGCGGCCAGTCTGACTCTGAGCCACAATTACCTCCGTAGGATTAGCCGTAGCGCAATATATATTACATACCTCGGGAATATTTTTAATAGCATTTAACACATTAATCGGATACGCCTGTTTAAGAAAAATAATAAAACTGTGCCCGCAGCCAAGCTCCAGTATGTTCTTACCGGCCAAATCTACCAGAATCGGATCATTACCTTCGCTTCTTACCTTACATGCTCCGGATGCTTCAGCAAAAGCCAAACCGAATTTTATCCCGGGGACACTATTGACTAAAGCTTCGTAAAGATCCTCAACTGTTTTGATAAAATGGCTTTGGCCAAGAATAAAATTTAAATCTGAAGGTTTATCAATCTTAACCATTTTAAGCTCTAACATGTTGAGTCCTTTCTTTCTTTATTTCTTTATTTAATCTTAATTTTACGAAAAACTGCCACGTCCGCAGATAGATTGCCATGATAGGCCTTTAACGCCGTAAGCGTATAATCCGGCTGGCCCAAAAGTTTAAGCGGAATTTTTAAAATTAGAAAGTTTTTCTCAAAATCTAACAAAACTCCGGAATTAATTACTCTCTCCTTAGAACTAAAAACCTTGCATTGCTTGCCCCAAGTAATAATGCGTATTTTAGGCATTTGGGTAAAAGGAGTATCTTTACTATACCCAAAGATATAAAGCATTACCTCAAACCGGCTGCTCATTTTTTTGGGTTTGTCCAAACGCACAACAAAATAATTGTTTTCTTCGGCATAACTTACGGACCCGTTAGCCTCTAACGGTTCGGTTGGCTTTAAGTCGAGGGAATAATCATCCCCTTCTTGAAACATCTGCGCGGCATTGGAATAAACAATCTGCTTATCTTCTTGTGCCGTTTGGGGCTTTAACTCCAGTTCCGGATAGTCACTAAAGAGTTCATTTTTTCTGGCAAATGAAAATAAATAAAAAGCGCTCGACTGTGTCTGGCTTTTATAGAAAAGAATTGCCCGATATTTTTTATCCAGCTCCCCCGCAGATAAACCGCTGCGAAACCAATTAAACCCGGAGCCAATAAATTTATCCGGCGGATATAGCTCTAATTCCGGATGATAATGCCGCGGTTTAGGCCAACCCACACAATGCACAAGATAAGGATAAATTTTAGGCTTGACTATCCGCCCCTCCAGATCACTCAAGGCTACCTGAAGAAACAAATATAAAGTTTTGTGGTCAACATTAACATCCCCGGGATGCGAAACAAATATTTTATCCGGTTGATAATCCAGGATCTGTTTAGTCAGGTCGTTCAGGATGTTCTCCCCATAATACTTTGCTCCGTAAGAAGGGTTGTCCTTATAGGGCACGCTGGATATCCGGGTCAAGCGGTCACGAAATGGTTTTTTAGTTTGCCAATATTTACAAAAAATCTCAAAAGTTCCATAATCCGGATATCCTAAAAACACCAGATCCTTTTCCGGTACCCCTAAAAATTTCATCGCCTTAACCGCTTCTTTTTGACGCACCTGGCCCAGATAGATAAATGCCCCCTGGCGCATGACTAGTCTTTTTTCATAAATGATAAAAGCCAGCTCATTATGGTCGCCATTAGTTAAATAAACTATCCTTACCTGAGCGCCGGCGCCAAGCGCTTTTTGAATAATTCCGGCGCAAGCAATCGCCTCATCATCAGGATGCGGCGCCAGAATTAAGATTCGTTCACCTTTTTTAAACGGCTCTAATTCCGTAAAATAATTGCGGCGGCTGGAATCAGACTTTTGTATATGCGTACAACCACCCGATAACAGAACCAACACCACGATAAATAATCTTAACTTAGACATGCTTATATTCTATCATTTAACTAATTTTTAATCGAGAAAATACTTTACGCGCAAATCTTACGCGGGTCCTGTCGAGCCTTGCCTCTCACCGCACCGCTTGATTTTCCCCTGCGAGGAAAATCTGCGCTTCAGCAAAATTCTCGCTCTGCCAGGACATATCTAAGGGGCATCCGTGCCCGCTCGAATTTTTAAGATGCTGTTCGAGTCAAGGCTCGCCACCCGCTAACCATTTGCGAATTTATAAGCTTTCCGGCTTTTGCTGGAGGCACAATTAGAAGATTTTCGGCAAAAGTGTGCAAGGAATTACGTTGAGCGCAGGCGGTGTCTTTTTTTACGTAAGGAACCGCGCCGGAGCGAAACGTAAGCCGTAGCACACGGCGAAAATCTTCGTGCCGGAAGCGAAAGCCGGAAAGCTTATGAATTTAGAATATCGATATTTAACATTTACAAGGTCCGGCAATTATCATATAATAATTTTATGGTCATCGATACGCGGCAGCATTATCAAAAAATCAGGAAAATTCTGCTGATTATACTCCTGCTAAACTGGGCCGTGGCTTTAGCCAAGATCATTTATGGATTAAGCAGCCGCTGTTTTAGTATGACCGCAGACGGGTTTCACTCTTTGAGCGACGGAACTTCCAATCTGATCGGGATAATCGGTATTCATTTTGCCTGCCAGCCGGTAGATAAAGACCACCCTTACGGACACAAAAAATACGAAACTTTATTCTCCCTAGGCATCGCGGCAATGTTATTTCTAGTTTCTTTCAATTTATTAAAACAAGGCTGGCTGCGTTTGCACCACCCAGTCTTTTTCCAAACTGATTTGGGCAGTTTTGCAGTGATGTTGATTACTTTAGCCGTGAATATCTACGTCATGCGCTATGAATACCAAAAAGGCGTCGCTCTAAAAAGCGACATATTAGTTTCAGATTCTCTGCACACCCGGGCGGATATCTTCACTTCATTCTCGGTAATTGTTTCTTTAATTGTTACTAAACTGGGATTTCCTTTGATCGACCCAATCGTTACCATTCTGATTGCGTTATTTATCGGATACGCAGCTTTTGAAATCGCCAAGCAAAGCTCGGATGTTCTTTGCGATACCGCTGTTTTTATGAATGATCAAAAAGTTAGAGATATCGTACTAAAAATAGAGGGAGTGGCGACCTGCCATAAAATTCGCAGCCGGGGTAGAACCGATGATGTTTATATAGATTTACATGTGCAGGTTGATCCCGATATGCATATCCTTGACGCCCACCAAATAAGTTACCGCATTGAAGAAGCGATTAAATCCGCGATCCCGGGGATCACTGATGTCGTCGTGCACATGGAACCGCAAGATCGCTAGATGTACTCCAGCGGATCAACCGGAACGCCATTCTTTCTGATTTCGAAATGCAAATGCGGAAGCATCCCCGAACCCCTGGCATTCCCGGTTTTACCCACACTGCCAATCACCTGGCCCTGCCGCAGAGATTCTCCTTTACGCACAAAAATATTTGAGAGATGCCCGTAAATAGTAATGAGATTATCCCGATGCCTGATAATTATATATTTACCCATACCCTTGTTTTGAGTTGCGCTGACTACTTCGCCGCTTTTAGCCGCATAGACAAAAGTGCCTACATCCGCCAGAAGATCCAGGCCTTTATGCATCCGGCGGCCGGAGCGGCTTGCCGCAAACAAACCATCACCCCGATTGTCATTGCGAATAATAATGTCGCTCTTATATTTAATCGGGCAGATAAAATACTGTTTATCCATTCCGATCAGCCCGACAAACACGCCAATACAAATAAAAATTAAAATAATTAATAATAATTTTTTTATCATTTTCTTTTCACCAAAACAGAGACTACCGCCAAAACGTCAAAGAGCAGGCAAAAAAAGACAAAAAAATCTCCGTAACGGTTATAAATTGTGCGTTTCACTGCCGTTAGATTAATGCTCTGACTACTATAGCCCTGGACGAAGATTTCACGGCCCTGCGCATTCTGCACTACTTTTAAAATCCGGCCGGCCGGATCAATAAAACCGGAAATTCCGGTATTGGCACAGCGGGCTAAATATACGCGATTCTCAACTGACCGGAAAACCGAAGCGGCAAAATGCTGATAGGGGGCGCTGCCCTCTTTATACCAGGCATCATTGGTAATATTCACCAGAAACCTTGCTCCGCGTTTTACAAACTCCCGGGATAACTCCGGGAAAAGATCCTCGAAACAAATAAGCACGCCGAAATCAGCCGGCTGTCTGAATATCGTATACTCCCTCCCCGGCTGGATATCTCCAATGGGAGCGATTGTCTCTAAAAATGGAAAAATATTCTTTAAGGGTATATATTCACCGAAGGGAACTAAATGCAGTTTGTTATAAGTTGCTGATAAAGATCCCTGCCGGTTAATAAATAAAGCGCTGTTAAAATAATTCTGGTTAAGACGGGAAACCGCGCCAACTAACAGGTGAGTATTTAGTTGGGCGGCCAAAGAAAAAACCTGGATAAATTCAGCGTCATCCTGCCCCCAGAGCCCCGGCACCGAGGCTTCCGGCCAAATAATCAGATCCGGCTTATCCTGAGCGGCTGTTTCAATCGTCAATTTCTTATAGCTATTTAAAATAAAATCAACGGCCTGTTTATTCCATTTTAAATGTTGCGGGATATTGCCTTGCACTACGGAAATTTTTACCGCTTTATCTTTGATGGAAAAAACAGCCGGATAACTTAATTTATAAAATCCATAGATTAAAGATAGGGATAATACGATAGCACAAACTAAAAAAACTTTCATTCGGGGTGGTTTACGCAAGATTAGATACAAAGCAGTGTTCACTAAAACCACCAGAAAGCAAACACCCCAGGCACCGGTAAGATCAGCAATCTGAATAACCGGTAAATTTTTATATTGAGAAAATCCGATTAACGCCCAGGGGAATCCGCTAAACAAGTAACTACGCAAATATTCCAGTAAAACCCAACTGGCCGGCAGGAAAAACAGAGATCGATTAACCGGAAGAAACCGCGAAAAATAAATTACGCCGCCAAAGAGGCCAAAGTAAATCGACAGATATAAAACTAAAATTATTTGGCCCAACAGGGTAACATGAACCAACCAATAAACTGTCAGGCTCCAGAAAACTACTCCGCAAAAAAAAGCAATAAAAAATGCCTGACGTAAGGATTTATTCTCCAGAGCAATAAATAAAGGAATAAAGCCGCACCAGGCAAACAGCCAGAGATTAAAACTCGAGAATGAAAGCGACAACAAAACTGCCGCTAGAATAGATAAAATCATAGCGTTCATTTTCCGCAACACTTTTTATATTTTTTTTCTGAACCGCAAGGGCAGGGATCATTACGGCCTACTTTCGGATGAGATGCGCTAGGAGGAGTAATGGCAACCTGTGGTGCACCCATCCGGGGATCATGCATAACTAAAGGTTGTTCTTTCGGAGATTCAAACTTAGCGGCTTCAGGATGCACCAACTGCACAGAAGCTGAACTGAATACACCCTTAAACCTCTCCGGTTTAACCGATTCCAATTTAAAAATCGTTTGCGCGGCATCTTCTTCAATCGCGCTAATCATCTGGCTGAACATCCCGAAAGCTTCCCGTTTATACTCAATTAAAGGGTCCCTTTGCCCATAAGCCCGCAGGCCGATGCCCTCGCGCAAACTATCCATGGCATAAAGATGGTCCTTCCATTTACTGTCGATAATCTGCAAAAAAACCATTCGCTCTAAATTTCGCAATAACTCCGGTCCGATGATTTGCTCTTTATTCTCATAAGCCGCCGTTAACTCCTGGATTAATTTCTCCTGCGCCTGCGGATCGCTTTGTTGATCAAATGTTTGCGCATCTAACTGCAGGCCAAAATTTAAATTAATAAAACTGGTTAAACCGGCGCTATCGATTCCAGAAGAATCAGGCAACTGATAAATTTTTAAATAATCCCCAGCCAATTTAGAAATAATTTCAAGCAGGTTATCGCGCAAAGAGAATCCTTCCAGAATCTGGCGGCGCTGGCCATAGATAATCTCGCGCTGCTTATTCATAACATTGTCATACTCTAAAAGCTGTTTGCGAATCTCAAAATTATGCTGCTCCACCCTGCGCTGAGCAATCTCAATCGAACCGCTCACCCAGGGATGTTCAATCACCTGGCCTTCTTCTAAACCCAATTTTTCCATTAACCCGATAATCTTATCGGAACCGAACAAGCGCATCAAATCATCCTTCAAAGACACGTAAAAACGCGAACTTCCGGGATCCCCCTGACGGCCGCAGCGTCCGCGCAGCTGATTATCAATCCGCCGGGCTTCATGCCGTTCGGTGCCTAAAACATGCAAACCTCCTAATTCTACTACTTTATGATGCTCAACGGCAGCTACGGATTTATAATGATCAAGAATATTTTTATATTCGATCGGATATTGCGGATCTTGGGGGTCTAATTTCTGTTTCGCTACATTTTTAGCGACAAATTCCGGGTTGCCTCCTAAAAGTATGTCCGTGCCGCGGCCAGCCATATTTGTCGCGATGGTTACTCCTTTATAGCTGCCGGCCTGAGCGATAATTTGCGCTTCCATTTCATGATATTTGGCATTGAGCACCTGATGCTTAATCCCCCGGCGCTTAAGCATCTCCGCGAGCCTTTCGGATTTATCAATCGTGATTGTACCGACCAATACGGGTTTGCCTAAATTGCTTAATTCGGCAATCTCTTCCACTACCGCGGCAAATTTTTCTTCTTCCGTTTTATAAATACGATCCGGATAATTTTTACGCACCAACGGCTGATTCGTCGGCAGCACCACGACTTCCAGCTGATAGATGCTTTTGAATTCATTAGCTTCCGTAAAAGCCGTGCCGGTCATTCCGGCTAATTTTTCATACATGCGGAAGTAATTCTGGAAGGTAATTGTGGCTAAGGTCTGATTTTCCCGTTCAATTTTCAAGCCTTCTTTAGCCTCAACCGCCTGATGCAGCCCGTCTGACCAACGCCGGCCCGGCATCAGCCGGCCGGTGAATTCATCGACAATAATTACCTCCCCATCTTTAATCACATAATCCACATCCGGCTGGAAAAACTCTTTGGCCCGTAAAGCCTGAATCGTATGATGCCGGTATTCAATTGTCTCTAGGGCATGCAAAGTATCCACACCCCAAAGCTTAGAAGCCTTGATCTCTCCGGCTTCAGTTAAAGCTACGGTTTGGGCCTTCTCATCGGCGACATAATCAAAACCTTTGCCCAAATCGATCCCTTTATATTTTGCGTCAATCTCATCGCGTTCAGTAACTCGCCGGCCGGCTAATTGTTCGACTATTTTTTTAGCCGTATAATATTTCTCAGTGGATTCTTCCGCCGGTCCGGAGATAATTAAAGGAGTACGCGCCTCATCAATCAGGATCGAATCCACTTCATCCACGATCGCGTAATAAAAAGGCCGCTGCACCAACTCCTGGATAGAATATTTCATATTATCGCGCAGATAATCAAAACCAAACTCGTTATTGGTGCCATAAGTTATATCGCAGGCATAAGCAATTTTTCTTAACTCATCCGACATATCATGCTGGATCGTGCCTACGGATAAACCTAAAAACTCATAGATCGGCCCCATCCACTCTCGGTCGCGCCGGGCCAAATAATCATTAACCGTAACAATATGCACGCCCTTACCAAGCAAAGCGTTAAGATAAGCCGCCAGTGTCGCCACCAAAGTTTTTCCTTCTCCGGTAGACATCTCGGCAATCCGGCCCTCATGTAAAATAATCCCCCCGGCAATCTGCACATCAAAATGCCTTAAACCGATTGTCCTGCGGGACGCCTCCCGGACTACCGCGAAAGCTTCGGGCAAGATTTCCGCAAAAATTTTATTACGATTAATTTTTAATTTTTCCTTTAATTTTTCCTTTTCTTCCGGCATCGCCACATTCAGCATCGCTAATTGCAGCTCTTCGGCCTCCGGCTGGAACTTCTCAGATTTATTTTTTAAATACGCCTTAAACTCCGCGGTCTTAGCGGCTAACTGTTGATCGCTTAAGGCGCTGATTGGTTTTTCAAAAGCATTTACCAGATTAACCAGCTCCGCCACCTCCACCATCTTACCCATCGAAGGGCTGGGCATATCGCTATGCAAGGTAATCTTCAGGTTAGGAAATCTTTTCCTGATTGCCGCTTGCTTATTATTAAGCATTGTTTTCTTAATCAACCCAAACATTTTTCTCCTAAATTTTTAAAATCCCGGGACCGGTTCTATCTTTTTAAAAAACAGAACCGGTCCCGTGTTTTTCTATTTATTGGCGCTAAATTTCAGATACGCCTCAATAAAATCATCCAGGCCGCCATCGAGAACCTTTTGGCTGTCCCCAGTTTCAAAATCCGTACGATGATCTTTCACTAAATTATAAGGATGCAAAACATAAGAGCGGATCTGGCTGCCCCATTCAATTCTTTTTTTATCTGAATCCTGTTGTTTTAACTCTTCGGCTTTTTTAGCCTGCTGGGCTTCATAAATCCGCGCCTTAAGTATTTTTAAAGCCGTTTGTTTATTTTGATATTGCGAACGTTCGTTCTGGCATTGCGCAACAATCCCGCTGGGCAGGTGGGTGATTCTTACCGCGGAATCCGTAGTGTTAACGCTTTGGCCTCCGGCGCCCTTGGCGCGAAAAACATCCACGCGTAAATCGCTCTCCGGGATTTTTAGATCCAACTCTTCTTCAATCTCCGGAATCACATCCACCGAAGCAAAAGAAGTATGCCGACGCGAATTCGCATCAAAAGGAGAGATTCGCACTAAGCGATGCACTCCACGTTCCGCTTTTAAATAACCGAAAGCATACGGCCCCTCGATCAGCAGGGTAACATTTTTAATCCCCGCTTCTTCACCGGGAAGGATATCAATTGTTTTTACACTATAGTCATGGCTTTCCGCAAAACGGCTATACATCCTGGAAAGCATCCCGGCCCAATCACAAGACTCCGTACCGCCGGCTCCGGAATTAATACTTAAGATTGCGCTATTCTTATCAGATGCCCCGCCTAAAAGCACCTGAAATTCTAATTTATCGATTATCTCAATAAGTCCGGAAGCATTGCGCGTTAAATCCAGAACCAAATCCTGATCATTTTCTTTAAGTAAAGGGACCAGCTCGGCTAACTCCTGGTATTTTTTATAAGCTAACTCCCAGGGCTCGACCGTTAACTTAAGACTTTTTAGTTCCTTAACAGTTCCGGTAGAACGTTCGGTGTTCTCCCAAAAACCTTCCACTGACATCTGCTGGCTTAAAACATCAATTCTTTGCCTTTTTTGCGCAACGTCAAAGATAACCTCTTAAATTCTCCATCCTGACGCCAATCTCCACCAGCTTCGCCTTAATCTCTTCAATCGTAGTCATCTGCATTTACCTCCGCTAACGATATTCCCTAACTTTTTTTAATCCCTTTAAAAGCCAGCATAAACTCTTCGCGGCTGTCGGCAGCCAGCACGGCATCCTCTAAAGCCACCTTGCCTTCCTGCACTAACTTAACCAAAGACTGATTAAATGACTGCATGCCGAATACCGATCCTTCATCAATAAATTGCGGAATTTCCCGGATTTTATCTTCCCGGATTAAACGGCTGATCGTCGGAGTCAAAAGCATTACCTCATAAGCCGGAACGCGCCCCAGGCCGCCCTTGGCCGGCACCAAACGTAAAGAAATTACTCCTTTTAATAACGTGGCAAGCTGATTTCTCGCCTCTTGATGTTGATAAGGAGGGAAAAGATTAATTAACCTTTCCACTGTCTGCGAAGCATTGATGGTATGTAAAGTGCTTAAAACTAAAACTCCGGTCTCCGCCGCCGCCATGGCGCTGGAAACGGTGTCATGATCACGAATATTGCCAATAAACATAACATCCGGACTCTGTAAAGTAAAAGCGCGCAGCGCCACGGCATAAGAAGACACGTCCACTCCCAGCTCCCGTTGATTAATAATGGAAAGTTTATCCTCAAAAGTAAATTCAACCGGTTCCTCAATGGTGAGAATATGTTTTTGGGCATTATTATTGATGTATTCCACCATCGTGGCAATCGTCGTGGATTTTCCGCTGCCCATGCTTCCGGTTAAAAGCACCAGGCCCCGGGTTTCCAGTGAAAGTTTTCTTAATATTTCCGCCGGAAGATTTAACTCCTCAAAAGAAGAAAAACTATTGCGGATATTCCGGATAACAATCGAGGGCCAATTTCTTTGCGTAAAGATGTTTACCCTAAAACGCTGGTCAAATTCCGGCGGGTGCACCGCGAAATCAACATCCAGTTTATTTCTAAAGGCCTCACATTGTTTAGCGCTCGCCAGCTGTTCCATGGCAGAAATTACGTCCTCGACACTTAAAATCTTGGTCCCCATCGAAACAACCTTGCCGTTAATACGCAGCCGGGGTATGCCTCCGGCCCGGAAAAAAAGATCCGAAGCGCCCTTGGCCACCATCTCTTGCATTAATTTCTTAATCTCCATGCCGATCCTCCAAATTAGATGTAAATATCTTATTAATTATAACACTTTATTCCCTTTTAACGTAGAATTAAATTCCATGTATTTAGCAAGCATCAACCGGGTTTGCGCGTCAATCGCCGGAGCCGAACCGATAATCAAGATGATGAACGGAACAAAAATCCACTCCAAAATTAAAAACAAATGTTTAAACCAGCTGATCCCCTTCGGCCGGGGCGGTAAAATTGTCCAGCTGAGGAATATCCAGGTCAAACTGGTAAAGAGTGTAAACTTAAACAACAATCCGGTAATCTTTGGCAAATTATAGGCAATCGCCGTCTGGCTAAAAAACGCCCCTCCGAAAAATATGGGTAACGGCCCGATGACAATCAAAATTACTGCCCAGACCGCCCAGGTAACATGGCTCTCTAAAAGATGAAAAGACCTTCTTAATTTATGAAACAGGGAAATCTGCTTATTTCTAATAAAACCATTTACCACAAACGGAAAATTTTCCACCCCCCAGGCCCATCTCCTTTTTTGTTTATACTGCACCACCATCGTCCGCCAGATATTGCTGGAATAAGCCACATCCAAGGAAACTGTAACATACAACGGAATCACGCGATAATCTCCGTTATAATACAAATAACCTTTCCAATAAATCACCGAATCATCCGAAATCATATTCGTCGGCCAATAATCTATTTGCACCAAAGTTTTAAAACTCATGCTGTGGCTGGAAAAAGTAACAAACTTTTCCAAACGCATGCTTTCAATCATCTGGCAGAACGAACTGCTAATCTCAACCAGCCGGGCAAAAGACGGCGCCTGCCAAATATTGTTATTATAAACCGGCATTGGCTGATAACTGGCCTGATGCCTCTTATCGGAAGTTAAAAAATGGTAGCTTAAACAGCCAAAATATTCCTGGTCCACACAAGTATCCGCGTCAAAACAAGAAACCACTACTTGTTCATAAGCAATTCGGCGGGTATCCAAAAACTTTTTAACCATTTTAGCCGCCCAGGTAGCGTTAGCCCCCTTAGTCCGGCTCTCGCCAAGAATGCCATCCGGATGAAAAGTAGATAAATGCGCGCCAAACCTGCCGCTAAATTCTTTTTCTAAAATTAAGGCCAGATCGTGCGCCTGCTTATTCCTTTCTTCAAAAGCCATTACCAGAATAATCTTCTCTTTAGGATAATGGCTTCTACTTAAAGCCTCTAGCGATGGGCGCAACACCTCCAGCCCCTCGTTATAAACCGGAAAGATCACCACTTGATACAATTCTGAAAAACCCAGATTCGCCGGTAAGTTTAAACAACGCGCCAGCCAATCCTCATTCCTTTGGCGGGAAAGCCGCGCATGCGCCATGACCAAAAGAGTAGTTAAGTACAGCGTACGGATAATCCAATAAAAATCAAAAGAAATAATAATAATCGCGCTGGATACCGGATGCAAAAAAGACAGGATGATTAATGAAATAATGATACTCCAGGATAATCCTCCGGGTATAATTTCAAGAATGCGCTTAAGAATTGCTGCCTTATTCACGAAGCTCCTTTTTTTCTAATGGCTTAACCTGCCCAAAAGGCTGACTGATCAACTTTTCTAAACTATAGAGATTAGTACTTAATTCTAGTTTATACAAATTATTATAAAAATTACCCTCCAGGTCTCTTTGGCTGTCGCTAAAATAAAGGGCATCTTTTTTGGTATCATAAAAAGCTGCCGACCCCTCCTTATTTAGTTCCACCAAATTAACCGGCGCGGCATTCAGGCGGGATTCAATTACCTGAACATGTTTATTGGTCAAGACCACTAAATGGTAGCTGTCCGAATGCCAAAAAACATTAACCACCTTCTCCTGCGGATAGTCCAAGAAGACGATCGAAGAAGCATACTCATCATCAAGCCGGGGATCGAAAAAAATTACACTGATTTGATGATAATTAAAAATAAATACCTTTTTTTGGTCCGCCGAAACCTCCCAGCCGTTGATCTGGCTAAACTTATCCGGGAGGCTGACCAGATCTTCAAAATTGTTCGCTTCTAAGTTCGATCGATAAAGCGCCTTTTTTTCTTGATCCAAATAATAAATTGTTTTTTTCTCAGGATCAATACGAAAAGATGAGAATTTTTCTTGATTTAACTGCTGTAAGTTAGGCCGCACGGGGAAAAAAATAACCTTATCTACCCGGCTGACCCGGCCGGCCTCAACTTCTACCTGGCCGTTCCAAGGATAATACTGCGCTAATTCTAATGTAACCTTGTAAGTTCCGGGAAGCAGTTCCTGCATGCTCGCCGGGCTTTTTTCAGAGGTAAGTTTACCGTTAAGGTAAATTTTTGCTCCAGCGGGCTGGGTCTTGACGAAAATTAAGCCGGTTTTGACAAATTTTAAAGAATGCTGATTAAATTTATACCCTAAAGCAAAAGAAAGGATAAACGGAAGGCCGATGAAAAAAATAAATACACTTAAATAAAACAGTATCCCTCTGGTTTTCTGAAAATTTAACATTTTTTAAATATCTCTTTTTTATGCAAAAGATGGTGATAGCTCAAAGCAAACCGGTGCGCCTCATCACGGATGCGGCGGATTAAATTTATCGCGGCTTGATCCTTAACTAAGTCTACCATCAATTTACCGGGTTGGCTGCTATAAATATTCTCTTTTTCTTTAGCAATGCTCACTATTGGAATATGCAAATTTAATGCCTTTAACTGCTTGGCGGCAGTCAACAGGTGCCCCTTGCCTCCGTCAATCAACAATAAATCCGGCAAGGCTTTTTTTTCTTTTAACAGGCGGCGATAGCGGCGCTGCAATACCTCTGTCAGCATTCGATAATCATCAACGCGCTTGACCGTTTTTATACGAAAACGGCGATAGTTGCTTTTATCCGGCTGGCCGTTATAAAAACTTACCATCGCGCCGGCCGCCTGCTTACCCGAGATATTCGAGATATCAAATCCTTCAATCCGCACCGGTAATTCTTTCAAATTTAAACTTTCCTTAAGCTCCTTTAGCTCGTTTGAATAACTAAAATCATCCGGGTGAGCGGACATTTTCGACCAAACCATAATCTGATCGCGAATCCGGCCAGCGGCTTCAAAATCCTGGACGCGCGATTTTTCCTGCATCGACTTAGTCAATTTAGCGATTAATGAATCTTTCCCGCCTTTTAAAATTAAAATAATATTCTCCAGATGCTTTTGATATTCTTTTTGTCGGATCTTGCCAATACAAGGCGCCGGGCAAAGATTAATCCGCTGATAAATACAACTTTGCTTGGGCAGGCGCCGGCAGGAACGAAAAGAAAATTCTCGCCGGATTATTTTAAGCGCGCTTTTTAAAAGCTTCGTGTTGGTGTAGGGGCCTAAATATAAAGCCGCGTCGTTTTTCTTGCGGGTGACTTGCAGCGCAGGGAATTCTTCCGGTGAGATCCTCACAAAGGGGAAACTTTTATCATCCTTAAGGGAAACATTGTAGCGGGGTTTAAGCTCATGGATCAGCTTAAACTCCAGCAATAAAGCCATTTCTTCATTGGGTGCCAGCCTAAATTCAACCGCGGCCGCTTTCGACATTAAAATTTGAGTTTTACCGGCCAGATCCCGCCTCAAATAATGACGCAAGCGCTGCTTTAAAGAATTGGCCTTACCGACATAAAGCACCTGACCAGAACCATCCCGCATTAAATAAACACCCGGGGAATCCGGAGCAGACAAGATTTTTTTTCTTAACTGCGGTGATTGTTCCATAGGGAAGTTTTGAAATTCTTATGGCTCAGCCAATCCATCAGCTGCGCCAACTCAGCCACCTTAAAAATAAAACAAAAAAAGATATAAGCCAGCGCGGAACAAAATAATGCCCAGCCAAAATTTAACGCTTCATTCACCAAGAAACATACGGCAGACATACCCAGGGTCGCCGCCAAAATACGCCAGAATGATTTTAAGATTTGCTGCTCCCCGAAACCGTTTAAACGTTTACTCAGGATAAGAAACAAACATAAAAAACAAACTATCCCGGAAATTGAGGTAGCCAAAGCCAGGCCCCCAATTTTAAGCGGAAACATTAATATCGCATTAAGTATAATATTCATCAACAAGGAAAGGCCGGCTATTTTAGCGGGAGTTACTGTGTCCTTAAGCGCAAAAAAACAAGACTGCAATACCTTAGTGCCGCCGTAAGCCGTTAAGCCGATACTATAGAAAAATAAAGCATTGCTCGTTAAGTAGGCGGAATTAAAATCGAATTTCCCCCCGCCGAAAAGAATTAAAACTAACGGCCCGGCTAAAACCATATAAAGCGCGCTCACCGGCAGCATCACAAAAAAAACTATGCGCAATCCCCAAGAAAGAGTATTTTTAAGATTTTCCTGATTTTCCTCTAACGCTTGAGTAGAAAAAGTCGGCAAAATCGCCTGGGCAATCGCATTGCTAAAAATACCGATGGGAAATTGTATCAGCCGGTAAGAAAAATAAAGCACAGCCACGCCTCCGTCTCCCACCACGGCGACTAAGGAGCCAAAAATTGTATCCACAAAATTATTTAACTGATAAATACTGGTGCTGGCCAGCCGCGGCAGCATTAATTTTTTAATCTGCACAACCGCCGGATGCTTTAAAGACAAAATAAATTTCGGACGAAATCCCTTTTTGTATAAAAGAGGAACTTGCACGGCCAACTGTAAAATACCTCCCAGCAAAACACCGCTGGCCAATCCGGCCGTGCCTTCACCAAAAAGCAAAGCGCAAACAATTATCGCAATGTTTAATAAACACGGCGCAAATGCGGAAACCGTAAAGCTCTTGAGCGAATTAAGCACCGCCATGGCATAAACCGCCAGGCCAATGAGCAGAAGATAGGGAAAAATAATACGGTTTAAATTAATCGTCGCCTGCAGTTTATCCGCAGACGCGATGAAACCCGGAGCAATCAGGCGCACAATTAAAGGGGAAAAAATTATCCCCAAGATGGTTATCGCGCTTAAAATCACGGCCAAAAGATTAAGCAGAATGTTAACCAGTTCCCAAAATTCTTCCCGGGAACGTTTCAGGTGATATTCACTTAAAACCGGGACAATCGCCGCATTCGAAGCGCCTTCTCCGACTAAATCGCGGAAAAGATTCGGAATACGAAAAGCAATCACAAAAGCCTGAGCGGCAAGATAAACTCCGAATAACCGGGCAATAATCACGTCCCGGATAAAACCTAAAATGCGCGAAACAAGGGTTGCCAGGCTGATTGTCGTTGCCCAACGGGCAACCGCTTGATTTTGATTACCGAGGGAGTATTTGTTTATTGACATCGGGGATTAATTATGCTAATAATATTGCCTATCATCATTGCGCCAACACCAAAACAGCTGCCGGCAGGCAGAAAACAATTTGAAAAAATAAGGAGAATACATGCCTAGACGCAGAACATCATTAAAAAGTAACCGGGTAAATAAAAGAAAACATACCCGTAACCTTAAAATCAAGGGACAGCTTAAGAAAACAATTAAAAAATTTCAAGAATTACTCACACAAGCAAACACCGCGGAAGCGAAAACCTTTATTTCCAAAGTTTTTTCTCAGCTGGATAAAGCGGCCAAAAAAAACATTATTCATCCGGCTACCGCTAACCGCAGAAAATCACGCCTGATGCGCCGCTTAAGCAAAACCGCATAAATTCACGACTAATTTTTCCAAAGCAAAAGCGGGCTTTAGCCTGCCGGTTTTCATTTCTAAGTCGCAACTCAAAAGAAGTTTTAGTTTTTTTCTCGCGCTCAAGCTCTGAATATCCTGCTTCTCCCAGGCATAACGCAAACCTCCCAAGATACGTTCCGGAGCCTCCCCGTTCTTAAGCAGTTGATTCAATAAACGTAAAGCCGCATCTGTCTTTCTTAACTCGATCTGCCGATTCAAAGCAAAAGTATCCGGATTAACGGTTTCTTTAAAACGTAAAAGTTTTGCGTGCGCGCCGACACCTTTAATAAGCTCATCCTGATAATCATATTGCGCGAAATCTAAAACTAAAACCAAGTCTTTAGACGGTTTTTTGCAAAAAGCCAGAAGAAAATCTCGGGATTCCTTATTCAACGAATGCGCATCTTTAATCACCATGATTCTTTTGGCGCTTTTTAACGGGAGAGACAAAAACCTCTCTTGGATGTCTTTTAAAGTTATTTCTTTGGCGTATAAGGTATCCAAATTGAAATCTTGCAGTTGGAGAGGAAGGAATTCCTGCTTTATCTTCTTAAGCTGGATTTCTTTGGCCGCGATATCCTGGCCGGCAAGTAAATAGACCATATTACCATTGTTCAACTGTACGTTCGATGATGCGGCGAGCCAAATCCTCGATGGCGTTATTCACCGCCGTCGCTTCCGGCACCAGAACACTAGCGGTATTGGTATTCTCCGCGGTAAAATATGAATAATTGCCATTAAAGTTGTTCTCCTGCCAAAGCAGTTTATTCTCTTTAGTATCCCAGAGGCTTAGATTTACATAAATATTGATACGATATTCAGTAACATTCTCCGTATTCGCAGTATAGCTCAAAGGATCCTTGCGATATTCAATCAGCTCCCCTTTAAGCACTAAGTCCGCAGCCGCTTCTTTAACCGGCTTGAGATTCCCATCAAAAAGATACCGGTTAATTACCTTTTTAGTAATATCGGTCTCCAGCATCGGCCGATAGATGCGGTATTTGCTCGCCGAATAAGCCTCCTGCGTCACATCCACTTTATTCAGAAAAGGCGCAATATAGATTGTCTTGTATTTTCCGTAAAGCATGGAACGGGTAGTATAACCGCATCCGGTTAAACCCGCTACGTATAAACAGCATATCGCAATCGGAAATAAAAAAAGACCAAACTTATTTTTCATTTTTCTGCTCCATTATCTGTAATCTGGCCACCGCTTTCGCCGCCCAGGGGCTCTGCGCATAATCACTAACGATACTATTATAATAAATTTTAGCTGAATCAAAAGCTTTTTGTTTCTCATAGAACAATGCGCTATTATAAGCTGCTTCAGCTTCCTTTTCCCGGATTTGACTGATATTTCTTTCCGCATCTAAAGAAAGCACCGCATCCGGATGTTCATTGACAAACTCCTGAAACTTTTCTTTCGCCTCCTGGGCTGAGCCCTGGTCATAAGCAAACCCCTTGGATAAACTTGCCCGGCAAGAAGCAATCTGGAATTTAGCTGCCGCCGACCATTCACTATCCGGGTAACGGGAGACTACTTTATTAAACTCCTCCTCCGCTTCGTAATAACGCATTAACCCTTTTAAAACCAACCCTAATTTATACTGCGCCTTAGGAGCCAAAACACCATAGGTGGAATTTTCGACGACCTTGCCAAATATTTCAATCGCCGGATTCTCAACTGGCAAAGTTACTCCCAAAGCCTTGCGCTTTTGGCCCGCCATAAACTGTTCGGCAATCTTGTACTCCAGCTCAATAATTTCCTGAATACGCTCGCTAAACGGATACTTATCAATCACCATTTGGTAGGCCAAATAAGCATCGTATAATTTACCCTCTTTGGCTTCGGTTAAACCTAAATAATACTGGCTTTCCGCAGCCTCCGCGCTCTTGGGATAAGCCTTCAGCAACTTACGAAATTCCCGCTTGGCCGGCTCATATTTATTATCATCAAAAAAAGACTTCGCATACGCAAATTGCTCCTTAGGATTATCCTTAGGCAGATTCTTGGGATTAACCCATTTTCCGCTCTTGGGAGTCCAAATCCAATAAGCATGGGCCGGCTGGATCGCGAAAAAAGAAATTATTAACAAGCTTAAGATTATACGTTTCATAACATTATGAACTTACCATAGCCGAAAGGCTTTGTCAAACAAATAAGGGATAGGCTCTAAAAATAAATATAAGCGAAGGGAAACTTAATCAAGACAGCATTTATGTTTAAAAGTAAAGTAATCAAAGCCGCGGTAGGCAAACTAAAAAGATGCGCTAAATCCGGATAAATCAATCCGGATAAAACCAAAGTAAACCCGCATAAAGTGATCAAGGTGGCCAAAGGAACAATCAAAATATTGGCCAAAACCGTGATCGGAGCAATCATCCGGAAATTTAAAGCGATAATTACCAGAGTGCCCAACCAGGCGGATAATGAAACCAGGCAGCCTTCGACAATAAATTTTAATATATTAATGCGCCAAACCTCCGGATGTATCAAAGCTTTTAACTTAGGATAAAGATATGCGATAGCGAACACGCTCACAAAGGAAAGTTGAAAACCAACGTCAAAAATCTGGCGGGGATTAATCGCCAATATAAATAATGCCGCACTCATCAAAGAGTTATATATATCCGGCTGTCTTTTCAAAAGATACGCTACCAATAAAATTAAACCCATAACCGTAGCGCGCATAACCGGATTAGTCGCGCCGGTGATTAAACAATAAATGAGCAGACAAATCGCCGTTAAAATAATGCGCGCTTTGCGCGGAAAACGCAGAATTTTAAGTAATAAATTAACCATAAATGCTACGATACCTACATTAAAACCGCTCACTACTAAAATATGCACGGTTCCGGATTTAACCATAGAATTATTTACCAGCCAGGGAAGATTGCGCTTTTGGCCTAAAACCATCGCCGCCAGGATGCTCGCCGGTAGAGGCGGTAAATACCGGCTAATCATCTGTTCCAGGTAAACCCGCAGCCAAAAACAACCCCGGATCAACCCCCTCCCCCTAGAATTTTCCTGCCGGATAACTTGCCGCTGATCCTTAATCGGCATGATCAAATAAATACCCTGGCGCGCCAAAAAATCCCGATAACTCTGGCGGAGGCCAAAACCAGGCGGCCGGACTAAATTACCCGTTAAGGTTAAGTTATCACCATAATTTAATGCTTGTTCGAAATCCATTTTAACCAATATTTCTCCGCAACATTTGTATCTGATGTTATTTGATTGAATCTGGCGCGCGCGTAAAATAAACCAAAGGTGATTATTTTTAAATTCTGGCTGGCTGGCAACAAACCCATTCAGAGAATAAAGCGAGCCGTCTTGATAGGAAATAAACTTGCGAACATGACAACTGGATAATATCCAAGAATTCCTCATGTTTAAATAACCAATCAACAGCGCTAAAAATAATACTAAAGTCAAAAATATTCGATTCCTCCTTCCCCATATATTTGCGGCGGCAAAAACCACAATGGCAATCGGCATAATTATCCAAAAATTAATCCGGATTAAATTAGCCAAAATAATCCCTGCGCCATAAAACACCACCAAGATGACTAACGGCCTTTTCATTCGATAAAAAATAGTTCTTTTAATTTCTCATAGCGCTGCTGCCCGATACCTTTGATTTCTTTTAATTCTTCTAAACGGCTAAACTCTTTATGTAAATTACGGTAATCTACAATGCGCTGGGCCAAAAACATCGAAACACACTTAGTCGCGGCTAATTCTGTCAAGCTGACTTGGTTAAGATTCAACTTTGCTAATTGTACTGCCGGATAAATCATCCTCTCTATCCGGCAGTTGGCCTTGACCAGATTATTTAAAACCAGGCTACAAAGCGCTAAACCTAAAAGAAACAAAGTAACTTTTCTTTCTTCGGGAGTAAAATTAAGCATGGCTAGACCCTCCTCCTGACTATCTTTTGTCCCCACCTAAATAGACGTAGAAAAAGGATAAATCTAACCAACAAATAAAGGGACCGGTTTCTAGTTTTATCCCTAGTTTTTATGACAGGAAGGTAGTAATCGCCGGGGTTTTAGTGTATACTTAATTAATGCTTAAAAAAATCCTGGTGATTGATGATGACTATAATATCGCCAAAAAGAGCAAAGAAGAACTGCTTAAA
>Ga0172375_10004180_pt1 | contig 21515 bp, 19 predicted proteins | sample LakKiv1m_FD_114537 | JGI IMG/M metagenome (GOLD analysis project Ga0172375, IMG submission 114537) | Freshwater microbial communities from Kabuno Bay, South-Kivu, Congo - kab_092012_11.1m | ecosystem: Environmental > Aquatic > Freshwater > Lake | place: Democratic Republic of the Congo...
CCCGCTCATCGATATCGTTTTCTTTCTTCTGGCGACCTTTGTCATGGTGTCGCTCTCCATGGTCAAAAATCAAGGGATTGCCGTGCATCTACCGCGGGCATCCACGGGTTCCGGAGAAGAGGCCGGAGGCAAGGGACGCTTTGCCATGGTGACGCTCACGTCGACCGGCGAAGTCTACGTGGACAAGGAGCGCGTGCGTCTTTCCGACGTGGGGGACCGCCTTCGACGCATTCATGATCAGGACAAGAACCTCACGCTCGTGTTGAACGGCGACGAGAAAGCTTTGTTGGGCAAGGCGATTTTTGTTCTCGATGAAGCGCGCAAGATCGGCATCAAAAAACTGGCCATCGAAACGCGCCAGCCCTAGATAATTTTGATATAATCGTCTTAAAACGGTTCAAGATCTTCCTCAATCGTTCATCATTATCAAGAAAGGGAGTTCTCTATGCTTAAAGGTCTCTGCAGGTCCTCGGCGGTCTTGGCACCGGCATTTTTTTATGCGGCAGAAGGCTGGGCCGCGCAGGAAGGAGCCGCGCCCACCGGTGCGACGCTCTGGCAACTCATCTCGGCCGGCGGCGTTTGCATGATTTTTCTGGGTCTTTTGTCGGTCGCGGTGCTTGCCTCGATTCTTTATCATTTCCAGAAAGTTCGAAAGGACCGTCTCGTACCTCAGGATCTCGTCGATAATCTCGTGTTCGTGCTTGAAAAGAAAGAATACGATAAAGCCCAAAGGGTTTGTCGTCAGCAGCCGAACCTTATTAGCGAGATCACGCTCAAAGGTTTAAGCAAGCGCGAGAAGGGGGCTGCTCTCGTCGAGCAGGCGATGCAATACGAAGGTCGCACGCGTATCGAGCGTCTTTGGCAGAATCTTTCGTATCTCGGCGACATGGCCGTCATCGCGCCGCTCTTGGGGCTTCTCGGAACCATTCTCGGCATGATCGATGCCTTCCATTATTTCAAAGCCGGCGCCGTGCATCCGGCGGTGCTCACACAAGGTTTGGCGAAAGCGATGGTCAACACCGCGTTTGGGCTGGTCATCGCCGTTCCCGCTTTGGCTTTTTACGCGTACTTCCGCGGCCGGATCAGCCAAATCACCTCCGCCGCCGAGTCGGCAAGCGCGGAATTGGCCCACGCGATTATCTCGAAGCGATAGAAGGGGGAATCCCGATGATCCAGTTCAATCGCAGCGAATACGTCAAGCCGATCCCGGTCATCCAGATGATGCCCCTGATCGACGTTTTGTTCGTATGCCTTTCGTTTTTCATGGCTCTTTTTCTTCATTTTAATTTCGAGTCGGAACTCAACGTTTCGGTCCCGAAAGCGGCCTATTCGACGGAAGCGCAGATTGCTCCCGAGGAGATCGTGGTCAATATCCTCAAAGACGGCGACGTCGTCGTCAATCAAAAGCCCGTGACCCTGACGGAACTCGGCGAAATTCTGAAAAAGACGGCCTCGATTTATCCGGGCCAGTCGGTCGTGGTGCGGGCCGACCAGAAAACATTTCACGAGGATGTCGTGAGGGTTCTCGATGTCTGCGCTAATGCCAAGATTTGGAATATCTCGTTCGCGACCGTCAAAGAAAATTAATCCCAGTTCGAGCGGAGCGTCGAATGACCGTTTTGAATGTTCAAAATAAACCTCTTTTTATCGGGGTGCTCGTCGCGGCGGGCCTGACTTGCGCTCTTTTTGCGCAAGCGGACGAAGCGGATCCCGCGGCCCCGGCTGCCGAGACGTCCGATTCAGCCTCTCAAGCGGCAACGCCCGAACCGGTCGCAACGCTCGATTTTGCCAACGGTCTTTACGCGCGAAAAATGTATTCGGCCGCTACGGATGAATACGCCAAATTCATTGCCGTCAATCCCGATTCGACCGAAGTTTCGTTAGCCCGTTTCCGTCTTGCGGATTCGAAATTTTTCCTCAAGGATTACGCGAACGCCGCTTTAGAGTTCGAGTCGTTTCTCAAAGATTTTCCGACGGATTCCCGCGCGCCTCTGGCGCGTTTCAGGATCGCATCGGCGTATTTGGTCACGGACCGCGCCACGGAAGCCACGCCGCTTTTTTTGGCTTTGTCCGTCGACGAAAGCGATCCGAATTTGCGCGCCGCCTCTCTTTTTTACCTGGCCAAATGCCTTGAAAAACAAGGGCAGGACCAGGCCGCGTCTGCACGGCTCGAGAAACTGATCAAACTTTACCCGCACAACGAATACGCCGCGTACGCGGCGCTTGCGCTCGGAGATCAAAAGCGGAAGGCCGGCGACAGCGAAGGCGCCATTCATCTTTACGAAACGGCCGCTCGTCAGAAACAGCCGGTTCGCATCGTCGAAGAAGCGCTTTTTAGGATGGCCGAGCTTTTTTTCGAGAAGGGCGACTTCAAGCGTTCGCGGGACGGCTACGAAAAAATATTTTCGGGCGCCCAAGATGAGACGACCGACACTCATGCACTCACCCAACACAAAGCTCAGGTGCGCGACCGGGCGCTTCTGGGTCTTTTTTATTGCGACTACAAGCTGGCCGATCTCGATGCGATTCGAAAACGAGCCGAGCGTTTTGGGGCCTGGGTCCAGACGGGCCCGCATTCCGCCGAGGTTCTTTTTTTGCTGGGGGATCTTTTAGCGGAAAAAAACGAGCCGCGCGCGGCGTTGAATTATCTCGAGGCGGCCGCGTCTTCCAAGGACAGCGTGTTTGCGGAAAAGGCGCTTTTTAAGAAAGCCGAAGTTTTGAACGCGGCCGGCCGGCTTGACGACGCGGTGAAAACGCTGGATCGCGTGCGTGCCCAGTCTTTGCCGGCGGGGGACCGGGCGGGATTCGAGCAAGGACGTCTTTTACAGGAGCAAGGACGTTTCCAGGAGGCGGTTCCTTATTACCGGTCGGTCGTCATCGATTTTCCCGATTCGCCGTTTGCGGCGGCCTCGATTTATCAGGCGGCCCGCAGTTATCTCAAGTTAGACGATGCCGCGAAAGCCCGCGAACTTTTTGTGCGGTATCTGAAAGAGAACCCGACTAGTTCCGAGGCGGAAAAAGCGGAACTCGAGATCATTCAGATCGATCTCGATGCCAAAGATTACAAGATCGCGGCGCAGAATACGGCAAGTTTTTTGAAATCTCACCCTCGCAGCGCTTTTACCGACATCGCGCTTTATAAGCGGGGCGTGGCGTTGGCGGGTTTGGGCCAGTACGCCGAAGCGGCGGATTCTTTTGAAAAAGTGACTTTGATTTCTCCGATCTCCAAGCTGCAGCCGGAGGCGCTCTACGGGGCCGGGGCCAGTTTTGAAAACAGCGGTCGTCCGACCCAGGCGATCGAGCGTTATGAAAAATTGACGACGGTTTATCCGCAGCATCCGTTGACGTCGGAGGCCCTTCCGCGGCTGGGGTACCTTTATATAAGGACCAACCAGATCGACAAGGTCAGTACGCTTTATCAAAACCTACTCTTCAACCGACCCGACGTTCGTTTGGATTCGGACGGCGTTTTTTGGCTCATCCAATATCTTCTCGATCGCGGTGAATACCAGACCATGCAGCAGGTCGTCGAAGCGCTTCCGAAACGTTTTCCCGGAAAGGATTTCGGCCACGAAACGGCGTTTTTCTTGGGAGAGAGCGCCATGGGTCTCAAGGATTATCCTTCCGCGAAAAAAAACTACGAAGAAGCGATTCGTCTCAAACCCAACGGACCTTATGCGGGTTCCGCGACGCTGGGTTTGGGGTTGGCTTCCGTGATGACGGGGGATTTTGCGGAGGCAGAAAAAAATTTCAACGCGGCGTTGCAATTCGACAACGAACCCAAGATCACGATGCGCGCGCGATTCGAGCAGGCCAATCTTTTCCTGAGAGCTTCTCGTCCGGCCGACGCGGCCAAGATGTTCATGCTCGTCGCGATTTTATACGATGACCCCAAGTATACGCCCACGGCCCTGTTCAAGGCCGCGGAGTGTTTCGAAAGCCTCGGCCAATCGGATGAATCCGAAAAAACCGCAATTGAGCTTAAGACGCGTTATCCCGAGAGCTCCTGGGCGAAAAAGTGGGTCGAAGAGCATAGGGGGAAGGCATGAGTTTCAGGAAGTCCGAGTTTTTGTGGCCCACGATCCAATCTTTCGCGATCCATTCGGTCTTCATCCTCTCGTCCTTATTCATCGTGTTTCCGGCTCTTCAGAAGGAGGAGCCCGAGCCCCTCAAATTCAATTTGAAAAAAGTCGACCCCAAACCCGCAATGCAGCGCATGACCGGGGGCGGCGGGGGAGGCCCTTCGGAATTTATGAACACGATACGTGCCGTCAAAAATTCTCCGGCGGTTCGCGTGAATGCGGAAGATGTGCCGGTCGGATCCCTGATCCCCGAAGAGACGCGCGCGGGAGAGGCGTGGTCGCATACGGTTCCCAAGCCCGATCTGAAGGCCGTGTCGGCGCCTGATCGCGTGGACCTGAGCGAAGCTCTTTTGGGTACTCAGGAGAGAGCTTTGAAAGAATCCGTACCCATGACGGCTCCCACCCGTCTTTCGGATCGGGAGGATGCGCTGCGTTTGTCCCAAAAACATCGTTTAAATCGTATTCAAATCGTCAGTTCGCTCGGGTCTCCGTTGCCGGATCTGGGTTTCCGGCCGCCTCAGAATATGAGCCTGGATCCCGAAGAGGGGATGCCGGGTTTCACCCCCGGAAAAGGCGGTTTTGGACCGGGCGGCGGTTCGGGCGGGGGAATCGGCGGCGGAACGGGAAAAGGGGTCGGGGACGGCGTCGGGGACGGCGTCGGAGGAGGGCTCGGCGAAAAAGGTACGGTTTCCAAATACGAATCCATCGACGATTTCCTCGACATCGAAGTGTACACCTACCGCGACCCGTCGAATCCCGGCGATTATTTCATGATCAAGATTTTCGCGAAAAAAGACGTGAAGGTGTTCAATGTCATGCCCAAAGAAATCCTTTTCACGATCGACTGTTCGCTCAGCATGTCGCGCGACCGATTGGATGAATTCAAAAAAGGGCTGAGGGGCTGCTTGGAAAACCTGAATCCCGGCGATCTCTTCAACGTGATCGCTTTCAAGGATTCCGTCCAATTTTTCTCGCCGGAGTCGATCCCTGCGAATCCCGAGACGATCAAACAGGCGGAGCGTTTCGTCGAGGCATTGACCCCCAGTGAGCGGACCGACGTCTACGCGACGTTCAAAGAGATCGTGCCTCTTCCTTTGCGGCGTCTTCCGTCCAACGTCATTTTATTGTCCGACGGCCGGCCGACTTACGGCGTGACCGATTCGCGCGCGGTCATCAATTCGACGACTCGACTCAATCACGGCCTCCGTCCCATCTTCGCATTCAGCGGCGGATCGAAGGTGAACCGGTACTTGCTCGATTTCATCGCCTATCAAAACCGAGGTTGGTCGCAGTTTGTTAAGAAAACTCCCTACGTGTCGAAGGGCCTCGAGGAATTTTACGACAAAATAAAAGACCCCATTTTCATCCGACTGCGATACCGGCTTCACGGATTGAATTCCAGAGAGGTTTTTCCGACCTCTCTGCCCGATTTTTATAAGAATGCGGAGTTCACGCTCTACGGCAAGGCCGAGCCCGGACAGGATGTTTTCTCCATGCAGCTCTTGGGAGACGTGGCGGGCAAGACGAAGGAGCTGGTTTTTTCACGGTCTCTTTCGAAGGCACCCGCCGGCACGTCCGAGATCGCCAAAGGGTGGGCCTTCAATAAAATTTATGCGCTCATCAGCCGCATGACCACCGACGGCGAAACACCCAAGCTTCGCGGGCAGATCGAAGCGCTGTCGAATCAATTCGGCATTCAAACGCCCTATTCTTCGGAGCTCGAGGGCGTCCGGGACTAAAGCGTTATTTCGCTTCCGCGGCCGCTTTCTTTCCGAAACGGCCCGCTTCCATGACCGGCAGATTGGCTTCGGTCGGGACGTAGATCACCTGAAGATTGTTCGATTGAAGCCCTTGAATGAACCGGTAGCGCAGATAAGGATCCGTCAAGCTTTCGGCGATGATCACGTTGCTTTTGGCGACGCCTTGGGCTCGGGCAATTTCGATTTCCGCGTCTTTTTTTGCCTTTATGAGTTCAAAATCTTTCTGCAGCGATTCCTGCTCGGTTTTCAGCTTGGCCTCGATGCTTTGCGCGAAAGCGGGGGGTAAGCGCACGTCCCTCAACAGAACATCTTGGACTTGTATTCCTCGGGGCGCGAGTTTTTCTTGCAGGAAATAAAGGATCTTTTCGCCGATTTCCTTGCGGCTGGATTCGCTGTAGAGCGCTTTGACGTTGTAACCGCTGATGACGTTTCGAATGGATTCTCTCACATAAGGCTCGACGACGGTTTCGACGTAGTTTCGGCCGATCGTTTTACGGACCTGGACGACCTTTTCGAGGGGAATGTTGTAAAGAACCGAGACGTCGAGAGTGGAGATCAAACCTTCCGAAGAGGGGACCTGGGCGGTTTCCTTGATTTCCTGTGTTTTGATGTTCCAGATTTCGAACCATGTGAAAAGTCTCAGATAAAAATGCCATCCGGTGCGAACGGGTTGTTCGGCAATCCGGCCGAAATCGGCCCGCACTCCCGCCTGACCGTCTTCGATGACGGTCAACCCGAAGAATGAGGCTCCGATGAGAAAAATGACGACGGCAAAAGTTGCCATGACGATTCCAAAATTTTTCACGAGAGTCTCCTTATGGTTTGGTACGCGTTTCGGGTAGCTTTCGTACATAAATTCAATGATAACACTACTACCCTCGGGCCCGAAAGAGGAAAACGGTAGCCGTGGCCCGATCGAGCCCGGTTCTTTGTTGACACGCCTCCAGGCTTGGGCCCCGATTCCATCACAGTGTATAATGTTGCAATGCACAAAGAGCGGCCTTTGAAGATTTTGCATCTGGCGACCCACATCGAGATCGGCGGCATCACGAGCCATCTGGCGACGCTGTCCAAGGGTCTTCGCTTGAGGGGACATGATGTTTGGATCGGTTCTTCGGGCGGCGCGCTCGAAGATCGTTTTACGGCGCAAGGGGTTCCGACCGTCCGCCTTCCCGTTCGTACAAAAAGCGAAGCTCACCCGAAATTAGCGCTGGCCTGTTGGCGATTGGCGGCGCTTTGTCGCCAGGAGCGTTTCGACCTTCTTCATGCACATACCCGCGTGACGCAGGTTTTAGCCCGTTTGGTTTCGAAGCTGACGGGTATTCCCGTCGTCACGACGGCCCATGGTTTTTACCGGCCGAAATGGTTCCGGCGCGTGTTCGCTTGCTGGGGGGACCGTGTCATTGCGGTCAGTCCTTTGGCCGCGGATGCGCTCAAAGACGCGCACGGCGTCGAGGCCTCGAGGATCACCGTGATTTATAACGGCCTCGACACCGAGCGTTTTACGCGCGATTTGCTTTCGCTGCGGCCGTTGGAAATCCGTCAGCGTTTGGAGATTCCCCCAAAAGCCCTCGTGCTGGGAGCCGTTTCGCGTCTCGTCGAGGACAAAGGACATTCTTATTTGATCGAGGCGGCCCGTCTTCTCAAAGACGAGGGCATTCCGGTTTATGTGCTCATCGTGGGCGACGGCCGCGAACGAGAACGAATTCGGTCTCTCGTCCGGGAAAAGGGTCTGGAGGGAAGTGTCCGTCTTCTTCCCGGGACTCAGAATTTGGCCGAGCTTTATTCCATCATGGATCTTTTCGTGCATCCGGCAACTTATAAGGAAGGTTTTGGATTGTCTTTGGCGGAGGCGATGCTCGCGCTGAAGCCCGTCGTCGTCACGAATATCGAAGCGGTCAATGCGTTTATCCGCGACGAAGTCAACGGCCTGATCGTTCCTCCCAAGGACGCCGGTGCCCTTGCCGAAGCGGTGCGACGACTGACGAACGATCCGCTGCTGGCCGCGCGTCTTTCGGAAAACGGTCGGGAGAGTGTTCTCGAGGTCTGTTCATTGGAACGTATGGCTGCCGAAACCGAACACGTGTATCGTAAGGTTCTTCTCGAGCGGGCATCTCCGGTCCGAGGAGTTTGAATGGGCGCGGATCGAGACTGTCTTTTTCTGAAGGCGTGTCGCCGCGAGAAAACGGCACGCACTCCCGTTTGGTTCCTGCGCCAAGCAGGGCGGTATCTCCCGAAATACCGCCGAATCCGGCAAAAAACGACTTTTTTGGATTTTTGCAAAAATGCCGAGCTGTCGGCCGAGATCACGGTGTACGCGCAGCAAACTCTCGGAGCGGACGCGGCGATCATTTTTTCGGATTTGCTTTTACCTCTGGAACCGCTGGGATTCGAACTGAAATATCCGAAAGCCGTGGGGCCCCGTGTGCTTTCGTCCTTCCGCTTGACCGAGCGACGCGTCGCGTCGATGTCGTCCGAGCGAGCCGTTTGCGAGCTTGACGCGGTTTATCGGGCCTTACGTTGGGTTCGGGGCGCGCTCGATTCCCGGACGGCGCTCATCGGATTCGCGGGAGCTCCGTTTACGCTGGCGTCCTACCTCATCGAACAAGGCTCGACGCGCGATTTTTCGAAAACCAAGGCCTTTTTTTCGAGAGATCCTCGGATATGGAAGGTTCTTTGCGAAAAATTGGCCGATGTCGCCGCGGCTCATTTGAATGCGCAAGTCGAGGCGGGGGCCGATGCGGTCCAGATTTTTGACACGTGGGCCGGTGTTTTGGGCGCGGATGAATACAAAGAATTCGCGATGCCGTTTTCACAGCGACTCATCCGTCAAATTCGGCCCGGCATCCCGGTCATTCACTTCGCGCGGTCGGTGGGACATTTTCTCGAGAGGTTCGCCGAGGCCGGGGGAGACGTGATCGGGATCGATCATGAATTGGCGCTGGACTCGGCGTGGCGCCGCGTCGGGGCGAAAGCCGTTCAAGGAAATCTCGATCCGGGTCTTTTGAAAGGATCGCTTGCCGACGTTCGCGAGGGCGTCCGAAGGATTTTAGCCCAAGTTTCCGGTCGCCCCGGGCATATTTTTAATTTGGGCCACGGCATTCCGCCCGATGCCAAACTGTCCAACGTGCGGGCGGTCGTTGATTGCGTCCGCACACATTCAAGCGTGAAGGGTTTTGATGAACGCCAAAAAAGCCGTTCTTCTTTGGGGTTACGGCGGCCCTCAAGATCCTCGAGAGGTTGAACCGTTCATCCGGGAGGCCTTGCACGGCATTCCGGTGACTCCCGAGCGACTGACGGAAGTTCGTCGTCGTTACGATCTTTTCAAGGGGGTCTCGCCGTACGTTCCGATCGTACTCCGGCAAACCCAGGCGCTCAAAAATTGGTTCACCGAGAACGGATTCGGGGATCCGGAGGTTTGTGCGGCGTTTCGCTATTCGAAGCCCCGTTTGCCGGAAGTGTTTGCCGAGTTGAAGCGCAAGGGGATCCGCGAAGCCGTCGTGTTTGCACTCACTCCTTTTTTCGGAGCGTCTCTTTTGAAGCGATGGAGCCTTGCGCTCGAAGAGGCCGAACGTTCGACTCCCGGGAGCCCCGTTTCGGTGCGGCTCGCCGAGTCCGTGTGCGCGGATGCCGATTTCATCGGACTGCAGTCCGAGAAAATCCTTTCTTTTTTCCGAGGCGGTCACCAGAAGAGCGAAACTCGGGTGCTTTTCAGTGCGCATTCGCTTCCCGAATCCGGCTATGCGGATTATGCCCGCGATTTTCAAGACTGTGCCCGACGCATCGCAAACGTCGCCGGTCTCGAAGAGTGGACCTGCGTTTACCAGAGTCGCAGCGGTACTCCGGCGACGCCTTGGCTCGGACCCGATCCGGTTTCCGTCATTCGGGAAACGGACCCTGAGAAATTTCGATCGATCCTATCGGTACCGGTCGGTTTTTTCTGCGACAACGTGGAAATTTTGTACGATATCGACGTCGAGGCGCGCGCGGCGGCCACAGAAAAAGGGATTTCATTTTTTCGGACGAACCTCATGAATGACGAGCCTGCTTTTATCGCACTGTGCGGACGCCATCTGTCGAAAAGGCTCGGAGAGAAGGTTTCATGACTCCGAAAGTAGCCGTTTTGGGCGGAGGCGTTTCGGGTTTGGCTTGCGCCCAAAGGCTTCTTTCGATCGCGCGGACGAGGAAACAAGAGTGCGACGTGGTCCTCATCGAGAGTTCTTCACGTTTGGGCGGGACGATTCAAACCGAGAACGTCGACGGATTTCTTCTCGAAAAAGGCCCCGATTGTTTTCTTTCGCAAAAAGCCTCTTTTCTTTCCTTGTGCAAAGAATGGGGTCTCGAGTCCTCTTTGGCGGGAACGAATGCCGAGAACCGGAAGAGTTTCGTAGCTCATCCGCGAGGTCTTTTTCCGCTTCCAAGGGGGTTTTATCTCATCGCTCCGGTCGATCCCTGGCCGTTTTTGTCGACGCCGCTTTTTTCTCCGGCAGGAAAAGCCCGGATGATGTTCGAAACCTTGGTGCCGGGCTATCGTTCGGAGAAAGACGAGAGTTTGGGGGCTTTCATGCGGCGCCGATTCGGGTACGAAGCCTTCCGGAATGTGGGGCAGGCGATGCTCGGCGGCATTTACGCGGGGAATCCCGATGAATTGAGCCTTCAGGCGACGATGCCTCTTTTGAGAGATCTCGAAAAGGAGCACCGCAGCGTCATTCTGGGACTGGCGAAGCGCGCGCGAACAAAAAAAGCGCTGGCGGAAGCCAGTGGGCCGCGTTATTCGCTTTTTTTGTCTTTCGATCAAGGGATGCAGGTTCTCACGGATCGTCTGGCCCAAGACCTTCCGGCAGAACGCGTGATTTACTCGACGAAAGTGACCGGTCTGGCCAGGGAGGGTTCGCGATGGCGGATCGAGAGCGACCGCAAGGAATCGTTTCTCGTCGACGCGGTCTTTTCCGCTTTACCGGCTTGTGTTTTGGCGACGGTTCTTCGTGAGGACGGTCCGCTTCCCGGGCTTCTTCGGCGCATTCCTTTCGAAACGGTCGCGACGGCGCATTGGGCGTATCGGCGAGAGGACGTCGCTCATCCTCTCGACGGATTCGGTTTCGTCGTGCCGGCTTATCTTCGGAAGACGACGATGGCCTGCACGTTCTCGAGCCGCAAGTTCAGGGGTCGGGCCAAGGAGGGATTCGTGCTCTTGCGCGGGTTTTCGGGAGGGGCTTTCGGGCATGAGGCCGTCGCCCGAGGAGACGAAGACCTCATGGATGCGATCGAGAAGGAATTGTCCGATTGGCTCGGGATTCGGGGGCGTCCCGTGTTTCGCCAATTGACACGATTCACTGAGGTCATGCCGCAATACCGGGTGGGGCATCTCGATTTGGTCCGACAAATAAAGAGCGAGTTGGACACATGTCCGGGTCTGTATTTGACGGGCTCTTCTTTCAAGGGTTCGGGGATTCCCGATTGCGTTCAGGACGCGCAAGAACAGGCCGATGATTTTTGGAACAGGCACACCGAAACGGCCGCCAAGGGATTGCGACCATGATCCCTGCTTTGGTGTGGGCGGATTCCAAAGGACGTATTTTCGACGAGCCGGCGCTCGCGGCCGCGGGAATGAAAGGCGGCCGTTTTTTTAGATTAAAGCCCTCGGATTTGATTCCGCTGCCGAGAGGGACCGAATTTTTTGTGTTGCCGGCCCGCCGGGCCGTGGGTTGGGAAGGCCCCGCAGGGAGTCCTGTTCAAATGGAACATTCTGCGCGCCCCGTGTCCGTTTTTTTGCCTCCGGGGTATGCGGTGGCCTACAACGCGGCTTACAAGGAAGAAGAGAAGGCGTGCACCTTGCCTTTGTTTTCTTACGCGGCATGCGCTTTTATGAAAGGCCGTTTTTATGCCGCGGCCTTCCGCGTCGATCCCGATTCGCGACACGATCCCGACAAGCTGGATTTTCGGCGCGTGCAGTCGAATATCCGGGGCCTCAGAAAGCGCTTCTCGGGCAATCGCGTATTCGATCAACTTGTTTTATGCGCAATCCGGAACGGTTGCGCCAACGCGAAGAATTTTTTTCTCGGCCGTTTTGAAGCGCCTCTTCCGGTTTCCCGGGCCTGCAACGCGAGGTGCCAAGGTTGTATTTCTTATCAGCCCGAAAAGGAATTTTCCGCGACGCAACAGAGGCTTTCGTTTCGACCCACGCCTCGGGAATTGGCGGAGATCGCGCTTTTTCATCTTGAGCGGACCCGGCGAGGGATCGTCAGCTTCGGCCAAGGCTGCGAAGGCGAGCCTCTGACCGAGGGGTCGATCGTCGAAGAAACGATCCGGCTCGTTCGTCGCCGGACGTCGCGCGGGACGATTCACATGAATACGAACGGAAGCCGTCCCGAGGTACTTTCGCGGTTACGGGAGGCGGGTCTCGACAGCGTGCGGATCAGCCTAAACAGCGCGCAGCCGAATTTTTATCATGCGTATTATCGTCCCCGGAATTATACTTTTGCCGATGTGCGTCGGTCGTTGCGCGAAGGCAAACGGCGCGGTCTTTTCGTATCGATCAATTATCTGACGTTGCCGGGATTCACCGATTCGGAAAGGGAGGTCGCGTGCTTTGAGAAGCTTCTCGAATCGGTCCGGCCCGATTGCGTCCAGTGGCGCAATCTCAACTACGATCCGCTTCGTTATTTCGACCGGATCCGCTCGCCCCGGGGGGTTGGGACGGTCGGAATTCGCGAATGGGTCGAAAAGCTCAAGCGGCGATTCAAGGGACTGCGAATAGGCTATTTTAATCCTGCGGCTCATAAGTGATATAAGCATATATATTTGAATATGTTATGAAAAATACCTATCAGCTCAAAATCGAAAAATTGGCGTTCGGCGGTGAAGGAATCGCTCATCACGAAGGCAAAACTTTTTTCGTGCAGGGTGCTTTGCCGGGCGAAACGGTGACGGCCTTCGAGACTCAATCCAAGAAAAATTTCTCAAAAGCGCGTGTGGCCGAAATCATCCAGGCCTCGCCCAAACGCATCATCCCGGTTTGCCGCTATGCCGCTCATTGTCCCGGGTGCCAATATCAGCATGCGGCCTATGACGAAGAGGTGCGCTGGAAAGAAATCCAAGTCCTCGAAATTCTCGAATCCATGGCCGGTGTGTCGCGCGATCGGATCCGCCCGATCGTACCTTCTCCCAAAGCGCTGGGGTATCGGCAGAGTTTGACGTTGCATCCGGTGTCAAAAACGAAAGACCGGCGTTCCGTTACGCGTCTGGGCTTGGTCGGCGATGACGATCGAACGGTTTTTCCTTTGGAGCATTGTGTTTTGGCGGACGAGCGGTTGCGGCCGGTCTTGACGCGGACGTTTTCCGGAAAGGTGCCTGACCGGGTCACGTTCAGATTGTCGTCTTCCTCGCAAATCGTATCGGACGGCGAAGACACTTTTTTCAGGGTGCGTCTTGCCGGGCAGGAGCTGGTGTGTTCTTCGAGAGGTTTTTTTCAAAATAATCTCGAAGTGACGGAGCTTTTGATCGGCCGACTGGCCTCGTGGATCGATGCGGCCGGATCGGAAGTCCTCTTCGATCTATACTGTGGTTGCGGTACGCTGGGTCTTTTGGCGGGAGGGGATCGCACGGTTTTTTTTATCGAAGAAAATCCCGCGAACGTCGTGGCGCTTCGCATGAATCTCGAAGAGCGCGGGCGTTCCGCCGACCGGATCGTTTCGGGACGAGTCGAAAAGGTTTTGAGCGGGGCTCTGGAGAGTCAGACCCGGAAGGTCGCGATCCTCGTCGATCCGCCTCGAACGGGCATGGAAGACTCTCTCGTCGATCGCTTGGCGGTCGAGGCGAAGGCGGAATCACTTTTTTACGTGTCTTGCGAACCGACGACGCTTGCCCGGGATCTCAAAAAATTGACCTCGGGCCGATGGGAGGTTCGGGAAGCCGTGCCGTTTGATATGTTTCCGCGAACCGGTCACGTCGAGACGGCGGTGTGGTTGAAGCAAAAATAAGGCCGTGTTTTCGGAGGATTGCATCCCAAGAGGCTCATGTTCTATGATAAAGAAGTCGGCCGCAAAGGGCGGCCAAGGAGTTTCCGATGAAAAAAGCACTTATTATTCTCGCGCAAGGTTTTGAAGAGACCGAAGCCGTCGTTCCCGTCGATTTATTGAAAAGGGCCGGTTGTTCGGTGACGATCGCGGGTTTGGATTCGACGGAGGTGACGGGCTCACATGGGATTCGGGTCACGGCGGATACGACGCTCGGTCAAGTGACCGAGATTCCGGACGTGCTCATTCTGCCCGGCGGACCCGGGGCGGACAAACTCGGTTCGTCGAAATCCGTCAAAGATTGGATCGGGCGCGTGCACCAGGCCGGGAAGATCGTCGCGGCCATTTGCGCCGCACCCGCCGTCGTTTTAAAAGGTACGGATGTTCTGCGCGGGCGAAAAGCAACCTGCTTTCCCGGCCTCGAAAAGGCGATCGCCTCTGAGGGAACGTTTGCGGAGGACCGTGTCGTCGTCGACGGCAATCTCGTCACCAGCCGCGGTGTCGGAACGGCTCTGGAATTCGGTTTGGAACTGGTCAAACAAGTCGCGGGGGCGGCCGAGAGCGAGCGCATCCGCAAATCCATCGTAGCTCGGTGAAAGGCCCGAACGGTCGTTAATGGCGATGCTCGAAAATGTTTTTTCATGGTCCAAATCGCGCGACGAACAGTTTCGCGAATGCCGGCGGAGATATTATTACGATAAATATCTCGCTTGGGGCGGCTGGGACACGAAAGCCCCCAAAGAGACGCGGTTGGCCTATATCCTCAAAAATCTGAAAAATCGTTGGGCGTGGAAAGGGGAGACGGTCCACCACCTCATCGAAGACGTCTTAAAATCCATGCGCGCGGGCAAACCCGTAAAGCCCGAGGAAGCCCTCGCACGCCTGACGACCGTCATGCGCGAAGATTATCGGTCTTCGAAAGCCAAAAAGTATCTCCAGGAACCCAAAAAATCCGTAGGTCTCTTCGAGCATGAGTATGAAAAGCCGATTGCGGATGCCGTTTGGAAATCCATTCATGACGAAGCGGTCGCGTGTCTCAAAAACTTTTTCGATTCGTCGCTTTTCGAGGAGCTTCGTCGCGACGACACGAAGAATTGGCTCATCATCGAAGATCTCGAGGAATTCGATTTCGAAGGTTCGAAGATTTTCGTAAAACTCGATTTTGCCCGCAAGAAAGACGACCGCATCGAGATCCTCGATTGGAAAACGGGGCGAAGCGACGCGTCCGCCGACGCTTCGGTCCAATTGGGCGCTTATGCGTTGTATGCGATGGCCCGCTGGAAGTGGCCTCTCGAGCGCATCGGAACGTATCTGGTCAACGTCTCCGAGCCTCCCGTGTTTGCGCACTGCCAACCGTTGTCGCCCGAACTTCTCGAAAGCTCGAAAGCGTTCATGCGCGAAAGTATTGCCGCGATGAAAAGCGTTTTGAGTGACCCCGCGCGGAACGCCCCCAAAGGACTTGATTCCTTTCCACCGACCGAAAATCGCCGTTTGTGCGATTTCTGCAGTTTCGCGAAAATCTGTACGCGTTAAACCCTCATTGCTTTAAGGCGCCGGTTTTGCTAATCTAGAGATGTCCCTTAGGGCCATCGATTTTTTTTAACCCTTTTAATTTCAAATACTTATAATATTCTTGGAGGTCGCATTTGACCCAAAAAGGTCTTGTCTCTACTTTAGAAAAAGCTGTCGATGCGATTCACGATGCCGAGACGATTCACCTGGTCGCGCACGTCAATCCCGACGGCGATACGATCGGGAGCATCCTGGCTCTGGGTTTGGCGCTCCTGCGCGCCGGAAAAAAAGTGAGTCTTCTGTCGCAAGACGGGGTTCCACCGCGCCTGCATTTTCTTCCCGGAAGCGAATTGATCAGGACGTCGGCCAAAGAACGGCCCGATTTGGCGATCGCGATGGATTGTGGCAGTGCGCCTCAAATGGGGGCCTTAGCCAAACATTATTTCAAAGCCCGCACGACGATCCAGGTCGATCATCACGATTTCGGAGAACCGTTCGGGCATATTCGCGTGCTCGAAGAAGAGGCTTCGGCCGTGGGGGAGATCGTTTATGAAATCATCCGGCGGCTCCGCATTCGGATCACGGCGCCGATCGCTTCCTGTCTTTTGGCTTCGATCGTGATCGATACGGGTTCTTTCCGCTTTTCAAACGTGAGAGCCAAGACGTTCGAAATTTGCGCGGCGCTCATCAAAACGGGCGTCGATCTCCAATCGCTCATCGAGGAGTCGTACTGGACGAAGACGCGCGCGATGGCAAAGCTTTCGAGTCACTGCATTCTCAACGTCCATTTTTCGAATGATGGCTCCATCGCCTGGTCGATCATCTCGCAGAACGAGATCCAGCGGTACAAAGCCCAGCTTTCCGACGCCGATTCGGTCGCCGACGAATTGCGGTCGATCAACGGCGTGAAAATCGCGGCTCTCTTCCGCGAAACCGAAAACAAGCGTTATCGCGTGAGTTTGCGGTCGAAGTTCGGAATCAACGTGGCTTTGGTCGCGCGACGCTTCGGAGGCGGCGGTCATCACAATTCGGCCGGCTGTGTGGTGCGCAATCACGCCGAACGAGAAAAGTTGCTCCGACTTCTCGAAAATTTGCTAAGTTAATGAGATCCACGTTCTTTGCGTGAAAGAAAGAAGGCGATGAAATACGTATTGATCGTTCCGGACGGAATGGGGGACCGGCCGATTTCGTCCCTCGGCGGGAAAACGCCGCTTGAAGCGGCCCAGACTCCCGAGATGGATTATTTTGCTCATCGCGGTACGGTCGGTCTTTCGCGAAACATTCCGGATTCGTTCATTCCCGGGACGGACATCGGATGCATGAGCGTATTCGGCTACGACCCGTCGCGTTATTTTACGGGTCGCGGTCCGCTTGAGGCGGCTGAGCTCGGTGTCGCTCTGGGTTCTGGCGATCTGGCTTTTCGATGCAATCTCGTTACGATCGAAGGAAACCTTCTCAAGGATTTCAGCGCCGATCACATTTCCACCGCCGAAACGGCCCAACTGCTCGAAACATTGAACCAACATTTGAGTGGACGCAAACCGTCTTCTTTTGCGTTCTATGCGGGGAAGGGCACGGGCTACCGCAATCTCATGGTTTACCGGAATGCGCCCCGCGACGCGCAGCAGGTACTTTGTACGCCGCCGCACGACATCATGGGTCGTCCTTACGCCGAGTCGCTCCCGAGCGGCAAACATGCCAAGGAATTGAACGAGCTCATAAAGACGTCTTTCGAGCTTTTTCGAGACCATCCCGTGAATGTGCGGCGTATCCGGAACGGGAAAGCGCCCGCGAACATGATCTGGCTTTGGGGCCAAGGTTTTTCGCCGTCTTTTCCGAGTTACTATGAGCGCTACGGCCTGAGGGGCGCGGTCATCACCGCCGTGGATTTGGTGAAGGGCTTGGCGATTCATGCGGGTCTCGATGTTTTGGACGTGCCCGGCGTGACGGGCTATTTCGACACCAATTACGAAGGCAAGGCCGAGTACGCCATTCACGCGTTGCGGAGTCGTGACTTCGTCGCGATTCACATCGAGTCGACCGACGAAGCGGGACATATGGGGGATGCGCAGCTCAAGATTCGCGCGATCGAGGATATCGACCGCATCGTGGTGGGCAATCTCCGGCGATCGCTCAAGGAATTCGGGGAATACAACATTCTCGTGTTGCCCGATCATTTCACCTGCGTCGAGACGCGTACGCACGCTTCGGATCCCGTGCCTTTCTTGGCGTATTCGAGCGCGCACGAAAAAAAAGGACCGAAGAAATTTTCCGAAGCCAATGCTTCCAAAACGGGTATTTTCATGAGCGAAGGCCATCGGATCATGGAGACGTTCATTCGAGAAGAGTCCTTTCCCGAGGCCGTCCGATGAGATCAGGGTCTTGCGAAGTGGCCGTGGTGGGCGGCGGATTTGCGGGGTTGGCGAGCGCCCTTTATTTGTCGGAACAGGGTGTCTCCGTCGCCGTGTTCGAAAGGGACGAGACGCTCGGCAGCCATTCTTCGGGCCGGAACGCCGGGATGATCCGTCAGGCGATCGCGGACCCTTCGACTGCGGTTTTGGCGCATGAAGGCCGGCAAGCGCTTGCGGGTCTCGAGAAAAAAGGTTGGAGAGACATCGGCTTTCGCGCGATCGGCTCGCTTCTTTTGGCGAATGAAAAAAACGGCCAGACCGAGCTGCGGAATATTTCAAGCTCGCTCCGTCGGGCCGGGGTCGGTTCGACCTGGTTTTCGCGGGGCCAGGCGACGAAAAAGGTTTCCGTACTCGACGGCGGTGATTTTGAGAAGGCGTTGTTTTGTCCGACCGACGCGGTCGTCGACATCGAGCGGATTCGTGACGGATTTGCCCGGGCTCTTCGCGCGCGCCGGGTGCGTTTGTTTTGCCGTTTCGAGGTTCGAAAAATCCATCGTGAGTCGGGGCGATTTCTTTTGAGCGATGGGCGGAAGAGTATAAAGACCTTTTGCGTGGTCAATGCGGCCGGCGCTTGGGCTTCGCGCGTCGGGGCGCTTGCCGGCGCGACGAACATTCCGCTGGTTCCGTATCGGAGACATCTTTACGGGGGCGTTCCGGGTTGGGGAGGATACCGGAATTGGCCGTTTGTATGGGATTTGAGCCATAATTTTTATTTCAGGCCGGACGGGTCGAGCCTTCTTTTGAGTCCTTGCGACGAAAAGGCTTTTAAGAGGCTCGGGGAGAATTCGGGGAAGGCCGAGGCGGCGGATCCGGCGGTCGAGAAAGTTCTTTTCATGAAGTTGAATTCGTTTTGCAAAGCGTTCCGTGATTTGCGGATCGAAAATCGCAAAGCCGGACTGCGCACGATGTCCAAGGATCACCGGTTCGTGATCGGCGAGGACGCGAAACTAAAAGGTTTTTACTGGATCGCGGGTCTGGGCGGGCACGGCGTGACCACTTGTTTTGCGGTCGGCCGTCTGGCAGGCTCCATGATCTTAGGACGACGCGTGGACCAAAGGCTCTCGTCGGCTTTTTCTCCCGCGCGTTACCAGAAAGAGGTCTCATGATTCCGAAGTCCGATTATCACATGCACACGCCGTTATGCAATCACGCGGAGGGTGAACCGCGGCTTTACGTCGAGCAGGCGATCCGCATCGGTCTCGAAGAGATGGGGTTTTCGGACCATGCGCCTTTGGTTTCTCACGAGGATTTGCGTTACACGATGCGCCGCGACGAATTGTCGCTTTACCACGAAGAGATCGAGCGCGTGCGGGCCGCTTATCCCCAAATCCGAATTCTCACGGCACTCGAAGCGGATTATTTGCCCGGTTTCGAAGACAAGACCCGCGAGCTTCTGGCGGGGTATCCTTATGATTACGTGATCGGATCGGTGCATTTCATCGGGAACTGGGCGTTTGACGATCCCGAGCAGCGGAGCCACTGGGAGAATCGCGAAGTCGAAAAAGTTTATTCGGATTATTACGATCTTTTGAGGCGCGCCGCGTCCAGCGGTCTTTACGACATCATGGGTCACGTCGATCTCGTCAAAAAGTTCGGTCACCGGCCTCGACGCGATTTTTCCGATGAAATCCGAAAAACCGCGAAGGTTTTCAAGGATACCGGAGTCGTCGTCGAGCTCAACACCTCCGGTTTGCGTAAACCCGTCGGGGAAATCTATCCGTCGCTGGAGGTACTGCGTTTTTACCGCGAGGCAGGCGTGCCGATCACGTTTTCGTCGGATGCCCACAGTCCCGCCGATGTCGGGCGAGATTTCGACAAGGCGGTTCTTCACGCGAAAGAGGCGGGCTACCGCGATTACGTTTTGTTCGAAAAACGAAAAATTTCCGGAAAAGTATCTTTAGTCTGAAGTCCGATTACCCTTCCATCTCCATGATTCGGGGCTCGATTCCGCTATCGGATCGAGTCTGCGACATGGCCCAACCCAGATAAAGGAGGACTGTTCCATGACCACGTTAAAAGAAGGAGACCGGGCACCGTCGTTTTCATTGCCCGATGCCGACGGGCAAAAGGTGTCTTTGTCCGGTTTTAAAGGAAAGAGAGTGGTTCTTTATTTCTATCCCAAAGACGATACGCCGGGCTGCACGACAGAAGCTTGCGGTTTTAGGGACCGCATCGGGGCGATCCACAAAGCCGATGCCGTCGTCGTGGGGGTCAGTCCCGACGGGGCGGAGCCTTATCAGAAATTTAGGACCAAATACGGGCTTCCGTTCACTCTCCTCTGCGATGTCAATAAAGACACCCTAAAGGATTATGGCGTCTGGGTGTCTAAATTGAAATTTGGAAAGCAGTCCATGGGTGTGGCGCGCACCACGTTTATCATCGGCCCCGACGGGACAATCGAGAAGATTTACAAGACCGTGAAGCCCGAGGTGCACGCGGACGAAGTGGTGTCGTATTTGAACTCAAAAGCTGCGTAAAAAACATCGAAGGTGTTATTCTTAAAGCATGTACGAACAATCGCGGCATGAAGGATTCGGGGCGGTTCTTTTTTCGTTCGCGATCTCGCTGGCGCTGAACGCGGCGGTGTATACTGCCGTCGACAAGGCGGCTTTGCCCGCCGGCAAACCTCGCCTCGAGGCGCTGCGGACGCGCGCGATCATTCAGAAAAAAAACGGAAAAGACCGGATGGAGTTTTCTTTCGTCGAAGCTCCGCCCGATACTTTTTCAAAAACGCCTTCCAATCGCAAAAAAATCTCGGATCGAAATGCGCTCGCCCGCGATCAGTCGGCGAACGTGGCCCATCCCGAGCGGACTCCGGCAACGAAGCAGCTGGGTCCCAGCGATCAGCTGGCTCAGATGCGCGTCAAAGGGCGTCCGGCCGGCCCGCCGGCGCCTTCGGCGGAAACCGCCCAGCCTTCGCCGCCCAAGCCCGGAAAACCTAAACCGGATCCCGGTCAGGGGCAGGAGGTGACGCTTCCGCCCAAACCCCAAGTTATTTCTTCACCGCCGACGTCTCCGCCCGCCGAAGGGTTGACCGGACGCGATAAGATCACGACGGCCGAGATGGGCCGGACCGTTTCGAAAGGCGTGCGACTTTACGGGCAGACGTCGTTTGAAGCGACCGGATGCGGGATGGGGGAATACCTGAAGAATATGAAGGAAAAGATTTGGCTGGCTTGGTTTCCGTATCTTTCATTCACCTATCCCAATGATTTCCAGACAGCCGATGCAATTTTGAGTCTTACGCTGGATGCCGACGGCCGCGTCAAGATCGTACGGGTCGTACAGTTTGCGGGGAGCCGGGCTTTTGCCGATTTTTGCGTCGAGGCCGTTCAGAGGGCCTCGGACTTCGGGCCGCTTCCCAAGGATATCCTGGCCCTGCTCGGTAAAAATGAATTCGAACTCAAGTTTGGATTTCATTACAAGTAACACTCTTTCGAGTGCGAGGGTTTTTCGGGCGGGATTTACTGGTAAATCTTGTGGCCTAGCCTGCGGAACTCTTCCGATTTTTTCTTCATGCCGCGCGCAACCGCTTTTTTCCCGGGTTGCTTTTCCGAAGCGATCGAACGCACATCCTGGCTGATATTCATGCTGCAGAATTTTGGTCCGCACATGGAGCAGAAATGAGCGGTCTTGGCCTTGTCCTGCGGAAGGGTTTGGTCGTGAAAGCGTCGTGCCGTCGGCGGATCCAGCGACAGATTGAACTGATCATCCCAGCGGAATTCGAAACGCGCC
>Ga0172375_10004182_pt1 | contig 21513 bp, 22 predicted proteins | sample LakKiv1m_FD_114537 | JGI IMG/M metagenome (GOLD analysis project Ga0172375, IMG submission 114537) | Freshwater microbial communities from Kabuno Bay, South-Kivu, Congo - kab_092012_11.1m | ecosystem: Environmental > Aquatic > Freshwater > Lake | place: Democratic Republic of the Congo...
GCCAGGCGGCTGTCCAGTTCATCGCCTATGGCGTTAAGTGGCTGGTGCTGTTCGGGGGGAAAAATCCTCCAACAGCCATTGGTCCAGTCATGGGCAACACCCTCGGACGCATCACGGGTAGCTTCAAAAGCACCCTCGTCGTCGGCCAAGGAAAAGCCGTCTCAACATTCGCGGAGTTGGTAGCACTGATGAAGTGCGTCAAATCCAACTGGCCCCAAACTCCAGATGATGTTGAGAAAGCCCGGCAGGCACATAACAACCTATACTCTGCCCGAAAGGTAGAAAAGGTGCCAGCCAGCTTCCCGGTCCCCTTCCCCAAGAAAATCCTGACTGGGGAAACAGGAAACACTTACGTGACGGTCAAGACCGGGAACTTCACCGGTATAGAAAACGTCACGTTAAACTCTCTGATTGGGATGGGGATTATCATCATCGTTGCGGACGGTATCCCCTTCGATGATCCCCTTGCAGTCACGTTTACACTCAAATGGGCGAATCAAGGATTCTCTTTCGCTCACTAGCCTTACAGGCCACATTACAATGTGGCCTGTTTTTTATTCTTCCGACTCCATGATAGATTTAAATCCTGGCACATCGCTTAGCCACACAACACCGCTATCATTAACTACTTTCTCCAGAAATGCTTTCTTCTCGTATCTATTTATTCCATGGTTTTCCCCGCAATACTCATTCATTAACGGCTCGATTACAAAAATCCACAATTGCTCTGGGGAAAAAGTCTTTTCCGATATCACACGAATAATTTCCAAAACTCCATCCAAATTTTTATCCAAATCATTATCCTTTTCTATTACTTTAATCAGTTCGTTTACAGCAAATTTAGTCTTCCACCAGTTTTCCGCTGGTCTATCCCCCTCTTCAGCTTTTACACTGTCATGAACAAACATAATCAACGACTCGACACTTGGATCTTTTGGCATACCAACCTCCGGATAAACAGTGTGCATTAGTGAATCTAATCTGTCAAGACGTCCTTCATCTACAGCATACTTCCAAACTCCATACATTCTTCTGGAATAGTCAAGAAAATCTACACTATCTTCAGGTCCATTTACTAAGTTTTTATTGCCGCTCAAGTAAACAATTTCCCTCTCAAACTCATCAGAGTCTTTAATTTCAATAGCGAATATTTCTGCAATATCCAGCTCAGGTACTCTAAAATAAACTTTTATATTCTTGTCGGAATTCTCAACTAAAAATACTCTAGTCCCGGCAATATTTTCAACTCCGTTTTTTGTCAGTGAATCACCATCTAAAACATGCAAATTTAAATTAGCGCCAGGGACATCATATTCATCATTAACAATTGGGACTCCAAGGGCGCCAATATTCTCATCCAAAAAACTTCCAACGCTACCTAACTCACTTAAATTAGTGATCTTACAAGACAAAACACTATTACCAATTGCCAATGGTTTGATCTCTATTTCATTACCATCCTCAATCGTAATTACAGATCTCCTTATATCATTTGAAATATACGACTCTTCTATTCCCTTTAAGTTTTCATCACTCATAGCAAAATTCTAGCACAACTACAATAAATTACTCTTACCTACTCAGTCCACCCACCACTCTCACCTTACCCAAAAGTTTGTCACTCTCTAGCACTCTGGCACAACCTCGCACCACCGCTTCCAGTGGTGTATCCGTCACCCAGACCGGCATACCCATTTGTTCACTTACCAACTTATCAATTCCTCTTATCAAGCTTCCACCCCCCGCCATTACCATTCCCTTTTCCAAAATATCGGCAACTAAATCCGGTGGAGTTTCTTCAATGATTAACGCAATTTCTTGCAAGATCTGATTGACTATTGGCATCATTGATTCCCGAACTTCGATACTATCTAGTTTCAAAGATTTAGGTAAACCATTTTCTAGACTTCTACCCCGAACAACGATTTGCAAAGGGCTTCCTTCTTTTTCTTGTTTCAAAGGATAGGCCGAACCGATGGCGATTTTCACTTCTTCAGCAGTACTTTCACCAAGCAAAAGGTTGTATTTCAATCGAACAAAATTTTGTATCGATTCCGTTAATTCGTCGCCTGCCACCCGCAAACTTCTATTCAGCACTAATCCTCCCAAAGAGATAACTCCTATCTCACTAGTCCCTCCGCCGATGTCACAAATTAGTTGTCCCTCCGCTTTCTCTACTGGTAGTCCAGAACCGATAGCGGCGGCCATTGGTTCCTCAATTAAGAAGGCACTTCTGGCGCCGGCAGACAGAGCCGCTTCTTGTACTGCCCGTCTTTCTACTTCTGTTACTCCACTAGGGATTCCTATCGAAACTCTTGGTCTAGGAAATTTAAACCCCCATCCTTTATATAGCTCATGAACTTCCAAAATATAATGTTTCAGCATGGCTTCAGCCGCGTCGAAGTCTGCAATGACTCCATCGCGCAAAGGTCGCACCACTTCAATGTTGGCAGGATTCTTCCCCAACATTTTCTTTGCCTCCTCGCCCATCGCCAGTATTTCTTTTGTCTTCATGTGTCGAGCCACCACTGAAGGCTGTCTTATCACAACCCCTTTTCCTCGCACATGTACCACGACATTAGCAGTGCCAAGGTCGATACCGACATCCAGAGTGGCAAGCCTCCAAAATTTCTCAAACATTATTAATCAAATATTGCATATATACGTTCCATAATAACATCACAATACTGCAAAAAGATATCAAACATTACCACATAGAACAATTAAACCATAACGACTTTGCCCCATTCCCGATCAGGTCGGGAATGACTCTGATTGTAAAGAGAAACTGAGATATCGGATTCTGCAGGAGGTATGTAGGATTGTTTGCTAAAAAAGATGTAGACAAGCTTCAGAATATATTAAACGAGAATTTTAATTGTATTTCACGCTATAATTTCACCTATGGACTCAGACAAAACCAATCTCGAAATCGCAAATCTCATAATCCCGACCAACACACCTGACTTCCAGGATATTGAGAACAAATTCCCCAAAAGAAATCTGCCCGAAGGCGCTATGGTCGTTCGTGTGGCACCAAGTCCGACCGGATTCACTCATTTTGGATTAATCTTCATCGCCATGTTGGACGAACTCCTGGCCAGACAGTCCAAAGGCGTCTTCATTTTTCGCATTGAGGATACTGACAAAAACAGAGAGGTCGAAGGCGGTACAGAAAAAATCATTGAAGCACTTCACGCTTTTGATATCGCCTATGACGAAGGTCCTGTCGAAGGTCACAAAGAGCTAGGCGATTACGGCCCATACATCCAAAGTAACCGTAAAGAAATATATCTTTCTGCAGCAAAAGAACTCATCAAGAAAGGTCATGCATATCCCTGCTTTTGCACCGAAGAACATCTAAACGAAGTCAGAGCCAAACAAGAAGCAGACAAGATCCCAACTGGTTACTATGGACGATTCGCCACTTGCAGACATCTAACAGCAGACCAAATCAAAGAAAATCTTGCTAAGGGCATGCCTTACGTCCTTCGTTTCAGGTCTCCAGAAAACGATCATCCTTCAACTTTCAAGGATGCCATCAAAGGCAAGATTACTTTACCAGCCAACAACTTAGATTATGTCTTGATCAAATCCGAGGGCACCGGACTTGGTCTTCCTGTTTATCATCTCGCCGCCATGGTCGATGACCATCTTCAAAAAGTAACTCACGTAACCAGAGGCGATGAGTGGCTTCCATCCCTTCCTGTGCATCTCCAAATCATTGATGCTTTTGGCTGGACTCGTCCCGAAATCGGCCACTTATCTCCAGTCATGAAAATGGATGGACCCACCACCAAAAGAAAATTAAGTAAACGCAAAGACCCAGAAGCCGCCGCATCATATTACTTGGAGCAAGGTATCCCTTCACAAGCAGTCAAAGCGTATGTTTTGAATATTGCCGATTCTCACTTCGAAGACTGGCGCAAAACACATCAAACAACATCACTCAACGACTACCCCTTCTCACTTTCACACATGGGGTCAAGTGGAGCTCTTTTTGACATGGTGAAATTCCTTGATATTTGTAAACAAGAAATTGCTTTGATGTCGTCAGAAGAAATTTATTCCAAAGTAGAATCCTGGGCTAAGGAATACAACCGCGAGTTTTACAGCACCCTTACAAAAAATATTGAATATTCCAAACAACTATTCACTATCGAGAGATCAGGAGAAAAAAGACGCAAGGACATTTCTTCTTGGTCAGAAGTTCCAGATTTGTTCGGATACTTTTATGACGATACATATAACGAATTACAATTCTCACCCATCTCAGAAAATGTAACGAGCAAAGACTCCGTCTCAGATATTTTGATCGCCTTCCTCACCACCTATCACCCAGATAACTCCAAAGAAGTCTGGCTCGAAAGGATGAGAGAAATCTGTACCAAACTAGGTTTCGCTGCCAACATGAAAGACTACAAAACAAACCCTGCTGACTTCAAAGGACATCTTGGTGATGTCGCCATGATTATTCGTATGGCGCTTTCTGGTCGCACTCAAACCCCTGACCTTTACGAAATGCTTCAAACCATGGGAGAACAGAGAGTTCGAGAGCGACTCCAAAAATTTGTAAACTAATCCCCTTTTACTCATGTCCAAAAAAAATAAGCATCTAAAAGCAAATAAATATAATTCTTCATCATTAAGTCCTCGTCATTCCGGTATTCCCTTTAGCCCCGGACCTGGATCCGGGGGCAGTGGAGGAATCTCACTCCACACGCCTCCAACTAGTTCCTCCAGTACCCGTCATCCCCGACCTGATCGGGGATTTATAGAGATAACTAGTACATCCAGATTCATCCACATCTGTTTCTACGTTCTATTTTTCTTCACCCCTCTATTGTTGTGGCCGTTCACCTCAGAAGTTTTTGAGTTCAACAAAATGATGTTTGTTTATCTAATGACCATCATTATTAGCGCCGGCTGGCTAGTCAGATCACTCCAAATCAAAAAATTTGAAATTGCCCGCACTCCTCTTGATATTCCCCTCTTCTTATTTCTAGCGTCGCAAATAACTTCGACAATCTTATCCTTAGATTGGCACACTAGCATCTGGGGATATTACTCACGCTTCCACGGCGGGCTTGCTTCGACGATATGCTACGTCATCCTTTTTTATGCACTAGTCACTCATTTTGCAAATCAAACCAAAGCAATCAAAAACCTCATTACCGCGATTCTTGTCACCGCGGCGATTACTTGTGTTTACGCCGTCCTAGAAAAATTAGGTATCGATAAAAATATCTGGGTACAAGATGTTCAAAATCGTGTATTCTCCACCCTTGGCCAACCCAACTGGCTCTCAGCTTATATCGTCGCCATCTTACCAATTGCCCTCTATCGAGCCATCGCCAACGAAAACAAAGATTTTCGTCTCACCTATTGGCTCCTTTCGGTTTTATTTTTAGCGGTAATCTTTTTCACCAAGTCTCAGTCTGGTATCGGCGCCACCATGGTAGTCCTAACTGCGTTCGCTGTTGTCACTGCCATCCAAAATCGCAAAGCCAAACTTCTTTTCATCGCTATCCCTCTAATTCTCTTGCTAATAATTTTCAAAAGAGATGCTCTTGGTCGCACACTCAATTCTCTCAACAAAACAAATCCTTTTTACTCCGACGCCACAACAATTATTACGGAAGAAAACAAAACCCGTCTGGGCGGATCTGACTCTATGGCCATTCGCCGTGTGGTCTGGCAAGGCGCAATAGAACTGGGAAAAAGATATCCTTTCTTCGGCACTGGTGTTGAAACCTTTGGCTACACTTATTACTGGGTCAGACCTGTAGCACACAATCTCACCTCCGAATCAGATTTTCTCTACAACAAAGCTCATAATGAATTCTTAAATTTCCTAGCCAACACAGGCTTCATTGGTCTTGGCACATATCTTCTGCTCATCTTTGCTATTGGCCGTCTGTTTGTGATTTCCTCATCACAATCCACTTCGTCATCTCGAGCAGAGTCGAGAGATCTCACATCATCTCTCTCCACCCCCTTCTTTCTCGGTTTTATAGGCATCCTCGTTACCAACTACTTTGGTTTTTCTGTCGTCAATGTAGCGCTTTTCTTCTTCCTGTTTCCCGCAATTATCTTGGCCGAATCATCCACTCAAAAATTTACCATCGATCTAAGCATTAACAGCCTCTTCGGATCAACCATCATCATCTGTACTGCAATCTGGATGTTGCTAGGTGTTAGAAATATGTGGGTCGCAGACGTAAATTACACCATAGGCAAAAATAGCCTGGACGAAAACACCACAGCTATCAAACTCAACCCCAAAGAGCCACTTTATTATGCACAAAAAGGTTATGTCCAAGCTCTGGTCGCAGCACAAATCATCCTTCCTCAAGTAACAGAAATCGAAGCATCGGCTCCTGCAGAACTCAAAGAAAGAGCCAGCAAATATCTTAATGACTTCATTACCGATTCACTAGCAAACGTTAATAAATCTGTCGCTATGAATCCATACAATCTCAACCTCCTCAAATCCAAAGCCCGGACAGAATTGTATCTTGCTACGCTAGACCCCAAGTACAATTTTGAAGCGATCAAAACTTTGCTCAAAGTTACAGAACTTTCTCCAAACGAAGCATCGAACTACTACAACATCGGCCTTCTCTACAAGAATCTCGGCACAGCCGGTGGACCAGACTCCAAAACATATCTAGAACAAGCGAAGGTCGCACTCCAAAAAGCAATCGATTTAAAATCGGACCACATGGCCGCTCGAGATCTACTTAACTCTCTTAAATAAAAACCCACCGGTCAAGGTGGGTTGAAGCTTACATGGCTATCTCAAAGACGTCATGACCTGCCATTGGAAAGAAATAGGAAAGGATTCCCATTCCTAATGCAAAAGCAATCATTCCCGTCCCCAAAGGTCCGCTCAGGAGTACCTGAAGCAGCAGGCTTGCAAGCAATACGTAGGTAAATATCACCCACGCCCAGCGCAAACCAGGCTTGATTCTCCGCAATCCCTCATAGTGCCGGGAGAGGAGCCAATAAGCAAGTGGAATTGGGCCAAGAAACAGCACTGCAAACTCCACAAACCAGTTTGTCCAGAAAGACAAACCGACATAGCTTGCAGCTGTCGTAGCTACAACCATGCTGATTATACAAAGGATCAAGAACGATCCGATTCTAAACCAAATATTCTCTTCCATTTCATCTCCTTAAAGCTTTTGGGGGATTTAGTTCAAGTACACCCATAATATATCACAAGTACGCCCAAAAGTATATAGGCCTGTATCCAGACGATAGGAGTATCTTATAGTGACGATGTCGAGCAAGTTCTTATGGTAAAATATCAGTACCAATGAAAGTTCTCGTCACCCCAGATCCATTCCTTCGCAAAGTTGCCAAACCAGTCGAAAAATACGACAAGAAGCTGCAGCAACAGATCGAAGAGATGATAATTACCCTCAAAACCGCTAAAGACCCCGAGGGCGTTGGTCTTGCGGCAACTCAGGTAGGCATCGATCGCCGCCTGTTCATCGTCACCCTAAACAACAAACCAGAAATCTTCATCAACCCTAAGATAATTAGACAAAGTGAAGCTATGTTATCTTCTGTACACCGTAAGAAGAAAGACCGCTGGCTCGAAGGCTGTCTATCTCTCCCCCGCCTTTGGGGTTTCGTCGATCGACCATACTCCATTGACCTTGAATATCACACCCCCGAAAATGGCGAATTAGTCCACAGAGTTCGTACCTTCCAAGATGTCGAATCTTCTTACGTGCTTCATGAGAACGACCATCTCGACGGCGTTATCTTTACCGACCACATCTTGGCACAAGGCGGAACCATATTCCAAGAAACCAAAAACGGGCTCGTTCCAGTCGAAATCTAAACAAAAAAAAGACGCCTCATAAAGACGTCTTACGGACTATTTCAGCCGTCGGCTCCAGACATGATATGTTTTGATCGCGACAAACCAAATCATGTCCAAAACAATCAAAGCTGCAAGTAACAACCACCCAAAGACAATGTTGATGCCAAAGTACACAATGAGCGCATACTTCAACAACAACGCCAAGATCGTGCACAATGCAAAGATCAAAGAAAAATCTAAGAAAAAGCTGGGTAAATCAAACTTCGACAAAGCTTTCATACAACCTCCTATCGAACCTATATTAACGACCATCCAAACGGATACGATAATATATCACGACAGCCTTACCATGTAAACCTTATAGGCTTGGTGCTAAAATATATTTATGCTCAAAAACCTTGTCTACTTCGGCTCACCTGAATTTTCCGCCGAAATTCTCGAATCAATCTTGAAGTCCAAGCTAGTTAATGTTGTCGCTGTTGTCACTCCTCCAGACAAACCGACCGGCAGGAAACAAATCCTAACCCCCTCTCCTGTCGCGCTATTAGCTGAGGATCACAATCTGCCAGCCTACAAGCCCAGCAAATTAGACGATGCCAATCTTGCCCACCTGAAGCTTCTGAAACCTGACATCTTTCTCGTCGTTTCCTACGGCAAAATCATCCCCCGTGCTTGGCTTGAGCTCCCCTCGCTCGGTACGTTCAATATTCACTTCTCTCTACTCCCCAAATATCGCGGTGCACTGGGAATTTCCGAAGCCATAGCAAACCAGGACAGAGAGTCAGGAGTCACCCTGATGGAGATGGATGAAGGACTAGATCATGGTGCTATCATCAAGCAAAGTAGAGTAACTATTGACCTTGATGACGACGTAGCCAAATTGACCACAAAACTTACTCAGGCAGCCAAAGAACTTTTGAACCATAGCTTACCCGAAATTTGTGCTGGAAATTACACCAAAACTGCTCAAGACGACACTCAAGCCACTTTTACAAAAAGCCACAAATCTGTAACCAGAGAATCTGCCTTCGTCCCCTTCGTGAAAATTTTTAACGCCTCAGGAAAAGACGCCTATGAAACTCACGCTCTAATTCGTTCTCTCAATCCAGAACCAGGCGCATGGACAAGTGTCTCGACTAGCGAGCAATCCATCGATATCAAAATCCTCAAAACTAAAATTACAAACGACCGCCTGGAGATTTTAGAAGTCCAAATGCCAGGCAAACAGCCTATTTCTTGGAAACAATTTCTCTCTGGCCACAAAATCTAATTGATTAGGATTTTGTCAGCTAATTTCTGAAAATCTTTTGGCGTGCCCGACAACAAATTATCTAAATAATCCACATAACAACTCACTGTCTCAAAGTCATAAAGGATCCCATTTTTTACAGACTTACCCAACCCCACAGTCATCTCGTCACCTATTTTGTCTACACTGAAAGAAAGTTTGTGGCCACCTATCTTCACAGTACCATCCAAACCACCCCGCAAATCGGTGGCCTCAGAAATCATCCTCGAAAAATTATTCTCAATTATATCCCCGACCATAACGAGCTCAACCACCCCTGTCTCCACAAGTACAGTCAAAACTGCAGTTGTATCGGTCTCCACAAGCCATCTAGATATTTCAGAATCTCTACCCAGATAGTTTTCCACATCTACCGAAACCATTTTCAAACTTTTACTATCATCGTACACGCATATTAGACCCCGCTTGACAAAATCAACAGTCAAATCTCCATCTGCTCCCAAATCACAAACAAATTCTCCCTCCCTAATTAGTGTCACTACTCCATCACCATCGTAGACTTTTCCATAAGAAGCACCACCAGAATGTCTATCAATTTTTACTTCGTAAAATGGGTTAAAGCTCTCAAACCTATTAAGCATTGACTGTTGCTTGAGATTGAGCAGCACGATCTGCGCCTCTGAGTGATCTCTTGCAAGTGGTACAAACTTTGATCTTGGTTCTAAAACCATCAATCACCAAGTGGTGAGTGTGTAGATTAGGTTTACGAACGTGATTTACTTTACGTTTGGAAAAACTAACCAAATGTCCGTGTTGAACGCCTTTTCCACAAAGGACGCATCCATATTTACCTTTTTCAGCTTGTTTCATGGTTCAAATTTTACCATATATAATTAATTTCATCTATGTTCACATTCATATCATTTATCCTTGGGATTTCATATCTCATAATAGCAATTACCATCCACGAGTTCGCACACGCTTTCGCCGCTGACAGGCTCGGAGATCCTACCGCCAGAGCCGCAGGCCGACTGACTCTCAACCCATTTGCTCACATAGACCCCGTAGGCACTGTAGCCCTTCCCCTAGCCCTTCTGTTGCTTTCCGGTGGCTCTTTTGCCTATGGCTGGGGCAAACCAACCCCATTTGACCCCTACAACCTCGAAAACCCTCGTCGTGATGCAGGCATTATCTCTGTTGCCGGACCCCTAAGCAACATCGCTCTCGCTATCGTCATTTCGATTGCAATCAGATTCCTACCCTACACCTTCTCAATCTTTCTAATTCCCTTAATTCTGACCAATATTGGTATCGCAATCTTCAATTTAATCCCAGTTGGCCCCCTGGATGGTCAAAAAATTCTTTTTGGATTACTGCCTCGTGATCTTGCCTACGAATTCCAATCCGTCATGAGTAGATACGGGACCCTGATTCTCATCATGATGATTTTCCCCTTTTTCGGTGGAGAGGCGCCAATCTCAGCAATCATGACCCCAGCCATCCAATTCTTGGCAAGAATTCTGATTCCTTGACAAACATAAATATCCCATATAAAATACAGACCAGACTTATAAGGTCGATGCTTTAGATATTCACTCCTTGGAGGCACAGATGAAACGAAATTCTCAGTTGGGCTTGTTCATAATTATTGTGGTAGTCGTTGTAGGAGTCGCAGTCTTATTCATTCCCCAACTCCCGGTCACAATTAAGGTTTTGATATTCCTGATCCCTTTGATTTTCAGACCGATCACTTCAATCTTTGGAAAGACAAAACCAAAATAAATACACACAGATCGCTCCAAACCCGCCCAAAAGGCGGGTTTTTTGTGTACTCACAATCCGCCTATAGCAAATATTTCGTTATCGCGACGACCTACAAACTTCTACGTCTGGACAAGAAACTAAACACACCGACAATGAGAAGCAATACTCCAAACCCAAACAAGGCAATCTTCAAGACTGTAGAAAGTGCACTACCAAGTCCGGACTGACTCGAAGTACCAGGATCAGCATCAACAACAGCAGGGGCTTTTGTCACAGTCGCACCAACCTTTGTTGGAGTAGGTGTTGGTGTAGTAATAGGAGCGGAAACAATTCCTTTACCGAAATCGATTGGTTCCACATAACCAGTCAAAAGGATATCTGCAGATGGTTTATTTACATATCCATCACTTTCTGCTGAAACAAACACTCTGACAAACTTTGTATCGACCATCGTGGACAATTTTCCATTAACAATTTCTCCTAGTCTTCTCTGTTTGCCATCTACGTCTTCTGCCCAGGCCACGTAACGATTTGTTTCTGGGGACAAAGCAATCTTTAGCTCTCTACAACTAGCCAAAATTCTATATGTTCCCTCAAGGAATATCGAAGCCACAAAGCACGACCCATTGCTTCCTGCTCCACGCAAATTAACCGTTCCCTCATTGGCAGCCACAGGCTTGGCCATCAAAAATCCCCCCAAAACTAAAGCAACAATAATTGTCATTCCCGACCTGATCGGGAATCTATATAAATTTTCCTTCTTCATAACATCATTTTACTACAAACATCACCAGGTTTATAAATCTCTAACCATATACTCACCTTCGAGTTCGTAACCCAACTTAGCATAGTACTCTCTTGTGCCTATAGCCGATATCACCGCCATACGACTATAGCCTCGCTCACGAGCGATTTCTTCTGCTTTCACCATCAACCTTTTCCCCAGTCCCCGATGCTGTGTCTTCTCCCCCTCCTCGTCATCGCGTTTTGCGTCATCCCGAGCAAAGTCGAGGGATCTCACTCCGCCCATGGCCATCTTGCTCTCATCATTTATCTCCTTCACCTGTCCATAGGTATGCACCTCGCGAATGATAGCCGCGCCCTTTAATTCTTCAAAAAGCATTTTCTCTCCTACGTCAGGTAGTCGCAACCGAAGCATCGAAAACAACTTTCCTTCACTTTCAAAAGATAAAAACAGCTCTTTTCCGCCCAAACTTTCTCGCTCATCTACCAGCAGTTCCACCGTAGCATCATAAATTCCACCTCGCACTTCTCGACAACGAATACATTTACAACTAACACCGTCTTTCTTTAATTCCTCTTGTAGTATCTGTCTCAAATTAGTTCGCAGCGTCCCCGAACTCACCCACTGTTTACTAATATCTCGCACCAATCTATCTATTCGGCACCATTTAGGTGTTTGTGCCTTTATTTCTTTCAATACTTTTTTCAAATCTACATCACTGTAACTCTCATATTCTCCTCTTTTCCACATATTAAAAAGTTCTGTGCCTTCAATCACCATCGCCGGATAAACTTTCAAGTAGTCAGGACCAAATCGAGGGTCTTCAAACATAATTTTCGCCATTTCAATATCTTTTTCTGGATTACTGCCCGGCAAATTTGGCATTAGGTGATAGCAAATCTTAAGACCTGCATTGCGACACATCCTGGTCGCTTCGGCCACAGCATCCAAAGAATGTCCTCGCTCGATCTTTCGCAACACTTTCTCATCAAATGCTTGTACGCCGAGCTGAACTTTTGTCACCCCCAATTTTCTCCACAAAACAATTTCTTCATCAGTGACCCAGTCAGGTCTAGTTTCCACCGAAATTCCGACAATTCGCCTCTCCCCTGTCTCGTTATATTTTTGCGTAGCTTCAAGCGACTCACTCACAAATCCATTCACCCCATCAAACATCCCTTTAAAAAATTCTTTCTTATATTCTTCGGGATACACCGAGAACGTTCCTCCAATCACGATCAAATCAATCTTATTTGTAATGTGTCCCGTTTCTTCCATCTGTTTCAGTCTCATTTCTACCTGAGCATAACTATTAAATTTCAGCTTTTTAGCTCTTTGGGCGGCTGGTTCATCTGACAGATACGACTTCGGCATCCCTTCCTCCAAAGGACAATAAACACATTCTCCAGGACAATAAAATGGCTTGGTCATGACCGCAAATGGCGCCACCCCAGACTCTGTTCGCACTCCCCTAGTCTTAAATCTTTCAATTAAGTCAGGATCTGTGAGAAATGGCCAGATTTCAGAATTCTTCGGCATCTTACCAATCGCCTTAGCCCAAACCAAACGAAAATCCTCCGCATTTTCAGGAGTCATCTTTTCCTCATCTCTTCGGACTAAATCTTCAATTTTCACAAGCTCCATTTTACCCCACTTGCCCATTCACGCTAGTCAGCACCTACCATTGACATTTTCCCACCTCTCAAATAATAGGTCTTATTTTTGACTTATAGTACGAAATATAGTACAATTCCGATGTTAGAATTCAGCCCTTTCACAATTAACCATAAAGGAGGATTAGATGTACGAATGCCGCTATTGTGGCAATGTTTTTGAAAATCTTACTAGAGTTGGTGCCTGTCCTGCATGTGGCGGACCGCAACCCAAACGGCTCAAGAAAGATGTTGAGGAGGTAATTGTGGAGAAGTATGTATATATTCAGGCTACACCTCGAGTATCTGCATACTACACTCCACCCGAACCTACCTTCATCCAACGGATATATGGGACTTTTGGCTACAAGGTTGTATTTGGCGGAATTATGCTCGCCGCGACCTCACTAGTTATTTGGTTTCTCTATTTTTGGTTCTTTTATCGAACCGGGACTCCAAAGGACAGTGATCCAAAATATCAGAACATCATCCCTACTGCCGTCGCTTCAGTCACACCTTACATAGACGATGACCCTTGGCGCGATACAATTTGGATTACAAGTGATGAGGCGTTAACTCTCCGAGAGAACACCCAGGTCGTAAATCTTGCCTGGCTGGGTCGTGGCGAAGCCCGCTACACAAACAAAAGTATTGTTTTTTCTTCTGATGTTTGGCAAAAAACCAAACCTCTAGGATTAACTGAACTAAAAATTGATGGTACTGGATTTCAAACCAACATCAATGGATACAGATATTACCTAAATATATTCCAGCCCTTTGTTATCAATGGACAGCCAAAAGTCGTCTATCTGGTTGATTCGAGGGGCCAAATCTGGAAAATAGATTCTGATGATATCAAGCTTGTAGACTTGGAATCTGCCCAAAACAGTCTTTCCATCCAAATCAGTCCGAATCCTCGGCTGAGCCCAACCCATTAAAGGAGAACCTTATGATAGGCTATATCCTCATTTTTACGGCAATTGCAGTCGCTGCAGCAATAGCTTTCGAGCTGTTCAATGGAAGTGATCACAAAGTGGTTCCAGTTGCCATTACAGCCCTTATCGTGGGGTTGCTGGTAAATTGGGTAGCCATCTACCTGATCAACCTCCCCTTCAGCCACGTTATGACGGGTGGCTACATCATTCTGTTTTTCACAAATCTGGCCTTGGCAACTGGCATATCAGCAGCATACGGAATGTTTCGATACAATGAAATATTCAATGGGATGACTGCTGGAGTCATAACGCTGATCATTACAGCAATAATTGCTGGAGTAATTTCTTCTGCAACTACCCCAGGACTGTGTGATACAAACGGACTGAGAGCCCAAATCGCATTACTTGATCTCCAGCCCGCCCCAGAAGGCATGACTTTTCACCCGACTTCACTTGATCAACTGATCAAAGTCCCTGCAAGTGCAGCCCTGACAAAGGCCGGCAATGAGCTAAGCGGTGGTGAAAATGTTGCACTCGGTAACTATCTACAACCTGCGGTCCCATACCTGACACACGTTCAGGGCGTACCCACCTATGTTGTCGATCTCAAAGTTACCAATGCCATGGGATATCGCAATGCCGCCGCCAATGGAGAATCACCAGCTATCCCCGGATATGCTTTGGTAAATGCAATTGATGGCTCAACGAAGCCAGAACTGAGGTTAGGATACAAAATTGTCTATGCCCCGGAAGCCTTATTCAGCTACGATTTAGACCGCAAGGTTTATTTCGATTATCTGCTGCCACAGAATAAACTTGTCAGCGATCTTAACGGCATGGAAATCGATGACAACTTTGTTCCATCGTACACAGGAACAGTAATGGGCCATCCGCTAAGTTACAAAACTACTCAGCCCATCGGGATCTATCAACTTGACCCAACAACTGGAGAGGGTAGATTTGTTTCTTTGTCAGATGTTCCTGTCGAACTTCCCCATCTCGATCGGGTGTATCCTCTCAATTGGGTACTCGACCAGGTAGTCCTTTGGGGAAGATTCAACAATCACGAGTCCTGCAACCCCTGGAATTCAAACGGTCAGGTTCAAATCGACAGCTCAAACGAAGTAATCACCCCAAACGGCATTGAATATCAAATTTCAATGACAGGCATGGGGGATGATCCTTCAATGACTCAACTGATCACAGTCGATGCAAAAACCGGAAAAGGATTTATTTTTCCTCTCACCGGAAAGTCCATCGAAAGTATTCAGGATCAGTTCAAGGGGTTGACAAAGAAGCTTCGTGTTGATGGTCTCAAAGTCGATGAGTGCGAACTTCACGCTCTCGGCACCGATAGTGACATTCCTACGAACACAGCCTACTGCATCTTTACCAACTCAGACCAGTATGGCAACACCAACATCGGTGGCTACGGGTTCGTTGCCTTGGACAATGCTGACGATGATGCGGATTATGCATTGTCAGATACTTTTGACGGTGCCTATAATGAATATTTGAAAATTCGCTCAAGTGTTGCTGGCAATACAGTAATTGCAAACACTGCTAATGACATCACTATCACTGGTGTTGTCGCTTCAAATGAATGGGTTAGCGATGCAGAAACCGGCTCACGGCTCATCAATGTCGTTACCGAAGACCAGTCCTCATACTGGATACTCGCAAACGGCAGTTCCAAGAACGCCGCCGCGGCAGTGATTGGCAAAACTATCACAGTCACCGCCTACCAGCGTGAAGGTCAAGAATTTTTGACTGCCCGCTACATCACAGTTAAAGGTGCTCCCGATTTCGGTGGCACGCTTAAATGGAACGGTGCCATCGAATGGTTTGAATCTCTATTTAAATAACCATTAAGTTATATCTTTACAGCTCTCCCCTCAAAAGGAGAGCTTTTTTATTGACTCTAGTCCTATAGGCTTCTATAATCCACACCAATAACCAACCGGTTTTACATTCACATTTTGTTTTTAGAGGAGAACAGCATGATGAAAATTCTTAAGGTTGTCTGGGATACGATCATCCCTCCGCTTGTAGTTCCTGCTGGTGTAATAATATTTTTAGTAATCGTAGTTCTTGTTGGTCAAGAGGACCGCCGCAAACACGATCTGCAGTACGATCCGTACCAGAATGTCTACAAATCCTCAGGTATCTTCGACAATCACCCTCTCGAACCGCTCGGTCCCATCGAAATTGCGAATTCGCAGTTTCATGGCAAATATTTTGCGGCCTTCGTTCTTGCGGGTGGAAATGTAGAAGGAACCACTAAAAGTACGCTATATTTGCAGTTTCAATGGCGCGACCCCTCGGGGGCGTACAAGTACTACAAATATGATTACGAAAAGATAAACATCATCACCGAGAATCAATATGTCACACCTCAGATCAGGCTCGACTTCACCAAAGACACCCTAAACCAAGAAATCGATCTCACGCAAGATCTGACCGTCTACAACTTCAACGATTTTTTCAAGGATACCGTAACCATCACGGTATTCATGACTCCCGAGACTTGGGCGGCAGAAAAAGCCAAGCTTCCTATCAAGTAAAATATTCTTTACAGGAGGAACGATGACATCAATGATAATGTCCCAATCCTACAAAAATTTTCAGCTCGTTTGCCAGGTCCATGGCTGCATTTTTCAGGGTCATGTCAGCCCTGTCTCAGATCTAAAGCCGGAAGATATCGAATTGCTAGCCAAGGCGATTGAACCTGGCTTCAAGCCAACTCCAGGAGAAGAAAGCTTTCTCATGGAACTACTTGGTGATCACATCTTCTGTCCTGTCCATGGACGCCAAGACCTCGGCCTGATTTACGAAATGGCTGTGATCATGCTGGCTTCAAACGTCAGCGACCTCAAAGAATAATAACCACATCCCGACTCAATGTCGGGATTTTTTTGTACAAAAAAATCCACCCTTTCGAGTGGATCAAACCAAAACCAACCATCTATCCTAGCCAATGGCATCTTCGCTTACGCCTGCCAAACTTAATCACTTCTTCATCCGGCAGACTATGATCGTTACAATCGAGGCTTTCGATCCAATTTGCAGGATGCCACCCCCCCATTTTGGACTCAACTACACCAATATCTGCCAAACAGATATAGGTATCTATGTCCATCTTCTGGGCTCTGATTTTAAGAACACCGGCTTCTAAGTCAATGGCTTTGAGAACAAATAACTGACCCAAGTTGCCACTGAAATATCGCAGATATGAGTCCCCGATTACTAGCTGGTCAGGACTTGTTATCATGAGATCTGAGTGGACCACTTGCTGGCTTCGATACTCCAGCATGACATCGGGTTCCCAATATACAAATGACCCGGGATCAAGCTCCAGAAGTTTCTCAATTTCTAAATGGATTGTTTCCTCTGCGATTTCCCATCGATCCAAAACTCTATAGTCAATAACAGGCACACCTCCCGGATACATTGCGGCAAGAACAAACCTGACTGCCCGCTTCTTGATTCCCAGCGCGGAAGTATCTAGTTCGTCCGGCTCGGCATCAAGCACTCGCCGCGCAGAATTTCGATAATCTACCGCATCAATATCGATTTTCATTGATTTCGGCAGTAGTTGTAGTGCCATACGAATGGCATTTTCTGCTAAATACACGCTTTCCATCGAAAAATTCTTCATGACCTTCTCCTTAATTTTTTTGGGACCTAAAGTTAAGTTGCAAATTTATAGGCTTAATATATCACAAGAACGCGGATCGCTCAAGCTATAGGACTGCAATTCAAAATATTCCTGTTAAAATTAATCGTGACCTCCGAAGACCACATTCAATCCATCAAAGCTGTTTACAATACCATCGGCGATGAGTTTTCAGCCTCCCGCGCCTACATATGGCCAGACCTCAAGCCATTTCTTGCCGAAGTTCCCGATCATGCCATGGTCTTAGATGTCGGATGCGGTAACGGCAGATTACTTCTGGGCCTACCAAGTAACGTCAAATATACAGGCATAGACATTTCCTCCAAACTCATCGACCATGCCGTCAAAGCCCATCCAGAAGCGCAATTCATGGAATCAGACATTACAAAGAACGATATTTGGAAAGATCTCCCCAAATTTGACTTCATTTTTTCCATCGCCGTGATTCACCACCTCCCCACCAGACGAGATCAATTATTTGTGCTCAAACAAATCAAAAATCACCTAAATCCAGGCGGCAAATGCCTCCTCACCGCCTGGAATCTCTGGCAACCCAAACTCCTCAAACACCATTTGGACATCAAAACCAAAATCCAAAATCATCACCATGTCTTCATCCCATTTCAGGGCAAACCCCGCTTCCACTTCGCTCACACCAAACCCTACCTCGAAGGACTCCTCCGCGAGGCTGGTTTGAAGATAGAAGTCACCAAAACAGCTAAAAACTACCTCATTCATAACTAGATAAGTTTGTATATATTTATCTCCTATGAGATAATTAAATTAACTAAGATCTAGCACGTTTAAACGGAGGTAGAATGAGTATTCTGAACTGGGAATTTATGGAGGAGATTGGAATTGCAGGACGTTGGAGTCCCACATGTCTTGTGGCAGCACTGGACTGTCAAATCAAACACGACATTCCTTATTATGTCTATGCAAAATACAAGCAGGCATATATATACCAATGTCATTACGGACCAAACAAGCAAAACACTAAAAATGCATACCACATGGTGTTAAAGGCTGTCACCGGCAGTACGAGCAATAAGAATTTTATTGGAAAAATGGCCAAAAGCCCAGAACAAACAGCCAAGATTCTTAACAATGCTAAACAGGGTGGTAAAAAAATTATTATTTGGGTCGGCCCAACGCATGTTGTCGGACTGTGTTACACCAGGAATGGCTGGAAAATGGTTGGAAACGATCTGCCTTGCATAGAAGAATTGAGTGCTGAAGGGGTTTTTAGATATTTACACAAAGCTCGCAGACACAACAAGTATCGAGAAAATATTTATTTGGTTAACTAACTTTTTTATCGGCTCCCCTACCATGGGGAGCTTTTTTTGTCTTGACACATCTGTGTATTTTTGCCATACTATATACATCATGCAAGATGACACCCTCGGTCAGTTCCCCAAGCCTGTCGCGCCCACACCTCCAGTCGAGCCAGTGCCAACACAGCCAGCCCCCATCAACGACGCTCCTCAATATCATGACCCTTTTGCTGTGCAGACACCCCCCTTACAAGCACCGATTACTCAGCCAACCTCAGAACCACAATTTACGGAACCCACACCATTAGAAGCAGTTGCACCACCAGTCCCAGCCTTCGAAGAAACACCCGACGAGATTCCTTCGGTTCAATCTGCCTATGCCACCTCTCCTGCAACACCAACCACACCAATTTCAGAACCATCACCTTCATTTCTCGAAGAAAAACCTATCTCCCCAGAACCAGTTCAAGATATTTCTGCTTCACTAGCAGAACCAGTTACCCTCTCACCAGAACCAGAAACACCCTTACAACCAGAAGTTCCTCTAACTCCAGCCGAAACAGCCACACCAGAAACGCCAACTCCAGAAGTCACAACACCGGAACCTGTTGCCCCTCCTGCTCCTGTTGCGCCGCCAGTCATACTTCAACCATCCCCAGCCACTTTACCTACTTCTTCGGGACCATCACTTGCCCCGATTATTTTCATCGGACTATTACTCATCGCTGGTATAGGTCTTGCGGCATCGGTATTTCTTTTTTCTCAATCAGCACAACTCAAAAGACAACTCACAGATATTACCCAAACACTTAACAAACAAGACACAACCGTTACACCCACCCCGACTTCTATGCCCATAGAGGTTCTTACCCCATCTCCCATCGCTACACCCACACCAGATTCCACAATTAGCGCCTCTCCAACCCCCATCGCTACACCCACACAAATAATCATAAATTCCGCAACACCCTTACTCTATGCCAAACAGGCTCTTAGAGTGGCACTCAACAAAGAACCAAATGCACAATTGATTTTAATCAAAACAGAGAACGCTTCTGACCCAGCTAATTCCATTACTAAATATTTTTTCCGCCAAGACCTGACTACCAAAAAATATTTTTATGTCACAGTCTTAGACAAAAGTGACCCAGCCATCATCGACAAAGCCATCTACGTTACTCCAGATAATGATATTCCTTCGCTCAACGAAGCTGTCTCCAGCGAAAGTTTTGGCATCGATCTAGATCAAGCTTTGAAACTCTCATACGAAGTATGTACTAGTGGACTTTGCCAAACAGCAAATCTCAAAGCTCAATTCATAAAGTCAAATGGGAACTACATTTGGCAACTATCTTTTGCCCCCCTAGACGCCACCAAATCTCCACTCATCATCCAGATCGATTCTGTCAAAAAAGAAATTCTGTATAAATCGGCGGGATTTTAATTCTCAATAACCCCATCGTCATTGCGGGCCTGAGCAATTCTCTTTTTATATTATCCTTTTGGATAATATAAAAAAATATAAGAGAATTCTGAAGATAGGCATTCGTAAACCTGTAACAGTTTTACGAATGGCAGGGTAACATTCTAGACGTGGCAATCCATTTCCTCGTCATTTCGAGCGCAGTCGAGAAATCTCCCTCCACACCTCCATCTCGTCATCTTGAGCGAATGTATTCATAAGTCGAAAGATCTCACGCCACACCACCATCTCCCGCCATGGCGGGACTCCCTCCACAAAATCATTTATTATTACTTCACCTCGTCTACATACAAAGTCGTCCCGCTAAACTCACCCACAACACTTACCGTTTTCCCGTCAAATTCTTTCAAATCAATCTTCCTACTTGTTATCTCCGTAGATAGTCCGTTGTTCATTATAGAAATCATTTCCCCTGCCACCGTAACCTTACCTGTTATCGTCGTGGTTGGCGACTCAGTAGCTACGTCCGCGGGCTGAGCCACTAGAGAGCATCCAGATAGTAACAAACTACAAACCAGGAAACTTGTAACTATCAAGGGGTTAGTTTTTCTTGCCATAATACAGTTTAGCAAAAAGCTTGAGAAAAAGAGCGTTTATTAAGGTAAAATAGAGCTTGTCTGTATGCCGTCATAGCTCAGCTGGCAGAGCGCGTTCTTGGTAAGAACGAGGTGTTGGGTTCGACCCCCAATGACGGCTCCCTGTTTCCAGTATAAAATAGACACTAGGCTGAGGTGGTAGAGTGGACAAATACTCGGGTCTGTAAAACCCGCGGCGCAAGCCTACACAAGTTCGAATCTTGTCCTCAGCACTAAATCAAAAGACTCTTCCTTGTGAAGAGTTTTTTGTATTTAGAATAAGACAAGATTCGAACATGCCGGAACCAGTTTCGTGACGA
>Ga0172375_10004184_pt1 | contig 21513 bp, 21 predicted proteins | sample LakKiv1m_FD_114537 | JGI IMG/M metagenome (GOLD analysis project Ga0172375, IMG submission 114537) | Freshwater microbial communities from Kabuno Bay, South-Kivu, Congo - kab_092012_11.1m | ecosystem: Environmental > Aquatic > Freshwater > Lake | place: Democratic Republic of the Congo...
CTGGGTAAAGGATTCGACCTCACTGAACTTAGTGACATCGACTTTGCCGGTCAGGATAGTGCGGCCGGTTTTGGAGAGCTCCGCCTCTGCTGTTTGCAGGGCCTGCTCGCTCACATCACAGATGGCCAGATGAGATCCTGCCGTGGCAAGCGCCTGGCTTATGGCCAATCCTATACCTCGGCCGCCGCCTGTGACAAAAGAAACTTTATTTTCAAGTATCATGATGCTCCATATTCTATCAACGTTTCTATCATTGTCAAGAAAAATAACCCGATTTTTTTATTGCCTGGTAGAATTAAGGATCTGCTTCAATTTATTTATCGATTCGACACAAAGCTGGACTGCCGACGAGGTATTGTCGATATCGCTCTGGCTGACATAGTTCGTTCCAAGGTAACGAAATGTCCCGTCAGCCTCCTGAAATAGTTGCCCTGCTTCACCATAAAGCTGAAGGGCTGTCTTGAGATTTTCCCTTGATGGGTTCGTGTTCACCAGTTTGTTAGCCCGCCCCATGAGGTCCTTTGCGACACGTATCTTATTTATCGCTTCGCGTTTTAACAGATCGGGAGATTGCTGCTCAGGGGCCTGCCCCGAAAGCCCGGCATTTTGGGACATGCCTGCGTCCCCGGAGATCTTTTGATTATAAGCCGGCCATGCCGTCCCCGCCACCAACGAGATCATACATACGAACAGGACAAGTTTTTTCATGTCACACCTTCTGTGGTTTATGGTAGTTTTTTTGGTATTCACGTAGAGCTCGTTTATCTCTGTCTTTCTGGAGTTCATAAAGGTTCTGATAATATTTCTGCGGGCCGCTGGGCAGTTCCACCCATTTGTCATCGCGCCATACCCGGGTGACCTTGCCGTTCAAATTACTGACCTGGACTTTTATCTTAGCGCCTCCGGGAACGAACAGTACGAATTCCTTATCGAGGAGAAAAAGCGCTTGGGCAGGCATAGATAAAAATGATGACAGAAGCGCCGCGCTTATCAGATTTTTAAATATTTTCATGATACAAATGGCACTATATACCGCGTAAGCTTAAATTGCAAGCACTATTTGCTGACAGTAAAAGCCCATCGTGAAGCAATGCTCCAGTCGGCTGTCCGGTCATCCCTCTGCTTTACTTCCCAGGAATAGGTCTTACCGTTCTCAAAAACGTCAGCCGGAACCTCAAAAGATGTAATATCAGGCTCCAGCGTGGATTTTGCGGCGACATCGTAACCGTATCCTTTATACAGCGTGAATTTGTAACATCGCCTGCCTCCGGCCGGAATGGGCACCGGCTTCCATTTGAAGGCCAGGGTTTTCTGGCCATGAAGATCAACGGTCGCCTGGCTCCTGGGAGAGACATATTCGACCTCCGGGGCATGGCGTCCTGCGGCGCGCATATTCCCAAAAGCATACTGATTCACAAGAACACATGCTGCCAGCGAAACGACCAGCATTATCTTTTTCATAAGGGCTCCTATTTCTGGTCTTTTTTCTTACCTGAAAATTTGCCGATAAAATAGCCTGCCGCGCCGCTTATGGCTACAAGTCCTAAGACCACTAACACTTTACATACCGGGCATAACCCGGCGGCGCTGCATGAACACCAGCTCAATAAAGGGCAGCTTGACATATGGACCTCATTTTCCAGCGAACCAACCGCCGTCTCACGCGTATTGCGATCGCGATGTGTTCATTATACACCGAAATAACACAGCTAAAAAGGAATTATGCGGGTCGTGGAAATTTAGCGCAAGCTCTTATCTTTTGCCGTCCAACGCCTCAGAGAACCACCCGCCGGTATACGCGTCGAGTGAAGCGGTTAGCTCTTCTACCCTGAGTTTTTTGTCCGCGAACAAAAGTTTCTCGTCAGCCGGGCACTCCAAGAGTTCCATCTCAAGCCTCCGCCGCTCGAAGTAAAGCCGGGTCACATCTGTAAGTATATCATTTCTCAGTTCTACCATAAGCTTGCTCCTGGAATCGATGGACGTCTGGCTGTCGCTATAGATCAGGTCCCCCAACTCCCATGACAGAGTCAGGTCCCAGCCGTCTGAATTATCCTTAGGCCCGTTCACCGTATAATGCGTCGTCGCGCTTGTATATATTTCGCAGTTATCGTCTGTCGAATGGTCCAGCCCTACCGAAACCCTCGGAAGGACCGCCCTCAGCTTGGCTTCCTTCCTCCATTTTTTGATCTTCTCAGGGCTGACCTCGGCGTATCTGACCGCCATGTTCTGTACATCTTTGACAGCAGGTTCATTGGAGAAATCGAAGTGCCATTCCGGGCCGCTCTCAGGGACAACTGTAGTATAAAGGGCCTTATCAGAGACGCACCATAACGATGAAGGGTCCAAAGAATCGACGGCTATACCATTGCACGCTATCGTCTCAGCGCCTTTATAAAGGGAACGCCATTCTTTTTTGACCGGGTCTAACACAAATGCCCCATGAGCTGTAGCCGCGTAGATCACGCCGTTATCCACAAAACATGAGTTTACAGACTCGTTCAAAAGCCCATTATTCTCGACCCTTTCCCATACCGTCTTGCCCTGAACGCATCGCAATATCCCGCGGTTCGTGGAAAGATAAAGGGTGCCCCGATCGTCGATAGTAACATGGTTTAATATAGCTGATCTCTCGGGCTCTTCACCGGAATAAGATGTTTTTACAGGGTCTTCAGGGACCCCAGCGGCATAAAATCTCTCGAGGTTCTCACCATCCGGAGTTTTACGGTAAAGGACTGTGTCGGTAAGGACGTACAGATCATTCTCTTTATCAATAACGCATGCCCTGATATTTAACGTCCTCTGAAGTTTCCACTTTAATATTTTCTCCCATGAATCTCCATTATCTACGGACTTATAGATGCCGTTCCCTGTAGAGAGGTATATAGAGCTGTCATTATATATGTATATTTCATTCACAACTTTAAATTCGCCATCTGTCGTAAATACTTTCCGCCATGTCCGTCCATGATCGTCACTCCGGTACACCGACCTGTCTGTCCCAAGAAAAAGCGCGGGCCTATCAGTTCGTAACCAGGCAATACTCGTTAACCGCTCGGAGGCCGGTACCCCGGGGACCTTATTCCATACCCTGTCAGGCCGCTCCGTTCCCGGCCAGGCCGCCGGCGTCGAAACCACAAAATATACAATAACCGCAAAGATCTTCATCTTCATCTTACTTTACCCCGTTCTAGCGTGCGTTCAATATTTCCCGTAGGTGACCGGGCCGCTAAAATACCCGCGAACGCCGCGGGCGCGGTCCGGCTCACCCCGCACTACGGGAAATAACTATTGACCTGAGGCCCTGACGGGTATAGAATATTCTTAGAAATGGTACACACCCATTCAGGGCGGCTCGTACCGCAAGACGCGTGAATTATCTACCCCATTTCACGCGTCTTTTCTATTTTATTCATTTTTAATTTTTTGTCAAGATTAATTTGTCAAATAATCAATTATTCCCCAAAAAAAATATCACTTTACGGTAACCGGCAGGTCGGCATTCCATTTGTTGAAAAATATAAGGGCATTATGGTTCAAAAGGCCGGTATCGTTCGGGACAATGTTCTTATATGCGGCTGTCTTCCTCGTAACCCCTCCGTTAAAAATATGCAGAGACTCGATATTGACCGCAACGTTCCTGAATCCGGCTTTGCGGGACTTTAACGATATGTCGAGATCGTAAAAATGCATATAGCCATAGACCTCGTCAAAACAGCTGATCCGGTCGAATACTTTTTTCCTCGCCGCTATCATGACCCCGTCCAGGACCGCGACCTCTTCGAACGGCACCTTTAACGGCGCGTTAAGATTCTCGTTCAAAAGGCTGTGTCTGAGAGATCCTTCGTCGACCACGCCGCGCTTATCGATACTCTTCCTCCCGGCCACGCCCGCAACTCCTATAGTTTGGTCGGAAAGCAAGAGACTCTCTATCTTTCCGAGCCAGCCGCGCTCGAAAATTATCAGGTCATTATGCATAGTGACCACCACTTCGCCATGGCTTGCCTTGATCCCCTGGTTCAAGGCAATGATCGGCCCGAGATTTCGCTCATTGCGCAAATAAACAATGTCGACATCCCGGGCCAGACCATTAAAAAACTCTCTGGTATCATCAGTCGAACCGTTATCCACGATGACCAGCTCGAACGGGGTTACGGTATTTTTACGTATATAATCCATACAGATACGCGTATACCCTAACTGGTTGCACACAGGAATAACTATACTGACTTTACCGGACATATAAACCTCTATGCTATGGTTATGCTGCCAGCTGGAATTTTCTGTCCTTTACAGGATAGAAAGCGCGGTACACGAACCTTTTTATATTCAGGCTTATTCCCCAGAAATAACCTTTTTCGCCTTCCATATGCTTGACAGGCCTTAATTCTTCTGTCGTAAAGTTCTTGAACATAGCCAGTTCTTTGCCAGTCTTGACAGAAGTGATCGTATAATCTACGACAAGTTTCGCGTAACTCTTAGGAGCGGTCATATCGGCCGCCAGAGACTCAACGCCCATGAATCTGGGCAGAACGCGCGCTTTGAATTCGAACGACTTGATCTTAGCGTCGACAACCACGTCCGCGTCCGCCTGGGTAGCCGCAGCTTCGAATTTCATGTTCTTCCGGCTCGCTAATTCATCGGCAAAGGCCTTCTTGAACACCTCAATGCTTGCGTCAGGCTTCCCTGTCTCATTCACTACATTGCTCAGGAACACCTTCACTACCTTCTTGTTCTTGAACATCTTGTTCAAGTTTGTGTCCGCGAAAACGTTACAAGCGGCTAGGAACACAAAAACCATGGCCCAAACACCAAGCTTTCTCATCATGACTCCTTTCGGTTGTCCAGCTATACACTTCGTTTTATAATAAATTCAAGATCTGTAAAACTATATTGATGAACACCGCTATCGAAAGATCGTCGAGCATAATGCCCCACCCCTTAGGAAGGGATTCGAGCCTTCGGACCGGCGGCGGCTTTAAAACATCCAGTATCCTGAACATAATGAACCCTGCGGCGATGTAGAGAACATTATAGGGTAAAAAAGCAAAAACAAGGAGCTGGGCCGAAAACTCATCTATTACAACTTCATGAGGATCTTTTCTTCCGAGTTCATCCTCCGTCTTAGAACTCACATAAAATCCTGACAGGATAAGTAGCGCGGTCAGTGCCAAAAGGACCGTAGGATGGTTGTGAAGAGCTACGTATAACCCCACGGCTGCCAGGCTCGCGCACGTCCCGGACGCCGGCAAATAACCTATATAACAACATGTCGCCAGAAGCCTGGTCAAATACTTAACGATCGCCGCGCCCCTTTCTTTAATTCGCGCTTAACAGATATTTTTTGTTCCTGAATAAATACGAAGACCCGCTTATGACGGTCAACATGACCGTGATCACCATAAGGAAAAAGATGATCTGCCTATACCAATATTCGAACTGCGGATTCCAGAATTGAAAAGTCTTCATACCGGCTTCTTTGAAAACAATAAAAACAAGAATACTGAATATGGACAAGACCTGGGAAACGGTCTTATGCTTTCCGCCCCGACCGGCCTGAATGACCTCTCCCTTGGCTAGCGCCGCCAGCCGGAGGCCGGTTATGATCAGCTCCCGTGTCAGTATTACCAGCACCATCCACGCCGGCACAAGGTCCATCTGGACGAACGCTAAAAAAGCCGACAATGTAAGGACTTTATCCGCTATCGGGTCCATAAGCTTGCCGAAATTCGTGATCTCGTTCCTGGTCTTGGCGAAAAAACCATCAAGATAATCGGTATATGAAGCAATGATAAAAACGGCCAGGGCCAGCGTTTTCGACAGGACACCAGGCATGAAAAGGAAGTACATGAATACAAACGTCAGCAGTATCCGCGAAATGGTAAGTTTATTCGAAAGGGTCATACGCTCTCCCCGACAAGATCATACTCAAATGTATCGGTAACGCGCACCTTTACAAAATCCCCTGGTTTAAGCTTTTTAGCCGAACGCACAAAGCAACCTCCGTCCACCTCAGGGGCATCATGCTCCGTCCTGCCGTAATAGAGCCCCTTTTCATTTTCGGCTTCTTCGATCAGCACCCCGCATATCCTGCCCAGATAACCGCTATTGATCGAAGCGGCTATCTCTTTCTGAGCACTTAATAGTATATCATATCTTTTATTTTTTTCACGTTCAGGCACCTGTCCCGGCATATTATAGGCCGCGGTCCCCTCTTCCCGGGAGAACGTGAATGCTCCCAGGCGCTCGAATTTCATGCCTTTGATGAATGATATAAGTTCCTGGAATTCATGCTCAGTCTCTCCGGGAAAACCGACCATGACAGAAGTGCGTATAGCCGAGCCCGGGATCTTGCCGCGGATCTTTTCAACGAGTTTTATGATATCGTCTTTTGTCACGCCGCGGTTCATTGACTTGAGTATCTTGTCGCTGCAATGCTGGATAGGCAGATCGATATATTTGCATACCGGACCTTCCTCCGCAATAGCATCGATCAGATCATCCGATAGGTGGGCCGGATGGGCATACAAAAGACGCACCCAGCCTCCGGCCATGATCTTTGAGACCTTCCTGACAAGTTCTGCCGTACGCGGTTTTTTGTAACGGTCGATACCGTATAAAGTGGTATCCTGTCCTATAAGGTCGATCTCGGAGCAACGCTGTTCCATACGGAGCTTTCTGACTTCGGACAGGACCGAACTGAACGACCGCGAACGGTAAGCGCCGCGGATAGCAGGTATGACGCAGTAGCTGCAGCAATTTACGCATCCTTCCTGGATCTTAACATAGGCATAGTGGGCCGGTGTTATGAACGAACGCTCCAGAGTATGGTCATACAGAAAATCCGGTCTCTTGGTGATGAATGTGCCAGGGCGCGGCACGCGCTTTTTTAGAAAATCCGGTATTTTGATGAAATCCGACGTGCCGAAGAACGCGTCGACTTCAGGCAGATCGGCTTTAAGGTCTCCGGGATAACGCTGGGAAAGGCATCCGGTAACAATAAGTGTTTTTGGTCCGCCCCCGGCTGCGGTGCCTTTGTTCTTATACGAAGCGAGCTCCAGGATCGTATCTAGGGATTCCCGTTTGGCGTCCTCTATGAACGCGCAGGTATTGACTATATAAATATCCGCCTCTTTGGCGTCTTCGGTAAGGATATACCCGTGTTTTTTAAGTATCCCGATAAGCACTTCGCTGTCGACGAGATTACGCGGGCATCCCAGGCTGATAAGGAATATCTTGGGAGGCAAGTTCTTACTTAGCGCGTTTGGTGACAATCCTGAGCCCTTTAGCATCGATAATAAGATCCTGCACGCCTTTACCGATCTTACCGTAATACTTACCGTTCACGGTAAATTCCAGGGCATCAAGTTTGCCGGACCGCATCTTTATCTGTTTTTGACATGTCCACGATTCGCTGGCCCCGCGGTGCAGGACCCCTTTAAAAACGCTTGAACCATCCTTTTCTATGCTAAGCCATGAGTCATCCGACGTGACGACCGAAAGTGTGATGCCCTGATATTTTTTTTCCGGGGCAGCGGATAGCGCCGCCGACGGCAGATTCTGTTTCTGCGCGGCCTTAGAAGCAGTAAAGGGGTGCGCTGCCATAAAATGTCTTACCTTTATCACGCCGAAAACCAATATGACGGCAATTATCAATCCGCCTATTGCGACCGTGATCAGCGGAAGATATTTTTCAATATCGACCTCGGTCTCATCTTTAGGTTCGAGAAAAAGCTTCTTATCGTCATCTTTTTGGGACATACGCTCCAGATAGTCCGTGACCATCTCATGAGTGCCCAGCCCAAGGAATTCAGTATATTTCTTTAAAAAGCTTTTCATATAAACAGGGTTAAGCATCCCTTCGGGATTCCCCTCTTCAAGGTTCTTTATCGTGCGCTGATGTATCCTGGTCTTACGGCTGGCCGCGTCGAGAGTATACCCTTTTTCAGTGCGCGTATTTTCAAGGAGTTTTCCTATCTCTTTTGCGTCCCGCACGTTCTTGGAGCCTGACTTCTCTACCTTCCTAGCTGAGTTTTTTTCATTCATTGTTTTCCCCGTTATTTAATTGGCTTGTATTCTCGACCAATACCTCACGCGGTTTCGATCCCTGGTATGGTCCGACTATGCCTTCGTCCTCCATCATATCGATCAGCCGGGCCGCTTTGGTATACCCTACTCCCAGTTTACGCTGAAGGAGAGAGACCGAGGCCTGCTTATTCTCTACGACAAGTTTCACGGCCTCTTCATAGATCTCATCTTTATGGAATTTCGCGCCGCCCTGTCCGCGTTTAGGCACCTTCATCATTTCCTCTACATAATCAGGCTCCCGCTGCGACTTGATAAATTCGATGACACGCTCTATCTCTTCGTCGAAAACAAGCCCGCCCTGCGCCCTCACGGCCCTGTCGCTGCCGGGTTCCAGCACAAGCATATCGCCCCGGCCAAGCAGCTTTTCGGCGCCGTTAGTATCGATGACCGTACGCGAATCGACCATTGAGGCTACTTTAAAAGAGATGCGTGCCGGAAAGTTAGCTTTTATAACGCCCGTTATAACGTTAACAGAAGGTCTCTGGGTGGCAAGTATCATATGGATGCCGACAGCCCTGGAAAGCTGCGCAAGGCGCGTTATCGCGCTCTCTATTTCAGCCTGAGCCACCATCATAAGGTCCGCGAGCTCATCGATTATCACGACGATATAGTAGAGCGGCTGCCACGATTCCTGATCGGCTTTCTTATTATAAAAATCAATATTGCGTACTCCGCATGAGGCAAATAGCTCGTACCGTTTTTCCATCTCATGCACTAACCAGTCAAGCGCGATAGGCACTTTTTTATAATCTGTCACTACAGGACATAACAGATGAGGGATATTATTGAACGGCGCCAGCTCGACCTTCTTCGGATCGACCATGATGAACCTGACCTCTTCGGGCGTCGCGTTAAAAAGCAGGCTTGAGATAATACTGTTCACGCACACTGTCTTGCCTGAACCTGTAGCTCCGGCTATTAATAGGTGCGGCATAGCCCCAAGGTCGGCTACGACAGGGGCCCCTGCGATATCTTTACCAAGCGCAAGTTTAAGTTTAGAACGTTCGTCTTTATATTCTTTTGTCTCCAGGGTTTCCCGCAGGAACACCATCATCCTTTTTAAATTCGGTATCTCGACCCCGACAGTACCTTTGCCGGGCACAGGAGCTACGATCCTGATGCTTTCGGCCTTCATAGCGAGCGCTATATTGTCCGCCAAAGACGTGATCCTGTGGATCTTGACTCCTACGCCGGGTTCAAGTTCATAACGCGTTATGACCGGCCCCTGGTTCACCTCGATGACCTTGGCCGCTATATCGAAATCGTTAAGAATCTCTTCCAGTATCCTGGAATTTTCCGTCAGATCTTCTTTTATATCACCTTTCTCATTGGGAGGAGGAGTTTTTAAAAGGTCCAGGGTCGGCAGTTTATAAGGTTTCGCTTCTTCTTCCCGGGGTTTCGGGCTTACAGTGCTGTCCGATGCCAGAACAGATGCTTCCGTTGATGTCACAGGGACGTCCGCCTGGTCGACAGAAGGCCCGCGTAAGATCTTTGTCTCCTTCACTGGTTCGGATGGTTCCCCGGCGCTTGCGCTTGTCTTGGGCTCTAGAACCGGTTTTTTAGGCACCTGCTGAGCAGGACGGGCATTGGCGGCCCTCGCGATCATCGAGCCGACACGCGCTTTCGCGCCTTGCGCAGTAGAGTCACGGAACGTTTTTATCAACGGTTTTGACGCCGCGGCTGTCTCTTTTGCTTTTTCTTTCGGCGTTTTAAAGATAGGCAAAGACGCGGGGATCCCTTTCACCCTCTGCTGCGTAGCCTTAAAAAGAGCGATAATGATCGGGAATACCAGAAAATCCGTCGCGATCAACACAGACAAAAGCAGTAGCACCAGTATCGCTACAAAAGCCCCTACGACACCCAGATACTTTATTAAAAAATTCGAGAATGAAGTGCCGAGTATACCGCCGGTCGTAAAGCTCAAGTCCGAGTTGTATTTTGTCAGAAGGCTGAATGTAGAGCTTGAGGCGAGTATAAGAAAAACCGTCCCGAAAAATTTCACAAAGAAATTCTGGAACCTGTTGCCAGCGAGTTCCGCGGTCGCCCACAATCCTATCAGAACAGGTATAATGTACGCGCTCATACCCATAAGCATAACAGCCGCGCAGCCGATATAGGCGCCGACAATACCTCCAAAATTCTTTAACGGTTTATTAGGAGAAGACGAAAAATGCGAGAGGTCTTTGTAATCGAACGTCATGATGCTGACGAGAATGATTATAGCCACCGCGAAAAGCAGGAGCGCCAGTATCTCGTTCTTTTTCTTAGTCCCGCTCCTGTCTGAAAAAAGATCCCGTTCCTGTTTAGCCGCCGGTTTTATCGCCATATTATACCCCTGTATGCCCGAAACCGCCCAGAGAGCGCACGGTCTCGTCGAGAGACATCTCCTCTTTAAGCTCCGCGCGGATGACATCCTTGATAACCATCTGCGCTATCCTGTCGCCTCGTTTTATACGATAAGGCGCTTTGCCAAGATTTATCATTATCAGACCGATCAAGCCGCGGTAATCCGAATCTATGGTCCCCGGAGTATTGACCATGGTCAAACCGTGCTTTAAAGCCAGGCCGCTCCTTGGGCGTATCTCGGCTTCGTAACCTTCAGGCATGCTGATGTGTATCCCTGAAGAGATCAGTTTTATTTCGCCCGGAAGCAGCTGGACCTCCCCGTCAACATCGGCATAAAGATCAAGCCCGCTGGACCCGCTTGTCGCGTAGGCAGGCAAAGGAAGGTCTGAGCATCCCTCTTTGCGGCGTATTTTTATGGAAATATGTTTCATAGAAAAATCTTAACCCGAGTACCTGTATTTACTGGCCGGGGAACGATGTAGGGGCGAATAACCATTCGCCCCTACAATATATCACGTTTTATATCAGGTCTTACTTAGGCTGTTCAACCGCCTGTTTCCTGCTCAGGTTGACCCGACCCTGCTCGTCTATCTCTATTACTTTTACGACAACCTCATCGCCGACCTTGACCTCATCCGCTACGTTCTTCACGAATTTAGCGGCAAGCTCAGAGACGTGGATAAGGCCCTCTTTACCGGGAAGTATCTCGCAGAACGCGCCAAAATTCATAAGGCGCGTGATCGTGCCTTTGTATATCTTTCCGATCTCAGGCTCAGCCGTAATGCCTTTTATGATATCGATGGCTTTCTGCGCCGCGGCCGAATCGGTCGACGCTATCTCAACGCTGCCGTCGTCCTGTATATCAATGGTCACGCCGGTATCCTGGATGATCTTTTTAATGATCTTTCCGCCTGGGCCGATAACCTCCCTGATCTTGTCAGGATTTATCTTGAACATATAGATCCTGGGAGCGAACTCAGAGATCGATTCTTTTGGCGCGGCGATCTTACTATTCATTATATCCAGTATCCTGAAACGCGCGTCTTTGGCCTGCTGGAGCGTCTTTTTAACGGTATCCATGTCAAGTCCGGCTATTTTTGTATCCAGCTGGATAGCTGTAACGCCTTTACGCGTGCCGGCTACTTTAAAATCCATGTCCCCGTAATGGTCCTCGACCCCCGCAATATCTGTCAGGATTATGTTACGGTCGCCTTCGCTGACAAGCCCGAGAGCTATACCGCTGACGGGTGACTTTATCGGAACTCCGGCGTCCATGAGCGATAGAGTGCCTGCGCAGACCGTCGCCATTGAGCTGGAGCCGTTAGACTCTAATATGTCAGAGACAATGCGGACCGTATAAGGGAAATCCTCCTTGGACGGCATAACGGCTCTAAGCGCCTTTTCAGCAAGGGCGCCGTGCCCTATCTCACGCCTGCCTGGTCCGCGCACCGGCTTAACTTCACCGACGCTGAACGGAGGGAAGTTATAGTGCAGCATAAAATGCTTCTGCTTCTCGCCTTCCAATGAATCGATCATCTGTTCATCGTCGCTGGTCCCCAGCGTCGTAACAGACAAAGACTGCGTCTGGCCGCGGGTGAAAAGCCCTGACCCGTGCGTCCTCGGCAGAAGGCCGACATCGCAGGTTATCTGTCTTATCTCATCCAGTTTTCTGCCATCCACGCGTTTCCCTGTATGTAAGATGTAGTCCCTGACAATGTTCTGTTCTATTTTTGAAAGGGCTGTTACTATAAGACCGCCGGTGTATTCCGACTCTTCGGTAACATACTTCTCTGTCATTTCCTTACAAAGGGCCGTAAATGCCTCTTCTCTTTGAACTTTTAACGGAAGCAGGATGAATTCATTTATACGTTTGCTGCATTCCGCGCTGAGCTTCTGGAAGAGGTCTTCAGGTATCGTAAGATAGGTAATGTCATCCCGTTTCTTCTTGCCGATACGTTTTGCGAAATCCTCCTGCTCCTTGACTATCGTCTCAAGATAAGGCCTGGCAAATTCCATGCCGGCTATCATGTCTTCTTCAGGTAATTCTTTGCTGGCTGACTCGAGCATGACTATCTTGCCTACTCGCGTTGCCGCGATGACAATTTCCATGTCGCTGGTTTCCATGTCCTGGAATGTCGGGTTGATAGTGAACGCCCCGTTTATCCGGCCGACCCTGACGCTTGCCAGAGGCCCGTCGAATGGTATGTCAGATATAGTTAAAGCCGCCGAAGCCCCTATCATAGCCAGGATATCTGAGTCGTTCTTTCCGTCCGACGACAGAACCATCGCCATTATCTGCACTTCGTTCAGCATACCCTCAGGGAAAAGCGGCCTTATCGGCCGGTCTATGATACGCGAGGTCAGTATCTCCTTTTCAGAAGGCTTTCCTTCACGTTTAAAGAATCCCCCGGGTATCTTCCCGGCTGCGTATGTCCGTTCTTGATATTCAACAGTAAGAGGGAAAAAATCGATCGATTCTCTTGCTTTTTCTGACGCAACGGCCGTAACGAGAACTACTGTTTCCCCAAGCTGGACCGTAACCGCGCCATCAGCCTGTTTTGCCAGTTTTCCAGTCTCTATGATTATGGTCTGGCTCCCAAGTTTGATTTCTTTTCTTTCCACTATTTACCTTCCATTTTATTTTCTTATATTAAGTTTTTCCAGCAACCCTTCATACTGTTTGGTATCACGCTTTTTCAGATAATCCAGCAAGCGCCTGCGCTGACTAACTAGCTTAAGAAGTCCGCGGCGGGACTGAAAATCACCTTTGTGATCCTTAAAATGACCCGTCAATCCGTTGATGCGTTCGGTCAAAAGCGCTATCTGGACAGCCGGAGACCCAGTGTCTCCTTCATGTCCCTTGTAGGTTTGTATGACTTCCTGTTTTTTGGTCTTCGCTAATGCCACGATATTCACCTCCTTTAAAATACTTAAATGTGAAAATATAATATCATAGTATAACCTTATAGGCAAGGGCAAATGTTACACTAACTTATGCCGAGGTCAAGACGTGTTCCATAAGCCGGTTAAGCCTGGTGAGTTCGCCATAATCAGCTATCGCAACCGGTTTAAGAAAGAAGCGCAGGAGAGACGGATCCTGACGCAGTCGTTCGATGGTAAAATAGGCTAAGTCGGCATCTCCGCTGCTCAATATACGGTAGAGGGCCTTAAATGCCTCTGTGTCGTTATTTATATACGCTATGCCCGCGGCTACGATACCGCTCACCTGAACTATACTTTGGGACCCAGGCTCATTATCAACGGGAAACATCATATATATTATTTGCGCGCGGGCTTTTTCAAGCGCTTTTCTCTGTAACAGCCTGACCTTATTATATGGCAAGATCGTAACAACATCCTGATTGCCTGCAGCAGCCTGCTGGCACGCAAACTCGACAAGAGCATCGACATCATCAAAACTGACTTTGTAAGGCCCTTTTTCCGTATGTTTCCTGATCATTCCAAGAAGCCTCTCCTGCGTTTCTTTTGCCGAAAAACCGTTCCAAACCCTTATCTCGCCGGTTTTAGCTGAATTGTCTGCCGGACGCATCCGCGCCAATATATCCTGTGTTTCAAGAATCTTCGCACGCTCAAGCGCGGCTATCCTATATGCTTCACGCGTACCCTTAATGAGCCTCGCCACATCTTTATAATGGAATGGCTTTTCTACAAAGCCCAATATATCAATTTCACGATAGCGCGGTATCAAAAGGGCAGCATCACGCGTTAAAAGAGCGGCATTCTCGCTCATAAAGATGAATTTTGCCTCGGTCGTATGAAGCCTGACAAGCTCTTTGACGCTGCCGCACACATTTCTGGTCCCTATCATATCATCGCTTACCACTATGGCGGGTTTTACATCTTCAAGGGCCAGAGCAAGCTCTTCTGTCGAGTTGATGGCCATTACGCTATAGTCGCCCCCGCAAACGTTCCCTAGATGTTCGGTAAGATGTTTCGTGCGCGCGGGCGTATCGCACATCACCATCATTACCGGCCTTTGACCTGTTTCAGCGCGTTTCGGCATCTCTGGTTTTGCTTCAAGCTCGACGCGCTGGAGCATGCTCTGTATCGCAGGGAAGATAACAGCCTCTACATCTATTGGTTTTAGACAGTAACTCGTTACCTTTTGAGCTATCTCTTTTGTTAATTTTTCGGCCTCATCCAGCCATTTTCCTGTTAAAATATAGATCTCTGCCCTCGACTCTTTTAACGCGCAGGTCAAATCGTAAGAATCAGGGACAACCACGTCGGCAAAGATGATATCATAGTCCCCGTGAGCTATCATTTCGGCAGCCTCTTTCCCGTCCCCTGTGGCATGCACCTCTGCCTGTTCAAATTGCAACTGAAGGATCCATTTCAGAGGCTCCCTCGCATTCGCCATATCGTCTACTATCAATATCCTTATCTTTTTCTTTACGGGCCCTTCTCCTGACGGCCTAACAGGTTCCTCTCGGCCAGAAGATCTCCAAGCCTTAAGCGCGGCCATATAATCCGTTACCTGTTTGGTCCGCGCAGCGCGTATCGCCCCGACGAGATCGGTAAGATCATCATCCAACACGAACGGGCAGTCAGGACCAAATCCGGCTTTTCTTTTCAAGTCATCAAATAAGTCTCCCATAGTGCTTGCCAAAGTTATTGCCCTTATGCCATAAGGATGGAACTTGTCCCACAGCATCTTTATCGCATCCATATGGCCGGAAAGCCCGGTATCCATCCAGTCCAGGGTTATAAAATCAAAACGCCGCGTCTTAGCGGCGCTCAAAGCCGAGGCAAGGCAATCGGCATAGACAAACTCGTATCCTTCGTCACCCAAACTCCTGGCAAAGTCCCACCTGAAATCGGCATCGCTTTCGTCATGTATGACAAGGACACTTAATTTTTCCGGGTATTCGGGTTTTGTCCCGGGCGTTCCTACAAAAGGGACCTTGAGGTCAACCGCCGGGCTTTCTGCCGCCTGGCCGCTCGTTTTTTTGCGCGCCTCGTACAGTTCAAGCTCCTTCAAATAAGCCTTCACGCAATCGGACAGATCACCCAGCCATGGCGCCGCGCGTTTTTTGGGCCAGAGAGGACACCTGATCACCTCTTCGATATTCCTGCATAAATCCGCGTACACCCATATTTCGGATTCAGAACCATCAGAGCGATCTTTTTTAAGCATTTCTATAAATTCTTTCAAACGTGGAAGCGCAAGCTTTTTAAGAACATCATCAAAAATAGCGCCGTTACTTATCCTCTCTGCCTCCGGCATAGTCACAGCATCCCGCAATACAGAAAACATAGAGTATTTCAGGGCCTCTACTGTCCCTTCGGAAGCCCAATTACCGTCAGACTCAGACCGAGCCTTAATAAAGAACCTTCCTTTTAGTCCGTCAGAAAAATATGTCACGTCCTCGTCGCTGACCCATACCCCGGGATGACCGTCAACCGGTTTAAAATGAAGGTCTTTCATCAGTCCGTCGCGAAGCACCGGGCCGTTACAATACACGAACTCTCCTGCGCTGATCCTGTCGTCGATAAGATTTACATTATGCGCCTGCCGGGTAGAATATACAGGGTCCACAAGAACCCTGGCCTTGGTAGTAGAGTGAAGGACCCAACTGGCTGCATCCTGCTGAACGCGTATATATTCGCTGCCGAATTTCTCTTCAAAAGACTGCACGGCCTTTTCGGGTTCATCCAAACCTAAACCGAACATCACAACCTTGCCTGTGAAACCTTCAGGAGCGGTATGCCCTAGCGCTACCGGAGTAGAAGCAAAAGGTTCTTTTTTCTCCATTTCAGGAGAGATCGCGACCAGAGGCTTTTTAAAATCCCCGATAATAGGCCTCATCTGAATGATATACGGCACCTCTTCGCCTTCAGCAAATCCCCATTCTATGTCTAGAGGGACCCCTATTTCATCTTCAAGCGCGCTTACTATCCTGAAAAGCTCCATGGCCTGCTTCTTGCTCATAGGGCTGGGTTTACCGTCTATCAGCGGCAATGAGCGCATGATCCTGAACATCCTTTCAGGATCAGCATTTGAGTCAAAGAGCTCGTTATGGAGCCGAAATGCATCCGGCATATCTTCGTAGAGAGGGGCCCATTCGAATGCGCCGCTTCTTTTCTTATCAAAGAGATATTGCGTGCAATTCGCATACCCTTCGCCCGTCTGGGTTATCTCTGACTCGGCCCTGCTGCCTACGGCAAATGACGCGTCGCCTATAACGGCCTCTATAGTTGTATATCCGTAAAGATCTGTCATCGCTGTTCCGGAGGCCTTAAAATCCAGGAGCCTTTGTAAAACTACCGCGACGCCTTCTTCTGCGCTTACCTCTCCGGGCATACCCTTAATAAGGCGTGTTGTTCCGCCCTGGCCTTTCCACATTACTCCGAGATACTGCCTGAATATTTTTTTAATGCCCTGCGCAATAAGCGCCGGGTCAGGTCTTTTCGCCGATATAAAAACTCCGGCAAAATTATATGTATATGAATCTTCCCTGCGCCCGCTGGAACGGTCGATGATCCAGTCCTTAAGTCCGGCGGCATAAAACCCTATCAGATATTCAAGCTCAGGAGGGAAATCGAAAGTATCGATAATGCGTTCTATCTCAATGCGCTCTTTCAAGTCGATAGAGTCTTTGCCCCTTACCAGCGCATTGCCCTCGGCTACGAGTTCTTTATTAGCTTCAATGAAACGGCCCCACAGTTTCTTGATAGAAAACCGTATCGATACAGCCGTCTTATAACCGACCTTGTCTTTAAGTTCCTCAAGAAGAACGTCCCAGGCGCCCTTGCCGCCATACACCGGAGACAGCTCTTCCTCAAATAACCTCTGGTAAGCCATGGCCCTGGCCTGCCGCGCGGTATCTCGTTCCGCTGCAGATCTGACGGCGAGAGTATGCCGCTTGCCGGATCCGCAAACGTTCCGCCCAACATCGGTCGCATCACCTCCGTTGGGGCAAATAAGTCCCAGCATTAGGATCAGTGCTATATAACCTTTACATAGTGTCATTTCATAATCCTTATAATAAAAATAATGATACAATATTTAATTATCAAAATAGTAACTGGATTGTAATACTATTGTGGAAATTATGTAACCTTAGATGGAAGGTTTTATCGATCCTTTTTGTCCGAGCCCTGGGAGGATGCACGGCCGGACTGTTTTGGATCTTCATCTAGAGAATTTGCTTCTGGCCCCGCGCTTTGGATCATCTTTATCTTTTCCGGCGTACCGTTATTAAAAAGAGGCGGTGCGTTCTCGCTGCCGGGTCGGGAAGATACCTCATGTTTTTCTGCTCGCGGCTCCGGCTGCCGGACAATTTCCGCCCGCTGACCTGACTTCTCTGCAATGGCCTTAATGCCGGTATGTTCTTTATCGGCGGTATTTAATTCCTTCACAGCTGTTTGCGAGTTGCCGTCATCGGCATTGACCTCATGATCATTCGTCTTATTACCTTCAGTTGCCTGATTGCCTTCAGGCACATTACGTGTTTGGTCAGGGATATCCTTCCCGGAACCGTCACTTAGCACCTCTGAATTATCCATGGCTTCAGACGATGATCGTCCGCTATTATCCATTTTCGGGGCCTTTGATCCAACTGTCCCTGCCATGCTCTGAAAATCCTCGGCAGAGGATTTGAGGGCTACCTCATTCTTTGACCTTTTAAGGTTCGCTTCATTTGCCTTTGAATCTACGAGATAACTGGGGCCGAAATTCTTTACCTGCCTGTTATTAAGCCTATCCAAGGCCCTGTCCAAACGATCATCGTCCGCCAAAATATCGATCGGACGTAAAAGACAGAACAGGCCAAGGGCCGTTAACACAAGCTTCGCTCGTAATACGAATGGATCTCTCATAGAATATAGTATATACGGTAGAAGAAAAAGATGCGTCTATTTATACGTGGATTTTTTGATACTTAACGGGATCTTGCCGAGTATCCCGGCCGCGCGATCAGCGTCCTGCTTTATCCTGGCCACAAGATGTTCGTGGTCCTTGAATTTCTGTTCCCGGCGTATGCGCTTAAGAGGAAAGACCTCCAGGTCTTTGCCGTATATTTTCCCGTGAAAATCGAACATATGCACTTCGAACCTTTTCTGGAGCGCGCCCGAAAAAAGGGTCGGTCTGAAACCTATATTCATTACTCCGCGAAATATCTTTTTATCCAGCCTAACAAACACAGGGTATACGCCTAAAGGCGGCTCCGCTTCGTGATGGAGATTGAGATTCGCGGTAGGAAATCCGAGTATCCTCCCTATCTGATCGCCGTGCACAACAGTGCCCAGGAGCGAATACGGCCTGCCCAGGAGCCTAGATGCGGTGCCGAACTTACCATTCACGACAAGATCCCTGATAAGAGTACTGCTAACTACCCGGCCGTTCATTTTTTTGTTCTTTATCAACCGTACCTTGACGCCGTTAAGCCGGCCTGACTCGCAAAGCTCCCTTGACCCGCGTTTACCGTCCTTACCCAATCTAAAATCTTCACCGACTAATAATTCCTTCGCGTTAAAAACACCGCTGACAACTTCTCGCATGAACCTGTCCTGAAGAACATCGGCCAGAGCCTTATCGAACTTCACAACAAAAACACTGTCAACACCCGTATCGGCAAGAAGCTTGAGCCTGTGTGTAAGCGATAGAAGAAGCGGCGGCGCTTTGCGCGGTTGAACAACAGAGGCGGGATGCGGAATAAATGTCATTACTACAGCTTTTGCGTTATGGCGGCGCGCTGCCCTTACAAGAGAACCGATGATCTTTTGATGCCCAAGGTGCACCCCGTCAAAAACCCCTATAGTAAGATAGACCTTATCCTTGAAAAGTTTTTTACGCGCAGGCAATGAGATGTTCATAAAGCGTTTCTCTAGTCATCCGGTCTATGAAGTTGAATTCAACGGCCCGTTTTATATCAAAATCTCCGGACCGTATACGCCGTAATGCGGTAAGGTGAGCGCCCGTTCCCAGAGCTTCGCCGATATCGACCGCCAGCTGCCTGATATACGTCCCTTTCGAACAGGCTACGACAAAACTCACCTCGGGCAGCTTAAGCGAGATTATGTCCAGGCTGTCGATACGTATCCTTTTAGGTTCGCGCGCTATATCTACCCCTTGGCGCGCGTACTGGTAGAGTTTTTTACCTTTATATTTTTTAGCGGAGAACATGGGCGGCACTTGTTCAATTTCCCCAAGAAAGCGGCCCATGACACTTCTTACTTCATCAGGCCCGACATCACAGCGTACTTCCTTTACCACCGAACCCATTGCATCTGCGGTATCTGTGGTGATCCCCAGTTTAAGAGTGCCTTCATAAGCCTTTGTATCGTTAAGGAATTTATCGGACAGTTTTGTCGCCCGGCCTATAAGCATAACAAGGAGCCCTGTTGCCATAGGGTCGAGGGTGCCGGCGTGGCCTACTTTTTTGAAACCGAACTTGCGCCTTATACTGTTCACGATATCATGGCTGGTCAATCCCTGAGGCTTGTCTACAAGGAGAATACCGTTAGCGTCGGGACTATCCGGCCTATGAAGCATGCTTCTTCAATTCCTCGGCCGCCGCGTTTATCAATCTGCGTATTACAGATGCCAGGCTTCCTTTTATCGTGCATCCGGCCGCATACTTATGACCGCCTCCTCCAAAACGGAGCGCCAGCCTATTAACGCTTACGCTTCCGCGGGAACGCAGACTGACGCGGTAACTGTTCCGTTTTCCGGACTCTTCCCTGATCATTACAGCGATAAGGACCCCTTTTACAGAGCGCGCGACGTTCACGAAATCCTGGGTAGCCGAAGCCGCGCTTTTATTCTTCTTAAGCGTGCGCTGGGTGCAGACCATATAGGCGAATCTGCCGTTCAGCGCTAATTTCAATGTCGAGATGACGTCGCCCAGCAATTTTACATCCTGGAAATTCTTATTGCCGTAAACATGCCGCGATATCTCGTAAGGTTTTATACCGTAACCTATCAATTCGCTGACTATCTCGTGGGTGACCCCGGATGTATTACTATAGTTGAACGATCCTGTATCCGTAAGTATGGCCGTATAGATATAAAGCGCTACTTTCTTCGACATTTCCACATCCATGAATTTATAGAGCATGTAGATCATCTCGGCCGTGCAGCTCGCCTCAGGGTTGACCCAGTTGAGGTTACCGAATTTTTCGTTTGAGATGTGATGGTCTATGTTGACTATGTATTCTGTATTCTCAAGGAGAGAGCGCACCTTGCCTGTCCTTGCCGTATTGGGACAGTCAAGCACGATAGCGGCATCATACTGCATATTCTTGGCGAATTTGTAACGTATATGCGAAACCCCTTCGAAAAAAGTGTATTCTTCGGGCACAGGCTCGTCGTTTATGATGACAGCGCGTTTTTTCAGCGCCTTTAAAAGCTCGATCACCGCAAGTTCGCTGCCAAGGGCGTCCGGTTCAGGGTCCACATGAGCTGTGATGACAAAATTGTCGTATTTTTGTAACGCCTCAGCTATCTGCTTGATCGACATCACCTGTCTCCTTTTCTTTAGCTTGGCCCTTCTCTTTTTCTTTGGCTTCCTCTTCGGCTTTGATCACGCGCAGCGTCTCTTCGATCCTGTAAAGATATTCGGCCTCGGTATCTTCAAGTATACGGAAATTCGGGATGAACTTCAGTTCCAGGCGATGGCCTATCTCATTCTTGATGTAAAGCAGGGCGCTCTTTAAACCGGCTGCCGCGTTCTTCTTGGCTTTTTCATCTCCAAGGACCGTATAATATATCACAGCGTCGCGCAGGTCGTCAGTTACCTTTACTCTCGTCACCGTAACAAAACCTATACGCGGGTCGCGCAGCTCATCTTTTATCAATATGCTTGCTTCGCGTCTTATCGCTTCCTCAACCCTGTCCGAACGTCTAGACATCACATCTCCTTTGTCAAATATTTCATTTCCGTGCGAGCAATCTTTTGAGATGATCGAATTCGCCTTTTTTGGTTTTTATTTCCCGGTCCATCTTGGCGTATAAGATCTTGTTCAAGATATCCTTGAACCCCGGCCCGGACTTAAGTCCCCTGGCTTTCAGGTCATGCCCGGTAAGATGTATCTTTGTTACATTATAATATTTTATAA
>Ga0172375_10004188_pt1 | contig 21504 bp, 18 predicted proteins | sample LakKiv1m_FD_114537 | JGI IMG/M metagenome (GOLD analysis project Ga0172375, IMG submission 114537) | Freshwater microbial communities from Kabuno Bay, South-Kivu, Congo - kab_092012_11.1m | ecosystem: Environmental > Aquatic > Freshwater > Lake | place: Democratic Republic of the Congo...
ACATCTTGCGGATAATGCTGGCCGTCTGCGTCAATGGTAATCATAAACTCTCCGCCTTCAGCTACAATATAATCTAAAGCTGTACGCATTGCCTTACCTTTACCGAAATTCTTATCATGTCTTAAAACTACTATATCTGTATTTTTAAGCATCTCTCCTATATCGCAATCAGTTGAGCCGTCATCAACTACAAGGACATGCTCAAGGTATTGGCGGCATTCAAGGGCCACTGATTTAATAGTCCCCTTATTATTAAACGTAGGGATTACACACCAGATATCACCTGTATAAAGATTATTATTCAATATCACCCTTCCTTCTGCGCTTGCGGCCGGAGGCTCCGGGGATAAGCATCTCCCAAAGCGATCCGGAATAACCCAACTTATGCAAGAAAGCAAGACTACTGTCTAAGGCATCCGGAGGAAAAACACAATTACGCATCCCGGCAAAACCCGCAGTTAAAGTTTCTTCCAACCAAACCCTATCCAAACCCGGAGCTATGTAGTAGGCCGGCTCTAATAAATCCTGACCCGGTTTAATTAACCCCTCTTTCTGGGCTAATGCTGCCAAAGGGGTCTTAGGAAGAATACGAATTCCCATAAATATAAAAGAAGCTGTCTTTTCTAAACTCTTAATATTTGCTATACCTTCTAAAACTGTTTCTTTAGTCTCTCCGGGAGAACCAAACATAAAGTAATGCGCCGTAGCGATACCATATTTAGCGAAAAGGTTGTTGCTATCTATAACATCTTTAAATAAAAATGATTTACCTAAACCTTTTAAAGTTGTATCTGTCGAAGCATCGGCACCCATTTCAGCTGCTTTAAGTCCGGTTGCTTTCATTAATTCCAGAGCTTCATCCGTTAAGCCTTGCGGTTTAAAAAAAGCAGTCCAGGGAATATTTATCTTGCGCTCTTTCATCTGTCTTAAAAGATCAAGGTATTTTCCGGAATCATCATTAAATACCGAATCTGTAAAAAAGATATACTTAGCCTGGTGATTATCTATCAGGTCTTGGATATCATCTACAACCGCCTGAACATCCCGGGTGCGTATATTCTGGCCTTCTAAAATCGGATAAGAGCAGTAAAGACATTTATGCACGCAACCCCGTTTAGTCTGTACCGAAGCAACGTTCCCGCTTTTTAAATAAAAGGCCATTATGTTCTTATCGTAATATGCCGAGGGGATCCCTAGACCGGATAACTTGGGAGTAGAGCGCAAGATACGCTCTTTAGGATATTCACCTTTAGCGGCATTATTAATAAAATCTAAGATCAACCCCTCTCCTTCCCCCATAATCCCGTAATCCGCCGCAACTTTACTTAGAATTACCTCCGGCATAATGGAGAAACCCGAGCCACCTAAAACTATCTTCGCCGAACTTATTTTACGCAGCTCCTGGATAATACTACCTACCGCATCTATATAACGCTGTTCATTCAAAAGATTAACATTATCAATATTCCTGATAGAAATACCGATTAGATCCGGTTGAAATTCTTTAATCTCATCCCTTAAGGTTTCAAAAGAGCGGTTGCTCGCCAAAAAATCGAATTGCTTAACAGTATGCCCGGCCTCCTTAAGACTAGCGGCAATCATACTTAAGCCTAACGGATAAACCGAATAAGGGGTACTGGCAATATTTGAGGATATAAGAAAAACTTTCATGATTCGACTTTGCCCCATTTTGACCTTTTTCTTAAAGCCGGCCCCTGATAAGTACCATCTGCTTTTTCTTTTTCGATAACCTTTAAATACAGGCGCGCCATTTTTACCTCTTTACTAAAGTCGGAATAAAAATGTTTCCAGGCATATTCATACATTTTTTCCAAAGCATCGATCGTCATCTTTGCCGGCTTAAATACAACTTCACCCCCGGTATAATGAACCCAATCATTGTGTAAAATACGCTTCTCCTTTTCTAACTGCGCCCGTATTGGGGTATGTGCAAAAGGAGTAAGTATAGTAAACTCGGCTAAATCGAGTTTTATCTCCAGCAAAAAATCTACCAACCTCTTGATATAATCCTCGTCGTGATTATCCATCCCCAAAATAATTGTACCTTCAACTCCGATTCCCCTCTCTTTAAGCCTTAAAACTTTTTTACGAATATGCTCCGAAGTATCGACTACCGCCTGATAAACATACCAGCATCCGGCTTTTGCTGCCAAATCCAAGATTTCATCGCTATCCTTAATAGGATGACTTACCCATTTCTTCTTTAAAGGTGCAATTGCTTTGAATAACTCTTTCTCCCAGGCATCATCCTGGGAAAGAGAATTATCCACAATAAATAAACGGTTATTCTCGATAGCTTCAAACTCTTTAACTACGGCTGAAATCGGCCGCGGCCGAAATTTACAGCCACCTAGATAAGGAGTGCAACAGGGAAAACAATTAAAGCGGCATCCGCGGGAAGCATGCACCAAATCAACCATCTGGACTCCCCTGAAATTGTATAGTTCTCTTTTAAGAATACTGCGACGAGCAGTACCGATAAGCTTAGTATCCGGAAAATTTTGAAGGTAATTATATACCCCCTTTAAATTACCGGACCGGAAATCTTTAATTACTTCAGCCATTCTTCCTTCGGCTTCACCTAAAAATATACTATCGGCATGCGGAATAGTATCCTCATAATGCAACATGGTTGCAATACCTCCGAAGAGCACTTTCTTGCCTTTAGAGCGGTAAAAATCTGCTATCTCCCAGGCCCTGGGCATTTGACAAGTGAGCATTACCGATAAACAGATAAGGTCAGTCTCTTCTTTAAAATCCAGGAGCTCTACGTTTTCATCACAGAAAGAAACCTCAATATCGGAAGGTATTGTAGCTGCAAAGCAAACCGGCCCATGCGGAGGCAGATTGAATTCCGGCTGGTTCTTTAATTTAGGCCATTTCGGATAAATAAGCTTTATCTTCATTATCTTCCTTGAATAAAATATCCGGCTGCTTCATTTTCGCTCAACTCAACAGCCAGCATAGCTTTTGCTTCTTTAGTCTTAATCATAAACTTAGCCTGTTCCAATATATTTTGTTTTTGATTCTTGCCATAACCTAGAAATAATAAGGGACCCGCTAGACCAAAATGTATGGCTGCTTCGGCTAAAGGGCTTGACGCCAAGGTATAAATGAAAAGATTCCCTCTACCCAGGGTTCTTCCTGCTTCAACATAATCTTTAAAATAAGCTAAATTAGCTTCGGTTGATCCAGCTATACTTGTCCCTATAATACCTACATCTTGCAACTTTCCTTTAGTATAAATTAACCCTGCATCATGCAAAGCTAAAGCTATGGTAATTACCGCTAACTTAGATGGTTGGTCAAATCTGCCAAAATTTTCAACCGTAAACTTGAATATGCCTTTTTCTTTTAGCTGAGCATACATTGACCTTAAATCAGTATACTCCTGGCTCACCGGGCCCTTATTTCCAAACCCGCATGCGCCTTTTTTAACCCAGCCTCGACCACAAATTTTATATTTTCTCATTAACTAATATTTCTCTTATCTCTTAATTACCAGTACTGCGTTTATTCCCCCAAATCCGCAATTATTAATAACAACAATATCCTTTTTAAGCTCACGCGGGGAAATATCAGCCCAACCAATCGCCTGCTCATCAATATTTTCTAGGCCAACTGTTAGAGGGACAATTTTCTCCTTAAGGGCTTTTAATGCCACTAATGTTTCAAGCAAGCCGGCTGAACCTAAGGTGTGCCCCGTCCCTCCTTTTACAGAGTAAATTGGCAAAGGCAAATTTTTAAAAACCTGCTTAAAAGCCTTTAGCTCCATAGCATCATTATATAAAGTCCCTGTGCCATGGGCACTGATACAGCCTATATCAGTTTGTGAGATTTTTGCTAATTTCAACGCCCTTGTTAATGCCCTAATCAAACCGTTGCCGTCCCGCGCAGGACCAGTCATATGGTTAGCATCACAACTTAAACCCCAACCTAAAACTTCAACCGGCATGTTTCTCTTTTCTCTTTTTGCTCTATCTTTGCTCATTAATAAAACGAAACCCGCTGCCTCACCTAAAGATAAGCCGGATCTATTTTTGTCAAAAGGCCTGGCTTTATCTTTATCCAGGGCCATAAGCGCAGAGAAACCGCTAAAAACAAATTCATTTACACTATCTGCTGCAACAATCAGAACACAATCTTCTCTCCCCTGGCGAATAAGGCTTGCTCCCTGGGCAATAGCAGTAGAAGAAGAAGCGCAGGCACAAGAAACGAAAATTCCGGGTTTCTTAAGTTTGGCTAATTTTTCAATTTTTTGCAAAAAAGCTTGGGGACTAGTTTTACTCTTTTGAGCCCGAGAAGCTAGCACATCTTTCTCTAGTAAATCAATTTCACCAACAGTACTAGCCAAAATTAATAATGCATCATCGGGTATAGAAGATATATTCTTTCTTATAACAGGAGCAAGCATCTGCATTACCAGGGATTCGCTTTTATTATAATCCAGCTTTGAAACTACGGCGGCATTACTACTTAAGAACTGTTTAGTTGAAAACCGATCTAATCTTCCTAGTGCGCTCTTATTAAGTAAAAGACCATCCCAAAGCGGATTAATCCCTAATCCATAGGAAGTAACTAAATCATAGTCTGTAATAACAACCCGGTTTATTTTTGACAATCCAGCTCTCCGTTTAACCAGCGCTTACGCATACGTTCGAGTAATTCAGGGGAAATAATGCAAGTCTCCTTTGATTTAGCATCGATAAGCAACTGTACAGTATAGGCAAAAGTAGCTATGCTTTTGTCCTCTTTAATTATTAAATATTCGGTATAAATCTTTGCCCCTTCGCTCCAGACTAAACTTGCCTTAACGCTAAATTCTTCATCCAGATAAAGCGGCCGGTAATAATCTGTATGAAATTCTACAATGGGTGCGCTCAAACGGGCTGCGTAGAAATCCTGATAAGATAGACCGCATCTTCTACCAAGTTCCCTCTGGGCCTCTTCAAAATATAAGCTATAACGTCCGAACCAAACAATACCCATGACATCAACCTCACTAAAACTTACCCTTCTTTTAACACTAAAAACTACCGGCTGCGGACTTCCGGCAAGCCTTTTGAAATATTCGGTTCGTTTTTCTCGCAAAGTAATACCTCCTGCTTAGTCTTCAAAAATAACTCTTAATTTTAGTTGCGCTATTTTTTTACCCTTAAAACTGACCAAGGATTCAATTTCTTCTTCACAATCTAAAACCTCGGATTCCTTTAAAGTAAAATCAATTTCTTCATTTGCTGTTACCGGAGCAAAAAACTTTGCTAAAATTATTTCTTTTAATCTTACGGGTTTCTGCTTAATCTCTTCGAGCATTAATATTGCGGCCTGGATTATACATACTCCTGGCAAAATAGGTTTTTCTGTAAAATGCCCCTTAAATCCGATAAAGTCTTGGCCAAAGCAATACTGGGCGTTTAAAATACCCTGCTCTTTATTGACAAAATTACGCATACAGGACTTAATTTCATTCCTCAGCTTGCTCATAATTAACGTATCTCCTTTAACTTAATAATCAATTCATAGCCATGTTTATAATGTCTTAAAACAATATTTTTAGGATAAACTAATCCATTGTTAAAAACATAATCATAATAAGATACGCTCCAGACTTTATTTTTGCCTTCATAATAATTTTTCTCAGCCAGAAAATTACCTTCTCCGGAAAAAACATACTCTAAAGAACCCCTTTCCAGATTCTTGCTGAAAACAATTTTATGTTTATCTTTTTTAACCACTACTGATGAAGAGGGGATACGCTCAAAGTAAATACTTTCTATATCTTTCAGCATTACCGTAGCAAAATCTCCATGCTTAGTAAACTCTGGGAAAATATAGCGCGATTCTACTTTGCCTTTATTGAGAGTAAGATCAAATAATAAGACCCCTAAATGATTGAAACCTGCGCTATCTATGCTTTCTTTAACTGTATCCACGCGCGTAACCCCTAAAGCTGAGAAGCGAAGATGGCGGTATTTAAAAATCGCGCTGTTTAGCATCTCAAATTCAACCGGAAGCTTTGCAGCAAAATTACTCATGAGGATTTCTGGGTCGGTATTTTCAAAAGATTGATAATCTGTATGCTTAAACGGAACACTACTGCAGCCTGCAATGAATATTACTAAAATCAGGGGCAGAATAATTTTCTTAAACTTATTACTTCTCTCTTTATCAATAAGTACCCGATACAGCGCAGGGATTACGGTTTGAGAACAAATATAACCACTGGTTAGCCCCGCAACAAGTGTTAGGCCTATTGAGAATAAAACCGGGTGTTTTGCAAAAAGTAACGAAAATGCTCCGATTAGCGTAGTCAAAGCAGAAACCCAAATGGCCTTTATAGTCCCGGTGTTTAATTTATGTCTAAAGCTATAAAGCATGAATACTCCGTAATCAATACATAAACCAATGACCATCATTGAAGAGATAAGTACTGCAACATTAACAGGCTTATTTAGGAGACCAAATATGCCTGTGATAGTAAGAATGGCGCTGACTACGGAAACCAATGAAATGAGCGTTAATTTTATATTTTTCAGCAAAACAACTGTTAAAATTAAGACCAGTATTACCGCTAAAATGGAGAGACGAAATATTTCATGTGAAACCGAATCCGAAATAGCCTGCGAAAAAGCATTGCGAGAGACTACCAGCACATCCGGGTTGCTCTTGGTTAAATTAATTACCGGCTTTACAAACTCAGCCTTATCCGGGAAAAAAGAAACCACCTGCCAAAAAGAGCCATCTTTCTGTATAAATCTCTCCTTCATACTTTTAAGTATATCTAAATCATCAAAATTCTTTTCCGTATCCAAGCCGGAATATAAATTAAGGAAGAAAAGACTAAATGCGTTTTTAGAAAATCCGTATTGCGCAGAATATCTATTCAATAAATCATTTAATTTCCGTTCCCTCCCTTTGCGCCAAAAATTTTCCCAAAATACAGCATTTGATTTCCTAGTCTTAAGCGAAGGCCAAAGACTGGTAAATGAAGTTAAGTTATCGTCGCCAACTAAGGGCGCGACTTTTAAATAAACCTCTTCGTTTCTCTCCAGGGCCTCCTCCAATCCTGGGCCCGAAACAACTAACATAGCTGGATTATCATAACGATTATAGACACGCTTAAAATTATCTTCTGCCGCCATCACTGCTTTAGTGCTGCCATCAAGTTGAGTAATATCGCTGTTAAATTTAAGCCTAAAAGAAAAAACAGCTAAAACCGCTAAACATAAAACCCATAACAGAATAGAGGCCCTATCTGAAATAACTTTCTTTTTTCTAATATTATCAACTGGCTCTTGAGGTGAAACGTAATTATCCTTAAGGAAATGGGGAAAAACTAACAGGACAAATAAGAGACAAAGAATAATAGTCGTGATTCCAAAAACGGCAAATTGATGGTAACCTTTAACAGAAGAAAACAAAAAAGTAACAAACACGCTTACCGTGGTAAGCGCAGCGATAACCAATGGCTTAGCTATATCTTTAACTGCCTCCCGTGAACCTCTGGTGCGCACCGCAACATAAGTATGTATGCCGTAATCATCAGCCACTCCAATAACAACTGCCCCTAATCCAATAACAAAATAAGAGAGCTTGCCAAAAATAAAAGCAGAAATATTTAAGGCAATTAGTACCGCTCCTAAAGGTATAAGTAAGAAAATAAAAGCCCGCATATCTTTGAAGGTTAAGAGAAAAACTACTAAGAAAGCAATCATTGCTATTGTTACTGTACGCTGAATATCGTTTTTTATAACATCTTCGTTGCTTAAGGAATGCATATGCCCGGCAATTATATCGGCGCTAATAAACGCAGGGAGATTTTTTAACTTATCCTGCAAGAAATTAATTAATTTGCGTGAACCAAAGCCATCGGTAAGGGGGACTTTTGTATCTACTATTAATAAAGCATGCCTCTTATCCAAGCTTAAGAGGTGCTCCTGCTCAACAACAATACCCTGACCTACAACATTTGATATTTTATTAAAACTACGCAAAACCCCTGAGCTAACCCCTAAAGGATCAGAGCTAATAAAAGGCTGCATGAAGGAACCCCCGGGAGTAAGCAACTTATGATAATTATTCTTTAGCGCTTTTTTTACGCCCGGCTCATTTAATTCATTATCGACTTTAAGTAATTCCTCTTGAGAGACAAGTTGAGGCAAAAGCCTTAAAAACTCCCGGATCTGCTTTTGAGGGTCAACAACCGAAAGACCTAAACTAACTTTAGAAATTAACGGTGATTTCAACTGAGCACCAAGCTTATCAACAGCTAAAATCAAATCATCAGTAGAGTAAGCTTGAGAATTAAGGCCTAAGGATATAATAACTTTATCGGAAAAGTGGGATTGACGAAGAAAACGCATACTTAAAACAATATCCCTATCCTGCGGAAGCATTAATTCTATATTATTATCGTATTGAATAAAAATTGCGCCAATTGCAGAGATAATTACCAGGACAATTATCGCGGATATAATAATGCGCTTATACGAAGAGAAAAAATCAGTAATTTTAGAGAAATATTTATCAAACACGTTATTTTAATTCCCAGCTTGCGGAGTCTATTGGAGTGTTAAATTTAGTATTTAAAAAAGTAAGGCTGGCTGAATCCAGATTATTTTCCTCAATATCTATCCTCTCAACATAGCGTTCATCTGCTCTAAAAGTTATCCGCACTCTTTTAATGGCATTAAAACCGGCAACGCTTTTCTTAGGCATGAACTCTAAAATAATGGGTTTACTAGAGATAACCCGGGCTTCATAATCATGCAAGAGTTGAGAATAATGCCCCCCAAACCAGGTTTTCATTTGATTAACTGCAACTAGAAAAGTAGGATTTCGGGCAAGAGAAATAACTTGAACTTGTTTAGAATCTTCGTCCCATTGCTTTACTGTATTGCCTTTGATAACCATGATATAGCGCACCGGCTCATTGGTATGCCAAGAAAAAAGGTCCGGCGCTTGAATAAAAATCTTTCCCCGGAGTATTATTTTCTTATCAAAAACAGCCATTTTTTTCTCTTGAATAAAATCTGTCTGAATATTATTTAACCCGGACATTTTCTTTTCTAGATTAGCCAAAATAATATTTATATCATTAACATTATCTTCCGCATAAGTAAAAGGGCTGAATATGCAAACAAAAATAAATACAGCTACTAAAAAGAGTTTCATATTTTATCTCCCTTATTCTCCCAAAGCTTAACCTCTCCCTGGGCAAGCAGTTCGTTACCCCGGAAAATTTTACCTTCGACAATACCAAAATCCCCAAAACGGGCAGTTTTAAATACCGAAATAGTTAATTTATCTCCGATATGCGCGCTACCGTATATTTCTAATTTTCTAGCCCCTAATAAGAACCCCTCAACAGTTTTTTTTGATATACCCGCTTTACGAAAACCAGATAAAGCCGCCATCCCTTGAGCAATTAATTCCAAATATACTACTTCATCTAGCGAACCGTCATCACGGACAAATAACATATCATTAGAAATAGTAACATTAATCTCACCGCTGCGCTCAGCTACCTTGCTTAAAGTTTCTATAATCCGCATTGGCGATTTCTGAGGAATAAGTTTTTCTACTGAAACCGGAAGGTGGACAATATCATTCTGTCTTTCCAGATTATTCCAGCAGAGAGGATCGGAAGCCAGGTAGTCTCCGGTAAGTTGATAAGCGGCTCCTCTACAACCATAGCAACTCTCAGCTTTACTACATTCTCGACAGGGACCCTTTATCTTCTTGCGGTAATCCCTTAAGTCTTCAATCACTTCACTTTCTGCAATAATTTCTTTAAGTTTGCGCTCCCGTATATTACCTAACGGTATATTTACCCCCACGCAAGGAAGAACAAACCCCTGCGAATTAAGCAGACATGAGAATTGATGCCGCAAACATTTAATACCTACTAACGGTGGTTGCGGGTCCCAATTAATCCCATACTTTTTACGGTCTATCTCGGCAATCTTAAAAAAAGTATCTTTTAATTTCAAGATATCTACATGTAGCCATTCATTTTCCCGCGCTTTTCCTTGAGGAGTCATAATCTCAAAATAAGGTTCGATTTTTTGCTGACGCAGCCACTCCCACATATCTATTAATTCATCAAAGTTCTGCTGACAAACAACCGTACTCACTCCTAGAATCTTATCTTTTCCGGGAAATCCGGCATGAATAAGATTGTTAAATGCATCTTGGATAATCTTATACGCCCCTTTTTTACCGGCAAGAGCATCTTGAATATTTTCTTTACGGCTATTCATTTTTAACACAACATTAATACCTAATCCAAATAACTCCTTGGCCACTTCGGGAGTAATCCCAAAACCATTGGTAAACATTTCAACATTGAGCCCTTGACTGCGAATAAACCTAAGCATCTTTAAGATATGCGGGTAAACCATTGGCTCGCCGCCTAGAACAATAATCTTCTTTGCCCCTAGCTCCTTTGCCTGAATTATGCCATCACTTAATTCGTCAAAAGTAAGTTCATTATCCAGAATAGATTTATCCGGAACATAACAATATTGACAGCGAAAATTGCAACGCAAAGAAAATTCAATCTCCATAGAAAGAAGACGATTATCTTTAACGGCTTGGGCTATCTCTTCCTTACTAAACTCAAACTTAGGTATAATTGCCTGACAACTTGCCAATCTTATCTCCTGTCAATAAAACGCACCGGCTTACGCGAATTTGGACTATACACCTGCTCCCTAACCAGATCCTCTTGAGTAATAAAAACTCTCGGCCGCACTCTAAGCCGAGCCTGCAGCTTATCTTGAATAAATTCTTTAGTGCAATCCGCGTTCTTTAACGCTACATATATTTCAATATTGTCCGAAAGTGTATCTTCGCTGGTAGCCGTAACATAGTATTCACTAATAGAAGCTATCTCTTCTAAACAAGAATAAATTGTCTGAGGGTAAAGAGTGGTTCCGGATACTTTCATCATCTGCTTCTTCCTGCCTAAAATCGGGCCAAGCCTTAAAGATTTACGTCCGCAGGAACAAACTTTGTTAATCAAGAAACTCACGTCTCCGGTTTTAAAACGGACTAAAGGCATACCTTCAACTCTTAACGGAGTAACCACTACCTCTCCAATCTCTCCATCAACAAGATTCTTGCCTTTATCGTCAACGATTTCGACGATTGCTAAATCCGGATGCAGATGTCCTCCTGCTTGGGCACTGCATTCACAGAAAGTAGAAACAATTTCAGATGAAGAATATGTCGAGTAAGCTTTAGCCTTCCATATCTTTTCCAGGTCCTCTCCTACCTGTAGAAATTTTAAGTTCCTGTCTCTTAAGGGTTCGCCTATACAGATTATTTTAGAGATACCGGATTTTCTGGCTAGGTAGCCTTGGGCATCTAAATGCAGACCTAATTTTTTTAAGAAACTAGGCACACCGATAATCGCGCTAGGATGCATACGCTTGATTACCTCAAGATGACTATCCAGGCTATTTAAGCCATTACGGATAGTCGTTCCTCCCAAAGAGCGCACTCCTAGAAAATAAGCAAGTCCGGCCACAAAACAGCGATCCATGGTACAAGTTAAGAGAACAACATCTTTGGCGCTAAGTCCGCAACTTAAAAATGACTGCTCCTCATTATAAGCCAGCCTTTTTAAATCAAATTCTGTATAAGCAATCTTTGTAGGTTTACCCGTAGTTCCGCTGGATAAAACTATATCCACTACAGATTCTGGCTTCACACAGAGAAAACTATTGTTATCATCTTCAATATTTGATTTGTCAGTAAACGGCAACTTTGATAAAGTGTCCAGATCTATATTTTTACAATCAATCTTTAATCTCTTAAAAAGCTTTCGGTAATAAGGCGACTTTTCGAAACAGTATAAAATATGTTCTTTAAAAAGCTTGTTTTGAGCCTTTTTTATTTTAAGGGGAGAGGCGAATTCTATATTCTTATAAAGATGTAAGTCTTTCATTTATTTTGATCCATTAACGCGGATTCTTTAATTAGTATATCCCGCACATAATTCTTCAATTTATAAGGACTAAAGCTACCGTATTCCTGATAAGTCAACGCAGGTAATATGCGTATCTTAATTAATCCCGGCCTCAAAAAAGGCGAACCCACCGGAGGTATCTTTTCATTTCCAGTAATACAAACAGGCACTATCGGTATTTTTGTGGCTAAAGCCACCCGGAATATCGCCCCATGAAATTGCCCCATGGAATTATCCCGTGAACGCGTACCCTCCGGAAAACTAGCTATACATACCCCATCATTAATTAATCTACTAGTTCTTTTAAAAAACTCTTCAAAAGGCAGCTCTCTTACGCTTAAATAACCGGCAAGCTTAGCCGCAAATCCTAAAACCGGTAGCCGGAAAGGCCAGATATTGACAATCTGCACAATCTCATACGGAAAAACCGCAAGTAAAAAAGGATCCGAAGCAGAACGATGATTACAGATAAATAAACAAGGCGCACTAACCGGTTCCTTTGAATAGTCTTTAACTTCCAAACGTACTAACGGAAACGGCAAAATACGGATAATTACTGCGCCGTACCAGCTAATCTCCCGACGCAGGCGTTTCATCGTCTGGCGACGGGGAAAAATTATGAAAAAAATAATTAACAAAACTCCCAATGCCGGGATGGCAAATGAAGAAAAGGAAATAAACAAAGAATAAAAAACAATATTCAGGAATGCAATCTTTACAATCTGCATTATTTATTTATTCATTTCCTTATTAATAGTAGCGATAAACTGATAGATATCGCCCAAAGAACGAATTGTCCGCACACGTTCATCGCTACGAATAACCACCCCAAACTTTTTCTGTAAAGCAACCACTAAATCAACGATGTCCAGGCTATCTAGCCCCAGATCGTTGAAGATATTGGCTTCGGGAACAAGTTTTTCCTTAGGAATCTCAAAAGAATCGGCAAAAACTTCATTGGTCATCCTTATTACGTCCTCTTGAGTCATTTAAAACCTCCTTATTAGCTTGACTTGGTTAGGCAAGGCACTTTTTACATATCAAAGTGGCGTTAATCCCACCGAAAGCAAAACAATTCTTCAATAATATATTTATACTCTTATCCATTAATTTCATAACATGGTTTATACCCTGGCAATCCTTATCCGGTTCTTGCAGATTTAATGTGGGATAAATTCTAGATTTCTGCATCATAATTAAAGAGGCAATTAACTCTATGGCGCCTGATGCTCCCAGAGTATGCCCCATATAACCTTTGAGGCTGCTTACCGGAGTATCACCTCCGAATATTTCCCGTATGGCAAAAGCCTCTTCTTTATCCCCCTGGATTGTAGCGGTGGCATGCGCATTAATATAATCGATATCTTGCGCAGAAATACCGGAGCTGGCTATTGACTGACGTATACAAGAAATTATTGCATCCCGGTTAGATTCGCTTACATGATCTCCGTTACCGCAGGTATTATACCCAATTATCTCAGCGTATATCTTTGCCCCTCTTTTACGCGCATGCTCATATTCCTCTAACACTAGAATCCCGCTACCTTCGCCGCAAACCAGACCATCGCGTTTGACATCAAAAGGCCGAGGGGTATTCTTAGGCGTGTTATTGTAATTAGAAGAAGTCGCATAAAGTATATCGAATGATCCGACTACGGAAGGATGCAGGCCTTCAGCGCCACCGCATATTGTCAAATCCTGCCTGCCTAAACGGATCAAGTCATAACCTAATCCGATTGATTGCAGAGCCGAAGCGCAGGCAGAACAAGGAGCCATTACCACTCCGGTAATGCCCAAATACTGGGCAACATTCATTGCCGCTGAATGCGATATGCATTGAAAAAACTTAGTCGAGGGAAGCAGGCTTAAGTCTTTACCCGGGCCCATTATTTCAAAAGCTTCTGCAATGCTCTCGGCGCTACCCATTGTAGAACTAATTATACAACCCAATTTACCGCTGGTTAAGTCTTCGCTACTTAATAGCGCATCTTTAATTGCCTCCTGAGCTGCTTGTGTAGCAAAAATACTTAGTCGCCCCATAGAACGACGGTTGTGCCGGGGAATTAATTTCTCATTCTCCAGACGCACAGGAGCTGCTACCATAGAACGCATACCTTTATAATTCTCCCACTCTGCGATGCACTCAACGGCGCTCTTTTGTCCTTCAAGCCCAGAGATTAACTCTCCCACGCTATTGCCTAAAGGGCTAATTGCGCCTAAACCGGTTATGACTACTTTTCTAAATGACATAATCTTTTCTCAATAAAATTTGTATAATCATCTTTGCCTACTAAAGTACGAGCAATAATAAATGAGGAGAGCATAGCTCCTACTAAACCGGGTAAAACTGCGCTTTGGCCGGCTACATAAATATTAGTAAGCGACTGTTTACCAAAAAGATTGAACTGCCCGATCTTCTGCTTGATACCGTAAGCATTTCCTTCGGGAGATGACAAATAATCCCTGAAAGTTAAAACCGTAGCTGCGTCTAAGACTTCAAAACTAGAACGATATTGCGGATATAATTTAGAGATACGCTCTTTAATTTCTCTGACCTTAGCTTCTTTATATTCATAATAAGCCGCCGGCCTATTTCCTATCGAAGAATCAGCCCACTGTTGAAGGCGGGAAAAAAATTCCGGCTCAAAGGCGTTAATTACACAGTAAGTTTTTCCAGCGCTAGTTTCAACACTGCTGATTACCGCTAAAGCCCCGGGAGCCTGACGTTGCGGATCCAAAAGTGAGTTTAAGTCATAGGAAGGTATAAGCGATGCAACACTAGTACCAAAGGTTCTAGGATCGGCATCTCTGACTACACCAAAAACAGAAAAAAATCCATTAGTCGGCTCAAAAGAAGAGACCCTCTCTATAAAAGCTTTCTTTAAATGCTGCCGGGGAAGTATTTTTAAAACTTCATGAGGATGTATTGTAAAAGTACAATCATCTGCGCAAACCACATCCCCGTTACTTAAAATAAATTCTTTAACTTGGGATTCTACAATATTAGAACACTCTGCAATAGTAGTATTGCAGCGAATATCAATATTTAAAGTAGCAAATGCTTTACGAAAAGCCTTAACTACAGCCTCTCCCCCGTTCTCAATTCTGGCTACCGCATCATACATACCCGAAGCAACCCGAGCATGATTAGCAAATGAAATTTCTTTGGGGCTGGCCCCGTAACACAAACAAAGCGTAGAAAGGAGCCCTTTAAGCTTATAATTAGTAGTCAGGGAATTAAGTTTATCTTCTAAGCTTATAAAATCTTCCTCTATAGGCTGAGCAGAGAGAGTAACATTACGTAGCTCAAGGGTTACTGTTGAAAGACGCACCTTCTTAACAAGTTCAAAATATTTATCTATAGCAACTGTATCGGCAGGGAAATATTTATATAAACTGTGCCGAAAGTTATCCAGCCCGTATGGCATATCATAAGTTATACCATCTTCTTCAAATACAAAAATGGTTGAACCTGAACCGCTAAGAAAAATAGGTTTAATCTGCTCTCCAAACCCTAAAACATACAACATATCCTCAAGAATTCCACCGGGGGCAAAACCTCCGGTAAAATGGAAACCCGTATCAAATGGTACGCCTTCTTTATAAAAACGGCAGAGGCTCCCGCCAATTTGAGTAGATTTTTCAAGGAGGAGTATTTTTCTACCATTAAGAGCAAGAAGCAGAGCAAGGGTCATCCCACTTGCTCCAGCTCCAACAATAATATGATCGTATTTTTTAACCATGAATTTAATTATTTAAATATTCAGTCCGCCGTTGACTCCAATTACCTGACCATGAATGTACATGTTTTCTTCGGCACATAAGAAATTTACTACAGAAGCCACCTCTTCTGACTGACCAAATCTATTAAGAGGTATGAGAGGAAGGATTTTTTCTTTTGGTAACTCAGCGGTCATCTCTGTCTCAATAATTCCGGGAGCAACAACATTCACAAAAATATTTTTTCTCCCTACTTCCCTAGCCAGTGCCTTAGCTGCTCCGATAAGACCTGCCTTAGAGGCGGAATAATTGACCTGCCCGGCCTGGCCGGCCTGGCCGGAAGTTGACGAAATAATCACAATTCTGCCGCGCTTCTCACGCAACATCGCAAAAAGCACAACATGCATTATATTGTAAAATCCGTTTAAGTTAGTATTAATAACCTTATCCCACTCTTCCTTTGTCATCCAAACCAAAAGATTATCCCGGGCAATCCCCGCATTATATACAAGAGCATGCGGAGGAGCTTCATCGCATAACTTACTCAAAGCCTCTTCGGTTGCTTTATAATCAGAGATATCGAAAGAAAATAAACGGCAGGAAGAGCCCAAGGATTCTATCTCATTTTTAGCCTCTTTGGCTGCGGAATGATTACTTTGATAAGTCAGCCAAATATCAAATCCGGACTTAGCTAATCTTAATGCAATTGCCTTACCAATACCCCGACTTCCCCCTACGACTAAAGCTATTTTCCTACCTTCGGACATAATAATCCCTTCAGCTTGTCTAAACGTTAATAGAACCAAGCTTTCTTTGTAATAAAAATCAATTTTATGAATTAAATGGTGGGCGATAGAGGACTTGAACCCCTGACCCTCTGCGTGTAAAGCAGATGCTCTAACCAACTGAGCTAATCGCCCGTAATACTAATTTATTTCAAGATTAGCGAACACCTTTTAGCCAACGACTGGGGATGCTTTTTTCATCCCCAGGAGTACTTTGCAGTAGAGCTGCAAAGTGCTGAGCTAATCGCCCGAATTAACTAAATTTATGTAATATTTTAACTTAAAATATGCGGCTTTGCAAGCAAGGTTTTCTTTGTAGGTACCCTCTCATTGAGGATGTAATTTCGGTTAAATTTAAGCTTAAAAATGACTTTATTGAAAATAATAACAATCTCTAACTTTCTGATTCAAAATAACTTATAGGCCTCATTAAATTATAAACAGAATTAATAATTTATAACAAATTGCATCAATCTAAAAACTTCCTGCTTGGCCAACAAATACCTGTTCAATAGCTAAATTAACTAATATATAGTCCCAACCGTTATCAAGTAGCTCTTTCTTAATTATACCGGCGTTAATGCCCTTGGCCTTCTTAAGTAATACGAAGTTAACCAGAATCTCTAGGTTATATTTTTGTGCCCTATTAAGAGAAACACTCATCTCCTTCTCAACAGCTGACCTATTAAACAAATAAGCGATCACGGCCAAACCCAAAGGTATAAACAACAAACCTAAAGATGTAAAAAATAGATTTGATGTAGTAGTCCCAAATATATAGGCTGCGCTAGACCAAAATACGTCAAATAAATAATGCGCTACGATCAATACAGCTAATCCAAAACGCAGGAAAATAAATCCGTAAATCAAGCCAATGATGCTGATCTCCAATACTCGAAACCATACTGGGAAAATAGCATAAGTCGTATGCCCCAAACCCCAGACAATCGCAGCTAACATAATCGCTAAAACAGTATTATGCAAATATTTTTTGAGCAGAGTAATACCAAAGAGCCTAAATATAATCTCTTCGCTAAAACTTGCTGTAATAGCCACAACAAAAGCTCCCAATAGAGGAAAGAAGCTAGAAGAAAATTGGCTCAAGCCATACCACTCTCTCCAAACTCCGAGAAATCTCTGGCCATAGAAGAATACCAACGCTTGGACTCCTAGGACTATAATCCAAACCACATATCCCATGATAATTGAATAGGTTAAGCTCCTATTTAAAAAACTACTTTTAATATAATGCAGAAAACCGCAATATTTATTACCCGCTAGCGTCTCCACAGACAAAGATTCGCCAGCAATACCCGGTAAAAGGAAGCCAAAAGCGAGAAAGCCAATACTTAATAATGTGGTAGCAAAATATAAGCCCAGGAATGAACTCATCACAACGCTGCTAGGATAAGACATATTAATGCTCTGAAAATTATTAAACACGTCAGCAATATTAATTAAAACCAAAAAGGCTGCTACATAATAATACCATTTTTTAACAATAGTTACTGCCACGCTAGACCTTTTGTTTAAAACAGTATAGACTGCAAAAACCAAAAGAATAAGAAATAAACAAAAATAAACGGAATAGATGTATGTCCCCAGAACAAGCTGATTTTCCATATAGCGCAGAAATTCGTCCGGAAGCTCTAACTCATTTTTATAGAATTCTCTGACCTCATTACCGGAAACAGTTGCTCCCGCAAGTAACTTTGAACCTCCCTGTCCCTCTTTCCAAGGAAAATACACCCCTTTCTTTTCCCAGGAAAAAATATACTCAATTCTATTTTCAAAGCGTTTTATCTCTTCATGATGAAAATCAAAATCCTTTAAATCAACCCCCGCTTCTTTTTGCAAATACTCCCCAGCAAGTTTCTTCGCAGAGTCTTTTCCTGGGTCCGGACGAGCCTGAACATCTTCTATCAAGTGACGAAAGCCTAAAACTTTGCCATTACCGGGGCTAATATAGACTATATATTCTTCCTTTTGCAATTCTTTAAAGAACCTGATCTTCCAGAAGAACAAGTCACAATCATGCGCCTTAAGAAATTCTTCTTCCGCTTCTTTCCCAAGAGCATGCTGGAGATAACGGTCTATATTTTTATCGTAACCAAAGATTATGGCTTTTGAATATTTACCAGGAGTTATGCCATAATTTTTTAGGTACTCTTCTGCCTTTTCATAAGCCTTTTGTTTATCAACGGAGAGGTTAATAACAGCTAGGTGAGGATATTCCAGCCTAATCCAGAACCCAAGACATGTTAATGCAAGCGCTAAAAGTATTATCCCATCCCTTAACTTTATATTCATCTTAATCTTCTTTTTATCTGAAAACATACTTAGATTTTGCCTCTGATTAATGCCAGCTTTTTACTTTTCGGCCAACTTTTTATTTGGCATTCACGTTTTAAAGCCGCTGATCGGCTAAGGCATGCTTCTTTATAAACAATTCTCTTGGCCCCAAAAACTCTTGTATAACGAGCGCCCCGTCCGCTAAGATGCTCTTTTAGCCGACGGGCAAGATTACTAGTAATGCCCGTATAAAGACTATTATCCGAGCACTTAAGAATATAGACTTGCCAGGATGACTTTTTCACATCTCTACCAATACAGCAGATAAACAACTCTCCTGCATAAGCCCGTTTCCCACAAAATCATCATCTTGGCCAAGATGCCTGATTCTGCTAATCTTGCGCTTTTCTGAGCCAACTTTAACCATACCTTCTAAATCAACGCAAGTTAACTCACTAAAGTTTGTTGAAACAAATATCGCCCCTGCCGGGTTTAAGATCTTAAGCGCCGAAGCAACCAATCCGGCTAAGTCTTTCTTTACGCTAAAACTTTTATTTTCGTGCCTGGCAAAGGATGGAGGATCAAGAATAATCAGATCAAAACAATTATTTTTCTTAACTGCCCGATTAATATAATCAACTGCATCATTGCGGGTAAATTCATTGTAAGCAGGAGTTATCCGGTTAAGTTCATAATTCTGCTTTCCGCGCTCAAGACTCTTGCGACTAATATCCACATTTACCACGCTAGATGCCTTAGCCAGGCGACAATACACCCCAAAAGAGCAGGTATAAGCAAAACAGTTAAGCACCTTACGGCCTAAAGCAATATCGGCAACGATTTTACGGTTATGACGCATATCCAGGAATAATCCACTGTTTAAAGTATCATTTAAATCCACAGCAAACTTTAAACCATTTTCCTGAATAATACTTTTAGAAGTATGGTACTCTATCCAAATGCTGTTTTTAATCGCTTGCGGTTGTGCAGAGACAGATTCACTGCGATCTTTAACAATTAGATAAAGGCCTAAACAACGTTCTCTTACGAAATCCGTTAATGCCCTACGCTCAGTTAGCCAACGCTTATCAAAAACCTGCAAACAGAAATGCCGGTCATACTGCTCCAAGGTAAGACCACCCAGGCCGTCGGCAAAACCATTCACCAGACGCATAGCGTTAGTAGTGCGCCTTAGCGCCTTTCGTTTCTCTACTGCCGCTTCTAATAAATCTATAGTTTTATTATCCATTATGCAAGTTACCGTCGATTATGCGTACAATGCGATGCGCATAATCAGATATCATATCATCATGAGTAACTAAAAGGATGGTGGTTTTATGCTCTTCGTTAATCTTGCGGAATAAACTTAAGGTATTTCTGGCGTTTTCACTATCCAGATTGCCTGTCGGCTCATCTGCCAGAATGCATTGCGGTTCATAAAGCAGGGCTCGGGCAATACATACTCGCTGACGCTCACCCGCAGACAAGACTTCTACCCGCATATTTTTCTTATCCCGCATATGCAAATATTCAAGCTGTCTTTCCGCTTTTTTTATTGTAGCGCCAGATATAAAAAACTGATGCATACAGGGAAAAAGCATATTCTCTAAGACGCTAAAACGGGGATAAAGGTAAAAATCCTGAAAAACAAAACCAATATTTTTTCTCCGGTATAGCGATTTGTTCTTTATTGTTTCAAAGGGTTTATCCTGAAAATATATTTCCCCGGAAGAAGGCTCAAGTAAGCCTGCTAAAATATAAAGTAATGTACTCTTGCCGCTGCCGCTAGGTCCCTTAATTCCCACGAAATCACCCTTAGCAACTGAAAAACTTACATCACGTAAGGCAAAAGTTTGGGTTTGCGGATAAAATTTGCGCAGATTAACAGTACGAAAAACACTCTTTTGGTTAGCGGCTTTATTCACCTCTTATAACCTCCACAGGATTAGAATTTAAGGTGATCCATGTAGGCACTATTGCGGCAAAAATTGCACTACCTAAAATTAAACCTACTATCTTTAATATGAAAATTATACTTAAAGTAGGCACAAATGCATTAATATTAGTCATGCTAAAAATATAAGCAGTCCCTTTAAAGCCCAGGATAATACCAATACCCCCACCGATTAAAGCAACAACAAGAGACTCACCTAAGAAAAGAAGAGCAATCTCGACCTTCTGCCAACCTAAAGCAAGTAGAATAGCCAGAAATTTTCTTTTTTCAAAACTAGAGGTAACCATAGTATTAGCCAACCCCAAAGCTACTGCAATAATTGTAATCAAACTCACTAGAAATGAGAACTGTTCTCCCATTACAATAAATTTTGTCTTTTCCGAGATAAAAGCATCCGCTCTCATCGAAGTAACAGACGGGAAAGAACCTTCCAGCTCTCTTATGGTCTTGGCAATCATAGCCTCTGAGCGATATGCCGGTCTTAACCTGACATTAATAAAACTAGCCCGGCCTGCTTCCCCGATTGTACTTTGCAGATCGGCCAACGGCATCACCACCGCAAACTGCTCAAAAGGACTACTACTTTTAAATACACCTACAACATTAAAGAGCACTTCTTTAATCTTTATTTGCTTTTCCTGTTCTTCGGCTAAGCTGCGCATAAAAGCTTCTCCGACTATTACTTCTCTTTTTCCCAAAACAGGCCGCCTACCTTGAGTAAGCTCAATAACATCGAAGAGAAAACTATCCGGTTCCCA
>Ga0172375_10004189_pt1 | contig 21502 bp, 11 predicted proteins | sample LakKiv1m_FD_114537 | JGI IMG/M metagenome (GOLD analysis project Ga0172375, IMG submission 114537) | Freshwater microbial communities from Kabuno Bay, South-Kivu, Congo - kab_092012_11.1m | ecosystem: Environmental > Aquatic > Freshwater > Lake | place: Democratic Republic of the Congo...
ATATCTGGGTGGGGATGGCGTTGAGGCCGTACTCTTGCCCTTTTCAAAGCCCATGCCCGCCATCATCCCTTGAGGACCCCTTTGATCTGCTCCGGGGTCAGTACCTTGCCGACGCTCTTGACGGTGCCGTCGACAGCGAGTCCGGGCGTCATGAGCACGCCGAACTTCAGGATCTCGCCGATGTCGGTGACCTTCACGATCTCGTACGGCACCCCGAGCTCCCTGGCCGCGGCCTCGGCATTCTCGGCCAACTTCCTGCACTTGGGGCATCCGGTGCCCAGGATCTGGATCCTCATCCGCCATGCTCCTTCTGTCACACGGCCTCGCGGGGTTCGCAAGGGGCTCTTCCATGCCCAGTTGGCCGAGACGCCGAGAGGGAGCCAGGGGATGAGCCGTCCATCCGCGGCACGCGAACGCCATGACCACGGGCCATCGGGGGCCCGGATGGCTCTCTCACTGGACGACCCTCCTGGCCTCGCGCGGCTGGTCTCGTCCACTGCCTCGCTGCTCCTGTCCTGCGAGCCGAGCCCGCCCTGGCCGGCGGCCCGGTCCGACACTACGGAATGGCCACTATAGCCACATCGTCGGCCGGCACAACTGTGTGCCGCCCCGTCACCCGGCGAAGGTCCCGAAGACCATGCCGGTCAGCGTCGCGAAGTGCATGACCGCAGCGAGGGCGCTGACGAAGAGGCTGGTCCACAGGGACCAGAGCGCCCGAATCAGGGCCTCGGCACCACCCCCCGCGAGACCGGTCATGGACAGGAACGGATCCGGGCTGGCGCCCACGAGCATCTGCACATAGCGGCTGGGCACCACCCCCTCATGCCCGACCCGGCCCAACAGGAAACCGGAGGCCAGAACGCCGAGGAGCAGCAGCGGCAGGACCTGTTTGGCAAAGGCCCAGGTGGCGGCGAACCAGCATCCTGCCTCGCCCTTGTCCGTGGCCGTGATCGCGGACAGGCCCACCGCCCCCGCCGCGGAAGGGATCATCACCGCCAGCCCCGACATGGGCAATACCAGGGCCAACCCCGCCGCCGGCACGGCCGCAGCGACCACCTTCCACCAGGCCATGCCGAACCACAGGATCAGGATCAGCCCCAGGCCGAGGGCGACCAGGACGGAGATCGGCCACTTGGGCTGCCACACCGTCGTCCAGAGCCCCGGTACGGGTGCCTTGCCCAGCACGACTGCCACCGGGCCCCTGATCTCCTTGCCCGCGTCGGCGCCCGCAAGGACTTCCAGCCGAGGATGCGTGCCGTCAGCACGATCGCCAGCACGTTGATCGCCGACCCGACTAGAGGAAAGCCGTGGCCGGACCGAGACCTGCGCCCATCCGCCAGAGGCCCGCGAAGAGCGGCAGCACCGTGCGTGAGCACACCGCCAGAATCGCCCCCGACACCGACGCCACACCATAGGCCAGCACCTTGTTCGCCTTGGGACCAAGGGACTCCATCATCGAGGCCTGCGAGACGAACACCCCGATGGCCCCCGCCATGAAGAACGCGGGAACCAGGCACAGCAGCACGTGCTCACGCGCACCCGGTGCATGGGAGTCCTCGATAGATGCCGAGTTGGCTAAGCAGCCAAGAATGCCTGCGGCCAATACTGCCCCCTCGTGCCGGTCGGCAGGTCCGGGGACCGGGTCTTCGCGAAACCGGCGCGCGACAGCCTGGTTGGGTCCGGGTTTCGCGAAACCCGACGCTGCGCCGCCCGGCGCGACGACCCGGTTTCGCGAAGCCGCCCGGGCCCCGGCGCGACGACCCGGTTTCGCGAAGCCGGCGCGCGACAGCCTGGTTGGGCCTGGGTTTCGCGAAGACTGGGGAGCATGCTCGAGACCCGCACGGATTCCGGCCCCCTCGGGCGACGGGCTCCCTTGCGGGTGGCGTTCCCCTGGCGCTCTCTCAGCGTTGCAGGATGGCGGGGTGGACCTTGTGGTCGGGGGTAAGGAGCTGGCACTGAGCCACCTGGCCGATACTCGTGCCGGTGACCTGCCAGACGACGCGCTTGTCGGGCGTGACCTCGAAGACGTGGGCTCCGGCGCGGCCGCCGTCGTCCCTGGCACCCCAGTTGCAGACGATGGTGTTGCCGTTGTCGAGGCGCTGCAGACCGGCGATGACGGCGAGGTTCACGTCCGGGACATCATCGGGTGCCAGTTCCCACTGCACCCGGTCATTGCGATCGTACTCCCGCACACACCGGTCTGCCGAGATGAGGGTATTGCCGTTGTCGAGGCGGAGGGCGCAGACGGGCATCGGCCGGCGGGGGAACTCGCGCAGGACGGAGCCGTTGCGGGCGATTTCGCGCACGGCGCCCTCGGCGGTGAAGGGGACGAGGTAGGTGCCCTCGGGGGTCTGCCGGCACATGCGGATCTGGGCGTGGGGCTCCTTCACCGGCGTCTGCAGGGGGACCTCGTGCACGACCTGGCCTTGGCGGTCTACCTCCACCAGGCGGCAGCGTCCGACGATGCCGATGAGGACATTGCCATTCGGTAGCGGTTGGCAGGTGGGGACCTCCTCGGGCTCCTCGACGGAGAACTCCCAGGTCACCTGACGGTCCGGGGTGACCTCGCGGACTCCGCGCAGGTGGGTGGTGAGGAGGTTGCCGTTGGGGAGCATCCAAACGTCCTGGGGGTTGGCGACCGGGTAGTCCCAGACGATGCGGCCCTGGTCATCCATGATGTAGATGAGCTTCTTCTCGTGGCTGGTGCCGAGGAAGGTGTACGGCCCATAGCGGTTCTCATGCCAGAGGTTGCGGCGCAGGGGTGTGCCGAGCGACTCCAGGCCGAGGACGTTGGCGGGGTCCACGTCCAGTTCCGGCCAGACCAGTTCCCCCCGGAGCTGGGCCTCTTCGCGGAGGTAAGATCCCAGGCGGAGCGAGTTGCAGTCCAGCCAGACGGTCAGCACGCGGCGTTGCTCCGGGGAGACCGCCTTCCGGTGGGCCTCAGTGAGGAGGGCCTGGCCGATCTTCGAGGCCCGGGCACCGAAGCGGCCGGGGAGGGTCCGCGAGCCGCCGTGCACGCCGCTGTAGGCGGTCGTCATATCGCGCCACATGGCGCCTGAGAACCAGAACGTATAGCCCTCGCGCAGAGCCTCGTAACTCATGTCCTGGGGGCCCTTGCCGCGCTCCTTGTGGCAGGGGAGGCAGGTCGTCTCGACGATGGGTCTGACCTGGCGGTAGTAGCTGACGGGTTCGACCGGCCCGATCTCAGGCTGAAGCGTGGATGGGGGACGCTGCATGGCCAGGGGTGTGCGGCCGGCGGGAGGCGCCTTGCGGGGCCCCTCGTGGCACCCCAGGCAACTGAGCTCCTCACCGGGGTGCACGAAGGCGGTCGAGCGCATGGACTGCACCGCGCAGGAGTCCTCGTCGAGGAGCTGGAAGATGAGTTCCTTGGCCACCGGGGCCTCGAAGTAGACGCTGCCGTCCTCCTCAACCGGCACGACGCCCAGCGGGATGCGGGGGGTATTCTCCCGCTCGTAGCCGATCATCGGCTGGCCGATGGTATGGTTGCTCTTGAGGATGTTCTGCACCACCCGCAGCCAGCGGATGCGGGTGCCGGGAGGCAGGGGCAGGTCGGCCTCGTAGACGTTCATCACGGCCACGGTGGCCGGCTTGCGGGCGTCGGCCTCCACGGCCTGGCGGGTACGCGACGGCAGCGCTGGTGGGCTGGGCCTGGCACGGAGCGGGATGGGGTCGATGAGACGGAGGCGCTCATCCTGAACACAGGGCAGGCTGCGCAGGTCGCAGAGCAGCTCCTGGTTGCCGAAGCGGTCCACCAGCACCAGGTCTTCCCAGGCGTTGCAGAGGTAGAGGTCCTCGCTGAGGGGCCAGGGAGAACCGTACTTGTAGTGACCGCGGCCGCCGGTCTCGCTCTCGGGGAAGGGTTCATAGGGGGTGACGCGGCGGACCTGCGACATGTGGCCATCGTCGTCGGGGCGCAGATCCAGCATGCAGAGGGAGCCGAAGACCTCCCCGTGGTGAGGGGCAGCCGTGAACATGTACAGGGGCGAGCCGGGAACCGCCCGGATGCCCATCTCGACCAGGGGCGTGCCCAGACGGCTGTCGACCTCCCGACCATCCGGGGTGGTCTTCCACGGGGTATGGTCGGGGAAGGTGTGATAGGGCAGGGGGTAGTTGCCGTGCGGGGCGCGCGGGTCGGACCCGTCCGGGCCGCACACCCAGAGGCGCGAGCCCAGGCAGTTCTCCCGGTCGGTGTAGTCCCAACGAGTATAGACGAGCTTGCCCTCGTGGTTGACCGTCGGGTTCCACTCGCTGGTCTCGTAGTAGCTCAGAGGGAGGATGTCGCTGCCGTCGTCCTTCATGGAGAAGAGGGTGTAGTTGCGGACCTTGAGGTAGGCGGCGAAGCAGCGGATGTGCCCCCCACGGCGTTCGGAGACGAAGGCAATGCGGCCATTGGGCAACCAGCAGGGGTCGAAGTCGCCCTCGCTCCCGTCGGTGAGTTGGACCAGGTTGGTGCCATCGGCATTGACCCGGAACAGGTGCCAGACCGTATCCTGGGACCACACCCAGCGGTGTGCCGAGTTCGCCGTCCAGGCAAAGACGATGGCCTTGCCGTCGAACGACAGGTCCGGCGTCGCGAAGGCGCCGTGGTCCAGCCTCTGGCCGGCCAGGCGGCCATTCTGGACGGTGGCACCGGCCAGCACGTTGGTCACTTCCGGGGTCCCTTTGAGGTTGCGGACCACGAACAGCCCGCCGCCCGGCAGCGCGTTGAAGCCGAAGTACTGGGTCACGAAGTGGCCGCCCTGGACATCCCCGGTCCCGGGGTTCGAGCGGACCGAGCCCGCGAAGGTACCCCGGGCGACACAGAGGACCGAGTCGAAGTCCAGCAGGGGGTCGGCCAGCATCGCCTGGCGCCGCAGGGCGCAGGCGGCCAGGTAGAGACCCCGGTGCGCTGGGCTGTCCAGGGCCGGCGCCTCGGCGCGGTAGGCCGTCCGAAGCAGCTCCAGGTCGCGGCGCACGGGTGCCAGGGCCGGGGGTTCACCCGCATGGGAGAGGTGAGCCAGCCGCGCTGCGGTGCGGCGCAGGATGGTCCCCGCCGGACCACCATCACCGTCCTGCACCAGGGCCTGGGCGTCGAAGGCCTGTTCCTCCAAGGCCTTCTCTTCGCGGTACCAAATCCCGCGGGCCTGGGGGTAGTCGAGCTTGCCCATGCAGGCATACTCATGGGACCAGTGCTGCAGCACCGCGTCACGGGTCCCGGCGGCATCGATGCGGGCGAGCTTCAGGCGTGTGGCGGTCTCCGCCAGCGCCTGGCGCAGGGCGGTTGCGTCCTCGGGCGGCGGCAGGGGAAGGCAGGCAGCCGACATGCCGCCGGCGACGGGGATGTGGCCCGGGCCCTCGTCGACGTCGTGCGGACGGAGGGTCCCAGCCTGGTGCAGGGCCGAGAGGTCCTCGAAGCCCTTGTCGCCGACTCGGTCGAGGGGCCAGTAACCGATGGTCTGGGCATCCACCGCGAAGGGGGTCTGCGGGGTGGCGTCGACGGCTCGGGCCGTGTTGGAGAGCCGCACGTCGCGGATCCGGCCTTGGCAGCGGAGTTCATCGGCCACCAGCGCTCCGATGGCCAGAGGCCCCTCGACGCGGTTGCCGCTCGGGCCCGTCACGACCGCATCGGCCTTGCAGACGCCGTCCACCAGGATGCGGCAGCGGGTCGCCTCCAGGACCATGGCCACGGAGTGCCACTGCTGGTCGACGATGTCGTGGCCGGTGTGGACGTGGTCCGGCTTGCGGCCGGGGAGGTAGGCGCTGAGCTGGCCGGAGCCGGGGTTGGTGAACAGTTCCCAGTGGGTGGCCGAGTTCTTGCCCTCGTGGGCGATAAGGATGTTGTAGGTCTGCTTCTTCTCGAGCCGGACGAAGCACTCCACCGTCAGCGGCACCGCCCCATAGAGCGCCTGGGCTGGGACCAGCACGCTGCCGCGGCTAGCGTCGAGGCCCTCCCGGGGCGCCTCTGCAGCCAAGGCCGTGGCAAGGCTCAGGCATGCTGCCAGGGCACCCAGGCGGCCACGCCCTACGGACAGCCCGGTCCCGATCCGTATCCCGGCACTGGCTGCGCTTGCTGACGCAACAGGTGCACGCTTGAGGCAAGTTCCCGGCCAAGCCGGGAACGCCTCGAGGGCGGGTTCTCCGTAACCCGCCGCCGGGATGCGGAGCTCCTGGCCTCCAGACCACGGGGAGCTCTCGGCGGTTTGCGGCGGAGCTTCGCCGGCTCTGGATGTCATGCTGACCCAGCCCATGGGCATTGTCGGGACCCCCGATCGTTGGCCCGGCACCGAAGGCAAGCCGCAGAAGGCCGGTGGGCACCCTTGCGGTTGGTGGGGTAACGTAGCCCGCCATCGCGGCCACGGCGCGCGCCGTGGCCGCGGGTCCTGCCGGGTGGCGCTGCGCTGGGGCGCCACCGCAGCCGCGGTCGCCGCGACGGAGCGCGCCTCCCACACTCCCCGGGCCGCGCCCGGGTGGCGCTGCGCTGGGGCGCCACCGCGTGCGGCAGCGATCCGTCCCGCGGCCGCGGGACGGCTCTCGCCCTCCAGGCCGCCGGCGGGCATCGGCGCTTGGGTGGGTAAGCACAGGGCTGGCATGGACCCGCCCGGCGCGCCGCCCTTCCGCCTCCTGACGCAACCCCGCGGGACGGGCCTGGTCTAAGGGCGTGTGTCCGGTGAGTGGGCACCCGGATGGCCGAGCATGACACGCGCGCTCTAGGACGTCAGACTTGGGCGTCCGGCTGCGTAGGCGGACGCTCCGGCCCAAGGTGAAGGCAACGGCAAAGGAGATTGGCCATGGCTCTGAAGGCGGATGTGGAGAAGATCCTCAACAAGCAACTCGAGAAGGAATTCGATGCCGCGGTCGTGTACCAAGGCACCTACATCTACTTCCAGAAGGAACTGCTGCCTGGGTTCGCGGCCTGGTTCAAGCGTCAGTTCGGCGAGGAGCGGGCCCACGCGGCCAAGATCATCGAGTACATCCTCGACCGTGGCGGCTCGCCCGTCATCCCGGCCACCAAGGCCCCGAAGACCGCCTACGCCGCCCCCCTGGAGGCCCTCAGGGCAGCCTTGGCCCACGAGCGCGCCAACACCGCCGGCATCTATGCCTGCCTGGAGGCGGCGCAGAAGGCCGGCGACCCGGCGACCGCCGAGATGCTCCAGTGGTTCGTGAAGGAGCAGGTCGAGGAGGAGAAGTGGGCCGAGGAGTACAACGCCATGCTGGCGAAGGTCCAGAGCTCCGTCGGCGGTCTCTACGCCTTCGACCACCGCGTCGGCAAGGCTGCCGGCGGCGAGTGAGCCGAGGCCTGAGCTGAACGAAGGTCGGTTTTCCACCACCCCGCGGGCCCTCGGTCCGCGGGGTGGTCCATTTCGCGGCTCTGCGCCGGTCGGCGAGGATGCCGGGCGACGCCCGCTGGAGACGCGGTGGGCCCCCACCGCAGGCGCTCGAGCCGAGCGCATCTCCAGGCCATCACCGCGGCACCGTCCGGCTTGCACGGCGGCGCTTGCGGGGCTATGGCCATGGGCGGTCCGCGTTGGTTGCTGGAGGCCCCCATGAGAGTGCCGCGACCCCTGATGCTCACCGCCGTGCTGGCCCTGGTGGCCCTCGGCGTCCGCGCCCAGGACGTCCTCTTCGAGGACCGCTTTGCGGACCTTGGGGCCTGGGGCAGTCCGCCGGGGTGGAGCGTCGACGGGGGGACCCTGCGGGTCGCGGGCGGCGGCATCGCCATCTGCAAGACCGGACCCGAATGGACCCATCTGGCCCTTGAGTTCGAGGTGACGGTCCAGTCGATCCTGGCGCAATGGGTGGTCCGCGCGCGGAGCCCGGAGGACTGTTGCTTCATCCAGCTCACCTCGTCGGCCTGTCCCTACGCCCCCAACTCCCTGCGTTACCACCGCTGGCGGGACGGCAAGCTGCTCGACATCAAGGAGGACGCGCTGCCCATCGAGATCGCGGTCGGCACGCCGTACCAGATCCGCTGCGAGGTGGTCGGGCGTACGGTCCAGACGCTGATCGATGGCAAGGTCCGGGGCCAGTGGGACCTGGGCACCGGGTACGAGCGTGGCACCATCGGCTTCCGCAGCAGTGAGGCGGAGGTCGCCTCATACCGTGGGCTGCGCGTGCTGCGCTGCCAGACGCTCACGCCGCTGCGGCAGGCCCGTAAGGCGCCGCCGGCCCGGGGGGTGCCGTACGACGCCTTCCTCAAGCCGCCCTTCCGTGGGGAGTGGATCTGGGGACCGGGGGAGGGCCTCGACCGCGCCTTCCGTTGGAGCTTCGAGGCGGGTGCCGCGGGGCTCGATGCCAGGCTGTGGATCACCTGCGACAATGCCTTCGAGCTCTATGCCAACGGCGCCCTGGCGGGGCAGGGTAAGGACTGGTACTCGCCGCAGGTGCTGGACCTGGCACCGCACCTGCGTCCGGGCCGCAACGTCCTGACGGTCCTGGCGCACAACTCGGAGCCCGGCTCGGCGGGGGTCCTGGCCGAGGGAAACGTTCTCCTGGCCGATGGCCGCAACCTCGAGATCGTCTCCGGGCCATCGTGGCGCGTCAGTGGCGGTCCGGCCGCAAGCTTGGCGCAGGCGGACGCGGCCGACCTGGCCTGGGTCCCGGCCACCTCCCTCGGCCGGCATCCCCAGCCGCCCTGGGGTGGGCAAACGGACTGGGTCCTGCCCTACCTCGGACCGCTGGAGATCGCTGAGGCCATCGACTGCGCGGTCGCGCCGGCCGCAGAGCGTGCAGGGGCCCTGCAGGTGACCCTGCGCTACCGTCGCACCAAGCCCTTCGAGCAGCGCCACCCGCTGCGGGTCTCGGTGCGGCTTCCGGGCAGTGGCGAGGTGGCCGTCGCCGAGGGCTACCCCGAAGCTGCCGCCGCGGGGGCCGACGCGCTGACGGCTGTCCTGCCGCTGACCGCTGGCGTCTGGCTGCCCACGGGCGAACATCCGGCCCGGGTCGACCTCGTCGGCGTCTTCTGGGCCGCCGGGGCGGAGCGGCTCGACTCGCCCCTGCGCTGGACCTCACCCCCGCGGCGGCAGCCGTTGCCGCTGGCCAGGCGTCCCATGGGGCCTGGCCTGTTCACTGACCCGTTTGGGGGGAAGCACTCCTACACGCTGGTGAACAACGGGTTGCTGTACGACGGTGAGGTGCTGGTGCCGCTCGATCACGGCGATGGCGCGTACTGGTGCCTGGACGACGCCGGGCAACGCGCGGCCTTGGACGCCTGCCGCAGTGCCCGCGTGCTGGACCGTATCCGTCGCGACGGTGTCACCGAGGAACCGGTGCGCCTGCGCCTACTCGACTACATCGTCTGTGCCGAAGACGCCTCGGAGGCGGCCCACGAGTTCAGCGAGGACGACGGTTACGGGGGCCGTTCGCGGCGGCTGGCGATCGGCGGCACCACCTATCGCGTCACCGACAACCGCCGCAAGCTGTCCTACTTCGCCTACACCCTGCGGTGCCGGGCTCCCAACACGCCTCACGTGCTGGTGTTCGAGACCCCCAACGACCGCGAGCGCTATACCCTGGTGCGGGTCCAGCCGCCGTGGCGCAACATCGGTTGCGGTCCTTACACCGGCCGGGAGCAGGCCTGCGACGGCCAGCCGTACCAGGCGGGGTACCTCTTCTACCCCGAGGCCGAGGAGGTGCGCCTGACCGTCAGCCGGCTCCCGTGCGAGCTGAAGATCGAGCCGGAGTCCGGCGGGGCGGTGTCGCGGGTGTGGCTTTTCGAGATCGTGGATGACCTGGGGACGCGTCCGGCAGAGGTCGCCCCGACCCCCGGGCCAGCGCGCGAGATCGGTCTGGCCCAGACCCACCCGGGCTACCTCTACGAGCTCTACGGGCGCCACGGCGAGAGCCTCCTCGGCCGCCTGGCGTCGCTCCATGCCTTTGCGGACTACGCCGGCTTCGTCGGCCTCAACCGCCTGGAGTACAATGCGGTCAACGGCGCCGACACCAGCGAAACCGCCTATTACGCCAGCGCCATCTGGAACCGCTACCGGGGTGATGTTGACCTTTTCGCCGAGCTCCTGCCGTTGGCCGAGGCGCGTGGGCTATCGGTGGTGCCTTGTCTCACGTCGCTGGCCTTGGATATCGACCGTTTCGCCAAGGCCCCATGGGTCAGCCCGCTCACGTTCCAGATCGACAAGGATGGCTTCAGCCGCCGCGACTTCTTCGCTAACCGCGGCAATGACAACACCTTGCCCGACCCGCTCCGGCCCGAGGTGCAGAAGGTCTTCCTGGATACCCTGCGGGAGTTCGGCGAACGCTGCAGGAACTCCCCGGCGGTGAAGGGGCTCGCCTTCCGCCTCAATGGCAAGATCGGCACCTGCTACGTGGGCTATGACGAGAAGGCTACCGCCGCTACCAATGGCTTCAGCCCCTGGGACCTGGCCGAGTTCCAGAAGGACACCGGCGTGCGCCTGCCCGACTGGGACGATGGCCTGGTGGAGCGCTGGGTCGCCGCCGTGCAGGCCAAGCGACACGATGACCCGGCCGTGCGTTTCATCCCAACGGCCTACGACTGGCTCCGCGCCCATGCCTGGGAGCCGTGGACCGACTGGCGCTGCCAGCGCTTCGCGCAGTTGGTGCTCACGGCCCGGGACCTGGTGCGCTCGTTCCGGCCGGACTGGGTCCTGCTGGTCAAATGCGATATGCCCAGCGAGACGCCCGACCGCAACATCCTCTGGCCGGCGGGTACCGCGCCCCTGGCCCTCATGCGTGACCACGGCTTCGATCCGCGGCGGTTCGCCAACGAGCCCGGGATCGTCCTGCAGCAGGGCTACTTCATCGGTGGCGGCGAGTACTTCCACTACGCGGGCGGCGGCTCCTACTACCAGAATCCCGAGGCCTGGGCAGCCTTTGACTACCAGCCTGGCCTGGCGGAACTCTACCGGGCGCCGGCCGGCACCAGCGCCGAGTTCTACCATAACTACTGGGAGGAGTTCGGCGTGGCTCGTATGGGCGAGTTCGGCACCGACTTCTGGGGCGCGGGGACCATGTTCCCGGCCGGGCGGGGCTTCTTCCGGCCGCTGGTGCACGCCCTGCGCACCAGCAATGTCCAGTCCATGGCCCTGTTTTCGTGGGAACGGGGGACCTCCGGGCACGAGGGCGAACTGCGGCGCTTCTGCCGGGCCTTCCGGGCCCTGCCGGCCGTGGCGCCCGAGGCCTTTGGGGGGACCGTGGCCGTGACCACCGGCCCGGCTGCCGACGAGGGCCTCTGGGTCCGGCGTTTCGGCCCGCGCCTGGCCCTGCTCAACGAGTGTGCCCAATCGCGGACGGTGAGGATCGAGCTGGCCCGTGTGGACGCCGGGGAGGCGCTCTACGAGTATGCCAACCAGCGCCAGGTGGCGGCTCCAGGGCCGGCGGGGAAGGTGGCCGTGACCCTTGAGCTGGACGCCTACGACCTGCGCGTGCTCGGCTTCGAGAGGCCGTGAAGGCGAGGAGGGAGACGACCGGCTGGAGCCCCGACTCCTGGCGGCCGGACCGCCTCACTCTTCGAGCATTCCTGCAAGCTGGCGGCGGAACTCCGCGAGCTGGGCTTCCTGGACGTCGCTGAAGTGGCCCAGGCGCTGGGCGTAGAGGTCCATCCAGGTCACCAGGCGTTCGCGGTCCTCCGGGGCCAGTGGCAAGGCCCTGTGGACGGCCTCGGTGGTGAGCAGAGCCCAGAGGCGGCTCCGGCGGGCGGCACAGTCGCCGGGGACGGACCGGTCGCGCTCGAAGGCGAGGTCCTTGAGGTTGTTGCCGCTGGCGGCCATGAGGCTGGCGTAGGCCGCCGTGGGGGTGAGGTCGAGGGCCTTGGCCTTGGGGTCGGCACCGTCCGGTCGGTGGCAGGAGACGCAGTGGCGATCGAGGACGGGCTGTACCAGGCGGTCGAAGCGCAGGGGCCAGGAACCCTCGGGACCCGGCCGGAGCCTGGACGGTTCCCGGCGGCTTGCCAGGGGCAGGCCCCGGGTGATTGCCGGGGCCGCCTCGCGGGGTTCATGGCAGCCGACGCAGGCGAGGGTCTGTCCCGGCATGACATAGGTCAGGGTGCGCATGGTCTGAACGGCGAGGCCCTGGTCATCCAGCGCCTGGAAGAAGACGGGAACGCCGCTGGGGACGCGGAAGAAGGCCGAGCCATCCTCGGCGACGGGCACGGTCCCGATGACGAACTTGCCCGGGTCCTCGCTGGAGACGCCGAGGCTCGGGGTGTTCATCTGGGGCTGCGTCTTGGGCGGCACGCCGACGATGCGCAGTCGACGCACCGTGCGGCGGAGGTCGGGGCCAAGGCCCAGGCCGGCATCCTGGACGTAGAAGTTGCCCTCGGCAAGCCCCCCCTCGGCCACGGCGTCGGCTACCACGGGTGGCACGGGCCGGGCCCTGACTGGGATGGGGCACGTGCTGCTGAGGTCGGGGTCCCGGTAGAGCAGTTCCAGGTTCCCGAAGGCGTCGACGAGATAGAGGCCGCTGGCATTGACCGGGTTCTGTTCGGTGTTGTCCACGCGGCTGTGGGGCGGCAGGCGCCGGTCGCTCCAGGCGGCGAGGGCGTACTCCTCGGAGAGGGGGAAGGGGTTGGCGTAGTAGCAGTCCACCCAGGCTTCCGTCTCGGGGAAGGGGACCTCGGGGGTGAGGCGCGTGAGGGGCTCGTCGCCTTCGGTGCCGCGGCTACGGTCGATGAGGATCAGCGAGCCGCCGGTGATGGAGTGATGGGCCCCGGCGGTGGCCATCAGGCGGGTCGAGCCGGGGATCGGGCGGGCTTCGAGGACGACCTGGGGTCTGGCCGTGAAGTTGCCGTAGAGCAGTTGCGGGTTGGCGCCGCTGGGGTTCGCGGACCAGAGGCTGAAGAAGTGCCCGTTGAAGCGGTCGATGTAGTCCCAGCGGGTGTAGAGCAGCCGGCCATCCTTGGCCACGGCGGGGGTCCACTCGAAATTCTCGAAGGCGGAGATGGCGTGCAAGTCGGTGCCGTCGGCCGCCATGGTATGGAGGGTGAACACGGGCACGGGCCGGTAGGTGTCGCCGCCGCAGCGCACGTAGCTGTCGGGGAGGTCGGCGCTGGCGGTGGCCTCGGCGCTGGCCTTGCCGCACTGGAGGGAGGTGCCCTTGCGGGTGGAGATGAAGACGATCCGGCCATCGGGGAGGTAGCGGGCGTCGACATCGTCGTAGCGGCCATGGGTGAGCTGGCGCAAGCCGGTGCCGTCGAGGGCCATCTCGAAGACGTGGTAGAAGGCCTCCTCGGGCACATTGGCCTTGGTGGCCTTGTCCTTCAGGTCGGCCAGGTCGGGGTGGTACCGGCAGTAGGAGAACAGGACGCGTGTGCCATCATAGGAAAGGTCCGGGCGGATGAAGCTGCCCGGGGGCCAGGTGGCGGTCAGGCAGCGCACCTCGGGCTGCTCGCCGGCAAACCCCCGCAGCAGACAGACGCCACCCCCGGGCCTCGACCACCAGCCGTAATACTGGTCGGACATGTGCGGGAAGCGGGTTGGGGCGCCCTTGACAAAGAGAACGGTGTCGAAGGCCAGCAGCGGGTTGCGCAGGGCCATCCGACGCAGCTCCTGCCGGGCCTCCAGGTAGAGCGCCTGGCGGGCCGGCAGGGGCGCCTCGGGAGGGAGTGCCGCGGCCTGCGCCGCCATCTGCTGGAGGCGGGTGTTTCCGGCCTGGACGTCGGCCCCCAGCCTGGCCAGGCTGGCGGCCAGCCTCTGGCCGCGCTGGGCGGCCTGGGCCACGTCGCCGGCGGGCTCGGGCTCACCCGGGCGGCGGTGGGCGACAGACCAGGTGCTGACACTGCTCTGGCTGGCATTGCGGCCCAAGGCCAGGTTCTTCGGGTTGCCGGGGCCGTAGACCTCGATCTCGTCGAAGTGCAGGTAGGACTTCCCCGCGATCTGCAGGCGCAGGTAACGCCCCTTGAGCCCGGCCAATGGCACCCCCAGCGGTTTCTGGTCCGAGTGACCGAAGAAGGGCGTCCCGTCATGCTGGTAGGCCAGCGTGAAGACGGCGCCGTCGTCTGACAGCAGCACCCGGATATACCGGTTGCGGTCGCCGCAGGCATCGCAGCGGTTATAGAGCACGGCCCGTTCGAGGGCCTGGGGTTGTCCGAGGTCTACCTGCCACCAGGGGTTGTCCTCGTTCTCGGTGTGGAAGCCCCACTGGCCTGTCCTGAGGCCATCGCAACCGCCGATGGCATCCTGCTCGGGGGTCACGCGCGCCGCGCCCGGGATGCGGGCCTGCCGGGCGGCTTCCAGACGCCGGGCGTCGGTGTGCTGCCAGTCGGCGGCGATGGCCTCGGGCGCGCGCACGAGGGCGATCCACGGTCCCGGTCGCGCCTCCGGGGGCACCGGCAGATCGGCGCCGCGCAGAGGACAGGTCACCAGTATGCCCAGCAGGGCCGTCAGGACAGATCTCATGGCATGGGCTACCTTCTGCCGGAATCGTGCGCGTCGTTGTTGTACAGTACAGGCCGCCAGGCCAGACTGAAAGTGCGCCGGAACGTCAGCCACTGCGGGCCGCGTCCGTGGCCGCTGACCGAGGAGACCCAGGCATGAGCTCCGCACGAGACGTGGTGGATGGGCTGTTGCGTAAGAAGACCCCGGTGCGCGTTGGCTTCATGGACAGCCCATGGGCAGACACGCTGCGGGCCTGGGTCCAGCAGGGCTATCCTGCCGACGACAAAGGGAACCCCGTGGCTCCTGTCGAGCACTTCAACTTCGATCTGGCCGGCTGCGGTGGCTGGTTCGACTGGCAGCCGCTGATGGGGGTGAGCGAGCTGGTCGAAGAGACCGACGAATGGGCCGTGCGGCGCAATGGCGCCGGGGCGGCGCTGAAGTACTGGAAGGCCAAGTCCGGGACCCCCGAGCACATCGACTTCCGCATGAGCAGTCGGGAGGTCTGGGAACGCGACTACCGGCCGCACCTGGTGGGTTCGGCGGCAGCCCGTGTCACGGACCAGGTCCTCGAGAACACCCGCAAGGCCTTGGAGCACCACCGTGGCAAGGGGCGGTGGTCGCACTACGGCCACATGTTCATCTGGGAGTGTATGCGGGCCAGCCTCGGCGACGTGTGCCTGTACGAGAGCATGCTGGTGGACCCCGGCTGGGTCCGCGACTACTGCCGGGTCTACACGGACCTGTTCACGGAGTGCTTCCGGCGACTGATCGAGGTCGCGGGAAAGCCGGATGGCATCTGGCTTTACGAGGATATGGGGTACCGCGACCGTACCTTCTGCTCGCCCGCAGTCTACCGCGACGTGATCTTCCCGTTTTACGCCGAGATGGTGGCGATGTTCCACGGCTACGATCTGCCGGTGGTGCTGCACACGTGTGGGTTTACCGAGTCGATTCTCGACCTGATTGTCGAGGCGGGCTTCGACGGTCTGAACCCGATGGAAGTGAAGGCGGGCAACCGGCCGCTATGGATTGCCGAGCACTATGGTGATCGGCTCTGCCTGATCGGCGGCCTCGACGAACGCATCCTCGAGACGGGGGACCGGGACGTGATCCGCAGGGGGGTCACGGAGATCGTCGAAGGCATGAAGGCCCGTGGGGCGCGCTACGTCTACGCCTCGGATCATTCCATCTCGACCAACGTCACCTACGACAGCTTCCGCTTTGCGGTCGACGTCTACCGCGAGCACATGGCGTACTGAGGGGAACCCCTCGCCCCACCCGCTCGGCCGGTGGACGCCCTCAGGGTCCACCGTTCGGGCGAGGGGGAGCGACGAGACCGGTTGGCCTGGGTGGCGCGACGCGGGGCTTCACAGCCCTGCCGGCACGGCGTCGGCCAGCCCTGGATCCCGGCGACCCGGGTTTGCGTTCAGTGACGTGCATGGCCATACTAGTACCCGCCGGCGGGTGCGACCTTGTCCCATGGGCGCGGCGTTCCCCGCTCGGGGCCGGACGCACGCCACCGGGCCACCGGGTCTGTCGGCAAGGAGCCCTTTGGCGGCGCGCTGGCGAGCCCATGGCGGGCGTACCGGCTCCAGGGAGGCTCAGGCGTCAGCTCGCGGCGGCAGCCCCCTGAGATGGGTCAGGAGGGATGGCTAACGTCCACGGGGCCCGCCACCGTGACGTACGGGTGTCATGAACGGGGCCTGCACTGGCCCCCTGGCAAAGGTGACGGTGATGTCTTCGCTGACGGACCAGCTCGAGAGCGCAGTAGCGGGGCGCAGCCCACTGATCTACCTGCTCACCACCGAGGAAGAGCGCTTGATGAAGGGCCTGCGGGAGGTCGCGGCCGGGCAGGGGGGAGTGCCGGTCTTCACCTGGACCTGCGTGCAGGGGCTGGAGGGCGCGGACGCTACCGAGACACAGGACCCGGTCCGGGCCGTGGCCGCCGTCGCTCAGCGCACCGGTCCGGGCTATTTCGTGTTCAAGGATCTGGCCCCGTTCCTTAGCCGGCCCGAGCTGGCCCGGGCGTTGCGGGACCTCTACTACCGCAGTCTGGACCTGGAGCACCGGCACGTGTTCATCGTCTCCCCGGAACTGGTCCTGCCCGAGACCTTGCGCAAGGAGTGCTACCTGGTGGAGATCTCCCTGCCTACGGAGGACGAGATCGCCGAGCAGCTTGCCCGGGTCCAGGCGGACCACCCCGAGTATACCTTGCCCGAGGACGCCGCGGGGGAGGTAGTCCTGGCTCTCAAGGGTCTGACCGAGACCGAGATTCGGCAGATCGTCCATCGCGTCGGCCGGCGCGGGCATACCGACAAGGACCGCCTGCTGGACGAGATCTTCGCCGAGAAACGCAATATCGTGAAGAAGTCCGGCTACCTGGAGTTCTCCCCCCCCCGCTACGACATCGGCAGTATGGGCGGCCTCGACAACCTGAAGGAGTGGCTGATCAAACGCCGCAAGCTCTTCAGCCGGGAGGCGCTGAGCGCTGGGGTGCCGGTCCCCAAGGGCCTCCTGATGATGGGGGTGAGCGGCTGCGGCAAGAGCCTGGCCGTGAAGGTGATCAGTTCACTGTGGCAGGTGCCGCTGTTCCGGCTGGACATGAACCTGGTGTTCTCGGGGATGTACGGCACGCCCGAGGAGGCCTTCCACAAGGCCCTGCGCACCATCGAGTCGGTGGCGCCCGCGATTCTCTGGCTGGACGAGATCGAGAATGCCCTGGGGATGGAGGAGAGCGGCATCAAGATTGACTCGCACATCTTCTCGGCCTTCCTGACCTGGATGCAGGAGAAGCCGCCGCTGATCTTCATCGCGGCCACCGCCAACCGCATCAACGCCCTGCCGGCGGAGATCATCCGCAAGGGTCGTTTCGACCAGGTGTTCTTCTGCGATCTGCCGGTGGACGAAGAGCGCAACGAGATCTTCCACATCCACCTGAAGCGTAACGGGGCGACCCCCGAGGAGTTCGACTTCAAGATGCTGGCGGTCATGACGCAAGGCTGGAACGGGGCCGAAATCGAGCAGGCCGTCATCAGCGCGCGCACCGAGGCCTACTACGAGGGGCGCCTGTTCGGCCAGCGGGACCTCTCGGCGGCCATCAGCAAGATCGTGCCCCTCTCCGAGACCATGGAACAGCAGATCAAGGCCATCCGGAGCTGGGCCTTCTCCCGGGCTACATCCGCCTCCAAGTACGGTCGGCGGCGGGTGGGTTGAACCGGGACGGCAGCGGCGCGTGACGGGACTCCCCTGGCGGGGGCCGCCGTGACGCGGCCAAGGCGGTGTCATGGCGACCCTCTACCTGGTAGCGACTCCCATCGGCAACCTCGAGGACATGACCCTTCGGGGGCTTCGCGTCCTCGGGAGCGTGTCGGTCCTGGCCTGTGAGGATACCCGCCGCACGGCCGTGCTGCTGCAACGGCACGGCCTCCCCCGGCCCCAGACGGTGTTCAGCCACCATGAGCACAACGAGGACCGGGCCGCCGCCCAGATCCTCTCTCACCTGGATGCCGGCCGGGACGTGGCCATCTGCAGCAACGCCGGGTATCCTGGCATCAGCGACCCTGGCTTCACGGCCGTGACTCTGGCGGTGGCGGCCGGTCACCGGGTCGAGGTGGTGCCGGGTGCCAGCGCGGTCCCGGTGGCCCTCCTGGTCTCGGGGCTGCCGCCCTCGAGCTACACCTTCAAGGGGTTTCCGCCCCGGCGGCCGGGCCGACGGCGCGCCTTTCTGAAGCAGGAGGAGTCCCTGCCGCACACGCTGGTACTCTACGAGTCGCCTTTCCGCCTGGCGTCGTTGCTGGGGGATGCCCTGGCGGTCCTGGGTGACCGGCGGGCCGCCGTGTGCCTGGAGCTGACCAAGCAGTTCGAGCGCGTGCAGCGCGGCTGGCTCTCGGAACTGGCGGCCGCCTTCGATGGGGTCCGGGTCAGGGGCGAGGCGGTCGTGGTGATCGCCGGCAGACACCCGAAGTTCTGCCGGGATGCCACCGGCCAGCCCCCGATCGACATCGGGGTGGGCGACGAGGACGACGACCTGGATGAGGAGGCCCCACCGGCCAGCCCCGAAGAGGGCCCGCCGGCACCGGGGGGCGGCTGAGGATCAGGCCGTGCCCCAGGCCCTCGGATCGGGCCTCTGCCGGGGGGTGTCAGCCGGCGCCTGCGGGGTGAACGTCGGCAGCCCGGGTGCCCGGTGCCCGCCCGGCCATGGAGGGACCGGCGATGCGTGAATCCTATAGGGCACTTGTCGATGGCCTCTCACGGCCGGCCGTCTGCCAGAGCGCCGGGACTGAGCCGGGCGCCGTAGCCTGCACCGTCTGTCCACACCACTGTTACCTCACCAACGGCCGCCGTGGCGTCTGCGGCGTGCGGTTCTGCCGGGATGGTCAGCTCTTCGCGCCTTGGGGGTACACCTCCGGGGTCGCTGTGGACCCCTTGGAGAAGAAGCCCCTGTACCATGTCTGCCCCGGGTCTGGCGTGCTGAGCTTCGGCATGGTCGGCTGCAATCTGCGCTGCCGGTTCTGCCAGAACTGGCACATCTCGCAGGCGGGGCGGGACGAGGATGCCGAACCGCTGCCGCACCGGGCCACGCCGGAAGACCTCGTGGAGGCGGCCCTCCGAGCCCGCTGCGGCTGGATCGCGGCCACCTACAACGAGCCGCTGGTGACCGCCGAGTGGGTGGTCAGCATCTTCCAGGCCGCCCGGGCCCGGGGACTGCGCACGGTCATCGTCTCGAACGGCTTTGCCCGCCCCGAGACGGTGGCCTGGATGGCCCCCTGGATCGATGCGGCCAACGTGGACCTGAAGTGCTTCACGGAGGCGGGCTACCGTTGGCTTGGCGGGGCGCTGCAGCCTGTTCTCGACACCATCCGGGCCTTGTGGCAGAGCGGCACCTGGGTCGAGGTAACGACGCTGGCGGTCCCTGAGTTCAACGACTCGGCAGAGGAGCTCGGGGCCACGGCCGCGTGGCTGGCCGCCCTGAGTGTCGACACCCCCTGGCACGTGTCGGCCTACCACCCGGACTACCTCATGTCGGAGGCCACCGGCCCGACGCCGGCGGCGACCGTGGCCCGCGCCTGCGAGATCGGCCACGCCCACGGGCTGCACTACGTCTATGCGGGCAACGTGCGCGGCCCGGGCGGGACCGAGGGCACGCGCTGTCCCGGCTGCCAGGCCTCTCTGGTGGCCCGCCGAGGCTTTGCTGTACTGCACTCGCACGTGAGCGAGGCCGGTGAGTGCCCCCATTGTCGACGGCCTATCGCCGGTATTTGGCGTTGACGAGAGGGTTTCCGCAGTGTAGCGTGCAGGCGCTCGTGCGGCCCGCCAGATCTCGGCGTGAGGGCCCCTGCGTCCAGGCGCGGCTCCGGGGGTGCCCTGTCGCCGGCGACGCTGGTGCTGGCATTCGGTTGCCTGTGGTCGTATGTATATAGGCGAAGGCAGTGTCGTGTACCGCGTGCCACGGGGCGTGGCTGGTAGGCGTGGTGGAGTCGGGCGGTCGCCCAGGAGAGTGGCGAGATGATCCTCTTCCGTTGTCCTGCCTGCGGAACGGCCCACCGCGCCGACCCTCAGTACGCCGGCGGCACGATGCCCTGCCGTCGTTGCGGCACTCAGGTCCCGATTCCCCGCCAGTCGGACCCGGCCTGCGTCCTGGTGTATAAAGCCGGTGACGCCGAGGAGGGGGTCCCCATGACGGCGGACGAGGTGCGCCTGAAACTCGTCTCCGGCGAGCTGGCTGAGACCGACCTGCTCTGGGATAGCAACACCTGGAAGCCCCTGAGCCAGGTATTCGGGGGGGTCCGGCAGGGGGAGACGGAGGGGCTCCGGCTCAAGCGCCGCGATGAGCCGGACAAACAGGGCCCCACCAAGAGCACTGGCGAACTCGACACGTCACCGCGGCCCAGCGGTGCGGTCCAGACCGTGGATATGAGCGAGGTGGAGGCCGAGAGGAAGACCGAGACCCAGCGCAAACGGCTGGGACTGCTGCGCCGCGGCGAGGCCAAGGGTGAGGCGCCGGCGCAGTCCCCCTCGGTGCCGCCGGGAGCGGCCGCCGCGGGCGGGGTCGCCGGAGCCCCGCAGGCCGCCACGGCCCAAGCCGCGCCGGCGGCTGCCCGCAGCCGCCATGGGCGGCCCTTCTACATCATCCAGAGCGCGTTGCTCATCTTCGCCCTGGTTGCCGGCTACAAGTTCGGCGTGGGGCCCCTCATTAGCCAGTACCGCGATACCCCGACCTACATCGTCGTGCATAACCACGAGGATGTGCAGTACACCGCTACCCTCGGCTGGCGGCGACTCAAAGAGGACATCGGTGCGAACACCTTCGTGAACTACGAGGTGTGGGTCGGCATGCCTGAACGTCACACCCTCAGGATCGTGCCCACGACACCCGGCGCCGGCGCCGCCTACTCCCTGCAGGTCCCCGTGCGCCCCGGAGGCGCGACCCTGGTGAACCTGAAGCAGAAGGGCGAGTACGGGGTCTACGAGCTCAAGGACCTGGCCGGCAAGGCGCTTGACTCGCCGGAAGTCCGAGCCCTGGCGACCGAGGTGGGCTCGAACCGTGCCCCCGACTCGGCCCTGAAGGTGAGCCGGCAGATCCGGGACTTCGTCGGCCCGGCGTTCAAGGGCACTCGCCAGGACCTCTTCTTCCGCAGTTCCACCTACGAGATCGACAAGACCATGCTCTACAAGCTGCGGGACCACGAAATCGCCCGCAACAAGAGGCTGACCGCGAAGGGCAAGGAGCCCCCGCCAGAGCCCCCGGCGCCGGCGGTGTCCAAGCCCATGGTCACTTTCCCCGCGGCTCGGAACGTGGCTTTCGCCAACGGCTCCGGTCTGCACGACCCGGATAACAAGGAAAAGGTCGACCGGACCATTGCCTTGCCCCTGACCGCCATCACCCTGAGCAGCGGCAACACGTCCCGTATCCTCAAGGTTGGGTCCCCGCGTCTGACGATGGGCGGCGACGACAAGGCCCTGCGCCTGGCGATCCAGTTACCCAACATGCCCGTCAGCGATGCTGGCAAGAACTTCGTCGGGCCTTGGGAATACCGGGCCGAGTGCCCGCTGGAGGGTAGGGACGCCAACCGCTGGCGCTGGAACTGGGTTTACAAAGGCACCGGGGAGAGTTCCGGCCGGCGCTATGGCCTGGACATCAAGGTCGAGATGGACGG
>Ga0172375_10004190_pt1 | contig 21500 bp, 18 predicted proteins | sample LakKiv1m_FD_114537 | JGI IMG/M metagenome (GOLD analysis project Ga0172375, IMG submission 114537) | Freshwater microbial communities from Kabuno Bay, South-Kivu, Congo - kab_092012_11.1m | ecosystem: Environmental > Aquatic > Freshwater > Lake | place: Democratic Republic of the Congo...
GTCTATTTTTAAAACGGGATTGAAACTGCTTGTCCCAGTCCTTTTGATGATTGCGCTGGTTTCTTATTGGCCAAGTCTTATTTCTAAACTGCAAAATCATAATGCTCAGGTTTCTAATATGGTAATGGAAAGAACTCAGTCGGTTGCCAGTGGAAGTGAAGATTCTAGTTTTTATTGGCGAAGTGTCGCTTGGCGTGCAGGCCTCCAAAGATTTAAAGAAAATCCTCTTTTTGGAATTGGGACTGGAAAGCGTGTCATCGTTGAAATGAAATGGCTCACTCAAAATGTAGAAGTGCGCAGTATTCACAATTCCTATCTTTCCATTATGATTCAGTTTGGACTTTTAGGCCTAATTCTTTTTTCCGCTTTCATTATCAGTCTTTTGCTTAAACTTTGGAAATTAAGAAATAATTTTTCCGCCTTGGCTTCAGTGAGTGCTTTAGTTTTCTTTTTGGTAGCGATGGTTTTTCAGCCCTATTTGGAAACTAATTTTCTGGCTTTATTTTTCTGGATAACTCTGGGCGTAATCAAAGCTCTTCCAGAAATGGAAAAATAATATGAAAATTTTAGAAATCAACAAATTTAATTTTATCCAAGGCGGAGCTGATCGTCATTTCTTGGAATTGGTAAAACTTTTGGAAAATCAAGGTCACGAAGTGGCAGTTTTTTCCATGCAACATCCAAAAAACGAAACTTCTTTCTGGCAAAAATATTTTGTGAGTTATGTGGGTTATTCTGCCAAAGATTCTTTTTGGTCAAAACTTAAAGGCGTTTTTACTCGTTTCTATTCTCTGGAAGCTAAAAGAAAAATTAGAAAGCTTTTAAATGATTTTCAACCAGAAATTGTCCATTTGCATAATATCTATCATCAAATTTCTCCGTCCATTTTGCCAGAAATCAAGAAAAGGGGAATTCCAGTAGTGATGACCGTGCATGACAGCAAGCTTATCTATCCGCATTATGCTCCCAACAGAGAAACTAATGATTTGAAAAATTATTCGTTTTGGAATTTTGTGAAGAACAAAAAATTTAAAAATTCTTTAATGAAAAGTTTTTTGGTGGCTTTAGAATTTGAAATTTCTCGTTTTTTTAATCTTTATGATAAATATATTGATTTATATCTAGCACCTAGTCAATTTACCAAAAATAAATTGATTGAAGGGGGAATCAAAGAGGAAAAAATTATCGTTCTGCCTCATTTTTTCCTGAAAAGAAATTTGGTTGAAAAAAATGCAACTCGTTTCTATGAAAAATATGTTTTGCATTTCGGACGACTTTCTAAAGAAAAAGGGGTAGATCGCTTGCTAAAAATCTTTCAGGATTTGCCAGAATTAAAATTATATCTCGTCGGAAAAATTGAAGATGATTTGGAAATTCCGCAAGTTCCTAATATCAAACATTTTGATTTTAAAAAGCCTGAGGATTTGGAATGGCTAATTAAAAATTCTTTAATGGTAGTTTCCGCTTCTACTCTTTGGGAAACTTTTGGTCTCATCGCTCTGGAAGCCCAAGCCAATGACAAACCCTTTATTGGTTTTTCTGGTTTATCTTATTCGGAAATTGTGGAGAATAATCACAGTGGTTTTTTAGTTAAAGATGAAAAAGAAATGCAGGAAAAAATAAAGCTCCTTTCGGAAGATGAGGGACTCCGAATTCTTTTTGGAAGAAATGCTCTAGAGCACTCACAGATGTATAATTCAGAAAATTATTACCAAAAAATTAAGGCTATTTTCGAAAGATTAATAGTAAAAAAATAATAATTGACAAAATTAACTAAATCTGCTAGAGTTCCCAGTTCCAAAATAAGGAAAAAAATAGATAAATCCTATGAAAATCGCATTTATCGGACAAAAAGGAATACCGGCTAAATTCGGAGGTGTGGAAAGACACGTGGAAGAATTGGCTATTGGCTTGGCTCAGAAAGGTCATGAGGTTTTTGTCTATGCGCGGAAAAATTATACCGAAGAAAATTTGAAAGAATACCAAAGTATAAAAATAATTCTTTTGCCAAGCATTGCTACCAAACATCTGGATGCGATTTCTCATACTTTTATTTCTATTCTGCATGCTTTGTTTCAAAATTATGACATTATTCATATTCATTCGATTGGCCCAAATCTTTTGAATTTTTTGGTGCGAATTTTTGGCAGAAAAACAAAATTAGTTTCTACTTTTCACTGCCAAGACTATTACCATCAAAAATGGAATTGGTTTGCCAGAAAAAGTTTGCAAATTGGAGAATGGTTTACTTGCCAAGTTCCCCACAAGACAATTGCGGTCAGTAAAATTTTGACTAGTTTTGTCAAAAATGAACACCGAACAGATCCAATTTACATTCCCAATGGTTATCGAATTATCCGCACTCAAAAAATGGATGCGATTTCTCAGTGGAACTTAGAGAAAAATAATTATATTCTATCCGTTAGTCGCTTAGTGAAACACAAGGGTATTCATCACTTGATTGAAACCTTCAAAAATTTGGAGGACAAGAATGCTACTAATGGAAAAAAGTTAGTGATTGTGGGTGATGGATTTTATACTGATTCCTATGTAGAAAAAATCAAAGAAATGGCAAAGGGCAGAGAGAATATTATTTTTACTGGCAACCAATCAGGAGAAGTGCTGGCAGAGCTTTTCGAAAATGCTTGGCTCTTCGTTCAACCATCGCAATCGGAGGGACTTTCGATTACCCTTTTGGAAGCCATGGGTTATGGCAAGGGAATTTTAGCTAGCGATATTCCAGAAAATGTGGAGCCACTCAATCGAACTGGTTTTTATTTTGAAAACGGAAATGTCTTGGATCTGGAAAATAAATTGGAATATCTTTTTCAAAATCCGCATCTTTCTGAAGAGGAGGGAAAAAATTCTCAAAAAGTTGCTGAGGAAAAATTTAATTGGGAAAATATTGTTAAGAAAACCGAAAAGCTTTATACTGATTTGGTTTCCAATGTTTAAAAATATGGAACAATTGAAACAATCAAAAATTTTTTGGATTTTCTTTTCAATCACTTTCGTGATTGGGCTTTTTGTATTTTCTTTTCCAGGAAAAAAATTCCAATCACAAATGGATCTTCTTTTGATTCCGAAAAGTAAAATTACGGCCAAAAATGCCGACAAAATTCAAAATGATGTAGCGCAAATAATTTTATCCTTAAATTTCTATGATCAACTTTTAGATTCCCAAAATCTTTCCACCGAATTAAGTTTAGGACGAAATGCAACTCAGCGAAAAAGTGATTGGAATGATAAAATTGAGGTTATCAAATCAAAAAACAGCAATATTCTTTCGCTTTTTGCCTATGACGCGGATAAAAATCAAGCGGAACTTTTGAGTCAAAAAGTAGCGCGTCAAATTTCTGACACCATGAGTCAGTATTACGATATTCGCACTGACTTGGAAATTCGCATTATTGATGGACCACTTTCTCAAAAGATGAAAAGTTTTTTTGATCCTTTGACTTGGATCTTGAGTCTTTTGGGAGCCTTGGCTTGTGGCACCGGTGCTTTTCTTTTTTTCAATTCCTTTGCTTGGGAACCCAAAAAAGAAAAGCTTCATTTAGATGAAAAATATTTTACTTTGCAAAATTTTCCCATTGCCTCAGAAGCAGAATATGTTTTTCCCATTAAGGAAGACTTTCCGCAAGAAGAAGTTTTAGAAATGACAGAAGCGCCAGTAGAAGAAATCGTTGAAATCGAAGAAAAAACAGAAACTCCAGAAGAAACTTTTCCAGAAATGTTTTCCTTGGAAGAATTTTTTCCTGAAGAAAAAATCAAAAACTCAGAGGAAATTGTTGCAGAATTGCCGAAAGTTGAAGTGAGCACTTCTCGAACCGCTAGCGCGCCGACTAATTTGCCAATTGCGGAAAATTCCAATGTGCTTTTTTCTCCAATTTCTGAAAAAAAAGAAGAAAAAACTTCGCAAGAAGAAATTTTGGAAATTTTAGAAAAAGCGAAAGCTTCCCATGAACCAAGAATTCATGAAGCAACTCCGGAAGAAGTGAAAGCTCGACTTAATCGACTTTTGAAAGGTGAAAAATTTTAATCTAGTTTTACTTAATATGAATGATAAACACTCAAAAAAATTCTGGATTATTTTTTGGCTAGTTTCAGTGATTTTGCTGGTTGGATTTTTTTATTTTTTAGAATTTCAAAAAAATGGCCTTTCTGGTTTGACAGAAAAATTGCCAGTTGATAAAGATTATCAAACTGCTTCGGCTCTGATTGATGAACTTTTGCAAAAAGATAATTCGGAAAAAACTTTTCTACTTCTTTTTCAAAATAATATGGAGATTCGTCCCGGTGGAGGATTTATTGGTGCTTTTGGAATTTTAAAAATAACCAATGGAAAAATTTCCAGCTTAGAAGTACATGATACCGGAAATTTTGATGGTCGCATTCCTGATACTATTCCTTCACCGAAGCCCTTTCAAGAAATAATGAAAGTGCAATCCTTGAAGTTGCGTGATTCTAATTATTCACCTGATTTTATTGAGAATACTAAATTAGCTGAAAAATTCTACCAGATGGGCAATGGCCAAGAAAAATTTGATGGCATAATCGGCATCACCACGAATGTTTTAACTTCCTTCCTGAAGGTGACTGGACCAGTGAATTTACCTGATTATCCTGGAACCTTTGGAGATGAAAATGCTGTAATGCAGTTGGAATATCAAGTAGAAAAAGGTTTTGATGAGCAAGGAATCGCTCGTGGAGAAAGAAAAAGCGTAATTAATGAGCTTGGCCAAGCAGTTTTAGAGAAAGCTTTAGCTTTGGGTAATTTGGAAAAAATAAAATTAGCTAAGATAGTTTTGGAAGACTTGAAAAAGAAAGATATCCTTTTGTATTTTAAAGATGAAAAATTGCAAGCTAAAGTTTCTGCCTCCGGTTGGGATGGTAAAGTGGATGAAACTTGGAAAAAAGATTTTTTGATGTTAGTTGATGCTAATATCGGCGCTTGGAAAAGTGATTACTTCATGAAACGATCCGTTGAATATACGGCAGACTTGCATTCAGAAACTCCTCGTGCCAGTTTAAAAATTACCTATCGACATACCGCCACTGAAAAAAATTGGCTTACCCGTGATTATCTAAGTTATTCTAGAATTTATGCACCGATGGGAAGTTGGCTAGATAAAACCGAAAATTTTGCTACTCCAACCTTTGAAAAAGAACTTGGAAAAATATCTTTTGGTTCTTATATACCAGTTATTACTGGCCAAGCTAAAACTGTCGAATTATATTATTCTTTGCCAAAAGAAATTGCTAATGACTATGCCTTGAAAATTCAAAAGCAAATTGGTGTTAATGATATGCCTTGGAAGGTAAAAATCATTCAAAAAGATGGAGCTGAAAAGAATTTTGAATTTATTCTAAACTCTGATAAAATTATCAAATAATAAAAGTGATCTTTGACCAGTCGCTCTCAAGCGACTGGTTTTGCTTTTTAGGCTGTTTTAAGTTAAAATGAAGAAGTTAAAAAATTAAAAATGTTATCCTGAACTTGTTTCAGGATCTTTATCTGCAGGTAGATAATTAGAAAGATGCCGAAACAAGTTTGGCATGACAAATAGAAAATTATGATTGAAGGCGTAGTTATTAAAAAACTTAATAAATTTGAAGATTCTCGAGGGTGGTTGGCGGAAATTTATCGACAAGACGAAACGACTTTCAAGCCGGAAATGGCCTACGTGAGCGTCACTAAACCGGGAATTTCTCGTGGACCGCACGAACATGTCAAACAAAGCGATTGTTTTGTTTTTATCGGACCAGGAAATTTTGAGCTTTATCTTTGGGATAAAAAAGGAGCCGAAATGAAAATTGAAGTGGGAGAAGATAATCCAACCATGGTGATTGTTCCACCAGGAGTAGTTCATGGCTACAAATGCGTTGGCAACAAAGATGCCTACTGCATCAACTTGCCGGACAAGCTCTACAAAGGCGAAGATAAAAAAGAAGAAATTGATGAAATTAGATGGGAAGAAGACCCAAGCTCACCCTACAAAATTTAAATTCTAAATTTTAAATTTTAATTCAATTTTAAATTAATTAATTTTTAAATATTTAATCATTTGGATTTTATTTAAAACTTAAAATTTAAAACTTAAAATTTTTTTCTATGAAATTACTAATTACTGGTGGCTGTGGATTTATTGGAAGCAATTTTATCCACCATATTTTAAATAAATATCCTGACTACCAAATCGTTAATTTGGATGCTTTGACTTATGCTGGTAATTTGGAAAATTTGGAAGCCTTCAAAAATGATTCGCGTTATAAATTTGTCAAAGGAGATATTTGCGATGAAAAATTAGTGAATGAGTTGGTCAAGGATTGTGACATGATTGTTCATTTTGCAGCTGAATCACATGTAGATCGTTCCATTCTTAATCCAGAAAATTTCATCAAGACTAATACCTTAGGAACTTATATCCTACTTGAAGCTTGCAAAAATAATGGCGGAAAAAGACTTCACCATATTTCTACTGACGAAGTTTTTGGTTCCTTGGAGCCAACTGATCCAGCTTTCAAAGAAAACACGCCCTATAATCCCAGAAGTCCTTATAGTGCTTCCAAAGCTTCTTCTGACCATTTGGTTCGTGCTTATTTTCACACCTTCGGTTTGCCAATTACTATTTCCAATTGTTCCAATAATTACGGCCCCTACCATTTTCCAGAAAAATTAATTCCGCTTTTCATCACTAATTTAATTGAAGGCAAAAAAGTTCCTCTCTATGGCGACGGGATGAATGTGCGTGATTGGCTCTTCGTTGAAGATCATTGCGAAGCGATTGATTTAATTATCCATAACGGAAAAATTGGAGAAACCTATTGTATCGGAGGAAATTCTGAAATAACTAATCAGGAATTAACCCGTCAAATTTTAAAATTGATGAATAAGGGGGATGAAATGATTGAATTTGTGAAAGATCGACCGGGACACGATAAAAGATATGCTATTGATTTTTCCAAAATTAAAAAGGAATTAGGCTGGGTTCCCAAAGTTTCTTTTGAAGAAGGATTAAAAAGAACCATTAATTGGTATGTAAATAATGAAAGTTGGTGGAAAAATATTAAATCAGGTGAATATCAAAAATATTATGAAAAACAATATGGAAAAAACTAAAGTTTTAATTATTGGTGCTAAGGGGATGCTGGGGCAAGAGCTCACAGGGGTTTTTTCGCGTGATAAAGAATATGAAGTAATTTCTTGGGACAAAGAAGATATTGACATTACCGATGAAAAAAAATTATCCAAAAAAATTTCTGACTTAAAACCCGCTATCATTATTAATTCGGCTGCCTATAATAATGTGGATGAAGCGGAAAAATCCCAAACTGGATTTGAATTGGCCAAAAAAATTAATGGCAAAGCGCCAGGACACCTCGCTAAAATTGCTAAAAAAATTGGCGCGATTTTGGTGCATTATTCCACTGATTATGTTTTTGATGGCAAGCCAGAAATTCCAGAACCAAAGGGTTGCACTGGAAGTTGCAGTTCTTGTATGCTCCATGAAGGTTTTGAACCAAAGATTGGCTTTGATGAAAATGCTAAACCCAATCCGATTTCCAATTATGGAAAATCAAAATTAATGGGAGAAAAGGAAGTTCAAAAAAATTGCAAAAAATTCTATATCTTTCGTCTTGCGAAATTATTTGGCAAGCCAGCTAAATCTGAGGGAGCTAAAAAAAGTTTTTTTGAAGTAATGCTAGAAGCAGGGAAATCTACCCGACCAGGGAAAAATAAAAGTGTAAAAGTAATTAATGAAGAAACTGCTAATTTTACCTATGCTCCAGATTTAGCCAAAAAAACCAAAGAAATTATTGATGCTAAAAAAGCTTTTGGCATTTATCACATTGTTAATAGTGATCCTTGCACTTGGTATGAAGCTGTTTTAGAATTATATCGTCAAGCAAAAATTAAAACGAAAGTCATTCCAGTGACTGGAGAAGAATTTCCCCGTCCTGCTAAAAGACCCTACTATTCTGTTCTCTTAAATACAAAATTGAATCCGCTGAGAAGTTATAAGGAAGCGCTTGCTGATTTTTTAGAAAATAAAAAATAAATGATTAATTTCAAATTTCTAATTTCTAATCAAATCCCAATTTTTTAATGTTCAATTTTTAAAATTTATTCATTCGAAATTGATTTAAAATTCAAAATTGGAAATTCTAAATTTTATGCGTAAACTAAATAAAATGAAAGGGATAATTCTCTCTGGCGGAACAGCCACACGACTTTTTCCTTTGACGGCCACTACCTCCAAACAACTTTTGCCAGTCTATGATCGACAAATGATTTTTTATCCTCTTAACACACTAATTAAAGCGGGGATTAAGGACATTTTAATTATTGTTTCTCCAGAACACTCTGGGCAATATTTGAATCTTTTGGGTTCAATTTTCAAACACTATGGTGTCAATCTCTATTTTGAAGTCCAAAAACTTCCGCGCGGATTGGCCGAAGCCTTCATTTTGGGAGATGCTTTTATCGATAAAGATAATGTGACCATGATTTTGGGTGATAATATTTTTGAAGATGATTTTTGCGAAGAGATTAAAAAATTCAAGAAAGGCGCCCATGTTTTTGCCAAAAAAGTTTCTGACCCAGAAAGATTTGGAGTGGTTAAATTTGATAAACAGGGGAATGCCAAAGAAATTGTAGAAAAGCCTAAAGAATTTTTAAGTAACTATGCAGTGACTGGTCTCTATGTCTATGATAATAAAGTGGTAAAAGTCGCCAAAAATACTGTGCCTTCAGATCGAGGAGAAATCGAAATTACTTCGCTCAATAATTATTATTTAAATTTGGGCGAATTGAAAGTTTCTACTATCAAAGGTGAATGGTTGGATGCTGGCACTTTTGATTCACTTTTGGAAGCGGGAAATATTGTGAAGAATAAAAAAATATACAAAAAATTCGACCCATTAATTGATGAGGCCATTCAAAAATTCAACGAAGAATTAAAACTAATTGCTAAGAAAAAATTATTATAAAAAAATTGTCATCCCGAACTCGTTTCGGGATCTCAGAGATGCTGAAACAAGTTCAGTATGACAAAGAAAAAATTTATGAAGATAAAAAAAGCGATTATCGCTGTGGCTGGTTCCGGCACCAGGCTCCTACCAGCAACCAAATCCATGCCTAAAGAAATGCTTCCTATTGTTGATAAGCCAATTATTCAACTTATCGCCGAAGAACTAACTGAAGCCGGAGTGGAAGACATTATTATGGTCACTAAATGGGATAAGAAACCCTTGGAAGATCATTTTGATCACAGTACTGCTTTGGAACAAGATTTGGAAAAAGCTGGTAAGGATAAATATCTCGCCGAAGTGCGAAGAATTCCTGAAATGGCCAATTATGTTTATGTTCGTCAAAAACCGCAATATGGCAACGGCGTACCCATTCTTTCGGCTGCTAGTCTCGTGGATGATGAGCCCTTTGTTTTTTGCTTTGGAGATGATCTTGTCAAATCCAAAACTTCTTTTACCAAACAAATGGTTACCGAATTTGAAAAACACGGATGCCCGATGCTCGGGGTACAAGAAGTTCCTCATGATCAAGTTAATCGTTATGGCGTGGTGAAACTCAAAGAAGGCACTATGGAAGTTGAGGACATCATTGAAAAACCTTCACTTGAAGAAGCGCCATCGAATTTGGCTCTTTTTGGCCGAATGATTTTGAATCAAGAAATAATTGACGTTTTGAAAGAAACTCCTCAGGGAATTGGCGGAGAAATTTGGATTGTCGATGCCCTCAAAACTTATGTTAAAAATGGCGGAAAGCTCATCGCTAAAATGGTAGAAGATGGAGAGTGGATGACTACCGGCGATCCTTTGAATTATACCAAGACCATTTTGGCCTACGCTTTTGAACGCGAAGATATTGGCGAAGAAATAAAAAAATATATCGACGGCCTTTGTAAAAAATAATGAAAATTGCAATTCAAGCAACAGATCTTGATCACGCGCGCATTGACGGCACGCGGGTTTATATTCTAAATCTCTTGAAATATTTTGGAAAACTAGATACCACTAGTGATTTTTTGATTTATCACAAAGGAAGTTTTAACCCAGAGCTTACTCCGCCACAATTTCCCAATTACAAAATTATTCAAAAATATTTCCCATTGTATTGGACGCAAACGCGCTTTGCTTGGGAATTATGGAAAAACAAGCCAGATGCTCTATGGATGCCGATGCAAGCTTTGCCCTTCATTCGAAGAAAAAATTTGAAAACGGTGGTGACGATTCATGATCTGGCCTTTAAAATTTTTCCTGAGCATTTTCCGAAAAAAGATTTGCGTCGCTTGAATCTCTTCACGGATTATGCCATCAAAAATTCTTCAAAAATTATCGCTGTCTCTGAATCAACCAAAAAAGATATTTTGAAATTCTATCCGCAAATTAATGCGGAAAAAATTAAAGTCATCTATCACGGCTTCGACGCTAATCTTTATTCAAAAAAATATTCTGTAGAAGAAATTAATAAAACTCTTTCAAAATTCAAAATTCAATCCGCCAACTGGCGGACAAAATTCATTCTGTATGTCGGCGCTATCCAACCGCGAAAAAATCTCCCAATCCTCATAAAAGCCTTTGAAAATCTCAAAAAAGAAGGCTTTTCTGACTTAAAGCTGGTGTTGGCAGGGGAGAAAGCTTGGTTGTGGCAGGAAACGCAAAATTTGGCTTCCCAGAGCCCCTGGAAAGACGATATCCTGATGCCTGGAAGACTCAAATTTGACGATCTAAGCCGTCTTTTGGCTGGTGCTAGTGTCTTTGTCCTTCCCACACTCTATGAAGGCTTTGGTATCCCCATTTTAGAAGCTTTTGCTTCCCAAGTCCCAGTTATTTCTGCTCAAAATTCTAGCCTTCCTGAAGTAGGCGGTGAGGCCGCACTCTATTTTCAAAATCAAAAAGAATTAGAAGAAAACATTAAAAAAATTCTCACAGATGAGAATTTGAAAAAAGATTTGATTGAAAAAGGAAATCTGCAGGTGCAAAAATTTTCTTGGGAAAAATGCGCCCAGGAAACCTTAAAATTTATTCAAGAATAAATTTTAGTCATCAGCAATCTGTCATCTGTCATTAAAAAAAGGTTACCGATGACTGTTGACTAATGACTTATATTTTATCTTCTTCTAGTATTTGATAAAGAAAATAGATCGCCACAACTGAAATCAGAGTTAGAAAAAGAGAGAGAACTATTCCAAATCTTAAAACACTATTTAAAATAAAAATTGTTCCCATCGCCAAAGCTATGCCGGCGATTTTTTTGTTTAATAAGGTTGAATTTTCAATTTCTAATTTTTTCTGTAAAAAAGAAATGAGAAAAATATCCAAAGTAATCACTACCACTAAAAGATAGATTGAAATATAGCGAGAAACAATCGTTGGCAAAAGACTTTCCGCCATCATCGCAAAAAAGAAAAAAAGCAAAAGACAAAAAAGAAAATCACCAAGCAGTTTTAGGATAATTTTTAAATTTTTTTCGTTCTTAAAAAATTTCATATATTAACGCGTGTAATTCTTTTTGGTTAGAAAAATTATTTGGGAAAGTGTTCCCTTGAGGCTCTTTAGGCTAAATTCGCGTCGAAAACGAACTTTGATTTCATCAACCCGAACAGCCTTTTCAAAATCAGCTTTGAATTGAAAATCTGATCCCAAAAGCTCTGAGAATTTTTCCAAAGGCATGGCACAAAAAAAGGAACGCCTAAAGAAACGACTCTTTTTCAATTCGCAACTCTCTTCAATCTCCAAGCTCTTTTCCGAAACCAAAATTGGATTTCTTTTGGGTAAATAAGAAAGAGCGGCTGGAGAAATAATCTTCTTTTTAAAATTATCCACTAAATAATATTTTCCTGAATCAGAAAGAAAAATAGTTCCATCTGGATGAAAACTATTCAACACAAAAAGCCTTTCTTTTTCATAACCAGAAACGATATCGGGTGAAACTTTTTGCAAATCATCCCAAGAATAGCCATGAGCAGAAAAAGTTTCCACGCTATCAATTGGATGAATAAAATTTTTGGAAATAACATAAACCGCGTCACCGTAGGAAACTAAATCACCACTTTGACGCCCATTAGCATCTTTTTCAAAAAGAGTCTCTGTTGTTTCAGCTTCCGGATAGAAAAAACTGCGATAACCTTTACGCAAAGACAATTGACCTTTTTCCAAAAGCTCTGATTTTTTGGAAAATTTAAACTCTACTTCAACCTCTGAATAATTTCCCAAAAGAGTTGTTTCAAAAAACAAAGGCTCTTTTCCCTCAATTTCTCCCTTGAGAGGAAATGAATAATCATTTTTATGAGGAGAAATGAAAGTATTATTGCTGGAAGAACGAGTTAAGAAAGGAAAATTAAAATAGGCGGTTGGAAAAAGAACAATATAGACAAAATAAATTGCGCCTAGAAAAAAAGCTATAAAAAGAAAATTTCGCCAACAAAGGTATTGTTTTTGAGCCTCTTTTTCCAATTTAATTTCGGGTGTTAAATCAAGCATAAATTATTTTATATATTCAAAAATGTTTCCCTTAGTGGTCAAATAATCAATTCGCAAAAAATCCACTGGACTTTCCAAGAGTTCTTTTTTTGTTTTTTGTTCATTTCCCAAAACAAGTTGACTCAACTGGTAATCAGAAACTGGCTTTAAATTTTTTCCAATTTTACTTGTTTGATAGAAAGAAACATTTTCTTCTGAAGTAATAATATAAATTTTTTCAAATTTAGCCAAATTTATTTTTTCTAAATCCTGGGGATTGAAAAAGTAGACCGCGTTTTTCTTTTCCTGAAAACTTAAAGGTCCAGAAAGCATAGCAAAAGGATCACCAGTAGCCATTCTGTCAATCAGGAACAAATCTTGGGAAGTGAAAATGTCAGGCGCCTTAAGTTCAGAAATACTTTGCGGAATAAAGGGCAAATACAAAAGCATCAAAAAAAGATTATAAATCAAAAATAAAGAAAAAATAAAATAAGAAAAAAGTTTTTTCTTAAAAAGAGCATCAATAAAAACAATGGTCAGAAAAAGAAAAATAGGATAAATCGAAAAAGCAAAGCGTCTGAGCATCCAAGGATGGTCTAGGGTAATATTAGGAGAAATTAGATAAAAAAGAGTTGGAGAAACGATTAAAAAGGGAATGAGAATCTTATAATTTTTCTTTTTGCGAAAATAAAGAAGACCTAAAAATCCAAAAGCTAAAATAATTAAAATTCCATAAAGCGAAAAAACATCAAACAAGTATTTTTCTTGATCCCACCAAGAAAACATATTCACGGACTTTCCGGTTTCCAAAAAGGGTTTGACCAGTGACTTGAAGACACCTAGATAAAAATTTTGATTAGCAAAAATAACCAACGCGTAGAAAAGAAAAGTTCCTGCTAACCAATAATTTAATTTTCTATCAAAAACCTCTCGCTTTTTCCAAAAAAGTAAGGCCAAAATTATTATTAAAAATAAAATAGCCTCGATTCTCACGGTTAAGAAAAAACCAAAAGTTAAAAGGGTTAGAATAAGATTAGTTTTTTTTCCTTCTTTCCAAAAAAGGGAAAACTGCCAAATTCCCAACCACAAAAGCATCCAAGCTAAATTTTCACTCAAGGTAAATTTAAAAAACCAATAAAAAACAAAGGAAGTCAAAAAAATTGCTAAGCCGAAATAGAGAGAGCTTTTTTTCTGGCAAAACATTTTTAAAAGAAGATAGAATGAGAAAGCAAAAATTATGAAAGAGATTAGATTGGCCAATTGTAATCCGAAATAACCAAAAATGGAAAAGAAGGCTCCGAGCCACGCTATGTAGCCAACGGGAAAATGAGTAATCAAGTTCCCATTCTGGAGATAATCAAAACCTGGAAAATTCAAGGCTTTTCCTACTCCGTAAATTTTGAAAAATTCTTGCGAAACTGGGGTGGAAAATTTCAACTGATGATTTTGCACTAAGCGAATAGCAGCTTCTGAAAGAGAACCTTGATCGCGACCAGAAAAAATAGTTGGCGTTGAAAAAACCAAAAAAATCAAGGCAATCAAAAAAATAATGGAAAAAACGATAAATTTTTCTCTATTAAATTGAAAAGTGATTTTTTGAGAAAAATAAACCCAAGTGAGAAAAGCTAAAAAATAGAGAATAAAAAATCCAGCATAAAAAATTCCCAAAATCGCCAAAATTACCGCCAAAAAACCCAAACCGATAAAGAAAAGGGAAGATAGGGTGAATAAGGAAAAATTTTTATCTTTAAATAGATTAGAAAACATCATGTAGTTATTTCAATTTTGAATTTAAAATTTTGAATTTTGATTGAATTTCCTGCCTACCGGCAGGCAGGTAAATGTTTTAATGTTTAAAAATTAGAGAATTAGGATTTGATTCGAAATTCGAAATTAGAAATTCTTAATTTATTCATATTATATCTTGAAAAATCGCTTTTGCCAAATAAGTAAAACTGCGATAAACTAATATTATAATCCGCAGTTAGTCATCAGAGATCTGTCATCCGTCATCACTAGCTGATTACCGATTACTGTTGACCGTTGACCCGATTATATTATGAAAATTTTAGTCGTTGCTCCGACTCCTTTTTTTTCCGACCGCGGAACTCATATTCGCATTTTGGAAGAAGCCTTGGCGCTGGAAAAATTAGGGCACGAGATTACTATCGCTACCTATCATATTGGGAGAGACATTCACGATGAAGTGAAAACTTCCATTGATGTTCGTCGCATCAGGCGACTTCTTTTTTGGTACAAAAAATTAGAAGCCGGACCAGACTGGCAAAAAATAATTTTGGATCTTCTGCTTATCAAAAAAGTTTTCTTTTTAGCGCGCACCAAGAAACCCGATATCATTCACGGTCATTTGCACGAAGGGGTTTTGATTGGCTGGCTTGTTCAAAAAATGCTTTTTTGGCGCAAAATCAAACTCGTGGCTGATTTTCATGGTAGTCTCACCAAAGAAATGGTTTCTCATAAATATTTGGGCAGTGGATTTTTGAAAACGACTTTCGGTTGGATTGAAAAATTCATCAACAATTTAGGTGATTGGGCGATTACCAGCTCGGAAGAAAATAGAAAAAATATTTCTCAAATTAGAAAAAAACCGATTGATACCGTTTTAGATGGAGTTAATTTGGATTACTATGCTAGTCAAAAAACTAAAATCGCAATCCGAAAAGAGTTAGAGCTACCAGAAGAAAAAAATATTATTACTTATACTGGCGCCTTAGTTCCTAATAAGGGAACAGCCTATCTTTTTGAAGCGCTTAAATATGCTTTGGAAAAAAATCCGGATTTGTTTTTCATTATTGGTGGCTTTCCCATTGAAAAAGCAGAGGAATTTGTGAAGGAGAATGGATTTTCCAAAAATATTCGCCTCATCCACCCCTTGAATTACTTTCATCTTCCAGAAATTCTTTTGGCCAGTGATGCTGGAATCGATCCTAAAGATTCAACTGTTGGACAAGCGAGCGGAAAAATTCTACAATATATGGGTGCGGGACTTCCCGTTATTTGTTTTAAAAGAGAAAACAATTTGAACTATCTCAAAGAAGGAGGAATCTACGCAGAAAAATTTTCGGGAATTGGTTTGGGAGAAAAAATCTCGGAACTCTCGTCGGAAAAAGAAAAATATGCTAGACTGGGTGAGTATAATAAAAATTTAGCTAAAAATTTAAGTTGGGACCTTTCGGCCCAAAAAATAGAAAAAATTTATGAAGAAATTTTCCAGGCGTAGAATTTTCGCCGCTCTGATTTTAATCGTAATTATCGTCGGCGGTTTTTTTATTTTTCGCGCAACTAAAATAGGGAAAAAGACTATTGCCATTTCTGGACTTTCCATTGCCAACAAAGTTTCCAATTTTCTCCCCATCGAAGATGACGCTAAAAAAGAACTGAGCGTAGTCAATGATTTGGTTATTGCGCTCACCAAAAAAGATGACATTGAAAGAAGATTTCTTTTGCTATTGCAAAATAATATGGAATTGCGCCCCGGTGGAGGTTTCTTGGGACAATATGCGGTCATTAAATTAAAAAATGGGGAAGTCACCTCCTCATTTTTTGAAGATGCTAATCTTTTGGACCAAAGAATTACCGCTAAAGTAGCTCCGCCCTATCCTTTCAAGAGAATGATGCAACTCAAGAAATGGAAATTTCGCGATTCCAATTTTTCTCCAGATTTTCCCATTAATGCAGAAAAGGCTAAATATTTCTATCGTTTGGCTGGAGGAAATAGTAAGTTTGATGGTGTAATTGCCATTAATGCTACCGTTTTGGAAAGTGTTCTGACCATCACTGGTCCAATCACTGTCAATGGCAACACCTTCACTAGCGATAATGCAGTTTTGAAATTGGAAGAAGTGGTAGAAAAAGCTTACCTCATGAATCCCGAATTAGACACTCAAAATCGCAAAGCTTTAATGAAACAAATGACCACAATGATAATTGATAAGCTTTTTTCCTTGGGAAATGTCACCCGTATCGCTGAAATGGTTCACAAAGAAACCAAAAATAAAAATATTATGCTGAATTTCACTGATCCGGAACTGCAAAAATTGGTGGCAAGTGTTTACTGGGATGGCAAGGTGGCTGAAAGCTGGGGCTCGGATTATTTGATGATGGTGGATGCTAATATGGGCTCATTGAAATCAGATTATTACATTAAGCGTTCAGTGGATTATAAAATTGACCTTACTCAACCTAAGCCAGTCGTGGAATTGAATATCAAATATCAACACACCGCTCCCTATGGCGATTGGCGCATTTCTGATTATCACTCTTACCTTCGCGTCTATGCTCCCAAAGGCGCTAATCTCTTAGATCGAAAAATGGTGAGCTATCCCAATATTCAAGAAGAATTCGGAAAAACTTATTTTGGTTTTATTGTTCATACTATCATTGGCAAAGAAACCAATGCTTACATCAAATATGAATTGCCGGAAAATTTTGACCGAGAAAATTATCGTCTTCTCATTCAAAAACAATCTGGAGTAGGATATGTGCCAGTTAAAGTAACTGTGATTACCAAAGATGGAACTGCTACCCAAGAACAAACCCTCAAAAAAGATCTTCGTTTTGAATTCGTCAAGAAATAAAATCAGTGAAAATCAGCCCGTTGCTCGTCTGCAACGGGTTTTGCTTTTAAGGCTAAAATGAGATAAAATGAATCAAGATACAAAAGACAAGATACGAACATCAAGCAAAATTCAATAATCAATATTTAAAAGAGGTTTGAGGCTTGGGATTTGAATATTATTTGGTTATTGTTTTTTGGTTATTGGTGTTTATTGAGTATTTAACAAATAATTTAAAGTCAACAAAGATTGGTCATCTGTCATCATTCTGATTACGGATTACAGTTGACTAATGACAAAATTTTTTTATGCAAAAAATTTTAGTTACCGGTGGTGCCGGATTTATTGGTAGTGCCACAGCTAAAAAATTAATGGATAGGGGAGATCAGATCGTCATCATTGATAATTTTAATGATTATTATGACCCTCAGCTCAAAGAAGACCGCATCAAAAAATTTCTAAAGGGTTATTCTTTTAAGCTTTATCGCGGTGATATTCGTGATCAAAAATTTCTAGCTAAAATTTTTAAGATTGAAAAAATTGATAAGATTGTTCACTTGGCCGCCATGGCCGGTGTGCGCTATGCTCTTGAAAATCCTCAATTATACTACGAAGTGAATGTTTTGGGCACTCAGAATCTTTTGGATTTAGCAGTGAAGCATAAAATTAAAAATTTTGTCTACGCTTCTTCGTCTTCGGTTTATGGAAATAATAAAAAATTGCCCTTTTCTGAATCCGATAGCGTGGACACGCCCATTTCTCCCTATGCAGCTTCCAAAAAAGCGAATGAACTGCAAGCTCATGTTTATAGCCATATCTACAAACTTCCCACTACGGGACTTAGATTTTTCACAGTTTATGGCCCTTGGGGAAGACCTGATATGGCGCTTTTCAAATTTACTAAAAACATTTTGACTGGAAAAAACATTGACGTTTATAATCACGGAAAAATGAGTCGCAATTTTACCTATATTGATGATATTGTTTCTGGCATCATTACAGTTTTGGATAAAAATTTATCTTATGATGTTGTAAACATTGGTGGTGATCGAGAAGAAAGTCTTCTTCATTACATCGAAGTGATTGAAGAAAATGTAGGAAAAAAAGCCAAGAAAAAGCTTTTGCCAATGCAACCAGGAGATGTTCCTAATACTTGTGCTGACATTCGAAAACTCAAAAAATTAGGTTGGAGACCAACTACCAGAATTGAAAAGGGCATCAAAAATTTCATCACTTGGTATAAAGAATATTATAAAATTTAAATTATGAAATTATTTCTAATCAAAGCTGGAAAAGCTTGGGAAGCCATCAAAAGAGATGGAATTCTTCAGGGCGGAGGAAGAGTTTTGAATTTTTTTTGGTCTTTTGTCAGATCTTCCCTGTTTGTAAAAAGTGGAGACATCCTTATTATAACTGCTGGAGTTGGCGACAGTGCTCTCTATCGAGCCCACAATCAAGCTGAAGAATTGCAAACGCATGGCTTTAAAGTTTCTGTCACCATGCAAGATAATCCATTTTTGTCAGGACTGGAAAGTAAATTCAAAATTTTTATTTTTCATCGAACATTGGAAACTTCTGCCATTAAAAAATTGATTGAAAAAATAAAAAAGCAAAACAAAGAAATTATTTTTGATACTGACGATTTAGTTTTTGATGTGAAATTGATTCAAGCCACTGACCACTTCAAAAACATGTCACATTTTGAGAAACTGCAATATCAAAAAGGAGTGGGGGAAGAGATTCTTAAAGATCCCTATGTCAAAGTTTGCACCACCAGCACTAGTTTTATTGCCTCAAGATTAGAAGAGTATCAAAAAAAAATTTTTGTCATTACCAACAAACTTTCCAATAATTGGGTAAAATTATCCGAAAAATTATTAGAGGAAAAAAGCCTAAAAGCTAAAAGCCAAAAGCTAGAAGCTATTAGAATTGGCTATTTTAGCGGAACTATCGGTCATAATAAGGATTTTGCTACCATCTCGGATGCTTTGATTGAAATCATGAAAAAATATTCTGAAACGGAACTTTTCTTAGCTGGTCCATTGGAATTAGAAGATAAATTTTCTGAATTTTCCAAGCGAATTATTCGTTCAAAATATGTTCCTCGCAAAAAACATTTTGAAAATGTTTCCAATTGCGATATAATTTTGGCTCCTCTAGAAATAAATGATCATTTTTGCGAAGGAAAGTCCGAGTTAAAGTTTTTTGAAGCCGGAATTTTGAAAGTGCCAACTGTGGCAGTCAAAAATCAAACTTTTTCTGAAGCGATTATTGATGGAGAAACTGGATTTTTGGCCAATAACCAAAATGAGTGGATAGAAAAACTTTCCCAATTGATTGAAAATCAAGAACTGCGAAAAAATATTGGAGAAAAAGCTAGAGAAAAAGCGCTCAGGGATTACACAACCAAAAATAGTCACTGCGAAGAATACTATAATTACTTGAAATCTAAACTATGAAACTTCCCGAAAGTGCTTTAGCTCATAAATATCTAGACGATCTCAAGGGATTAGAGATTGGAGGCTCAGCTCATAATCCCTTTGGTCTTGATACTTTGAATATTGACATAACCGATCTTGAAACGCCTTTTAAAAAGCTTGAAAAATCAAAAGTTGGTGAATTTTTGAAAGTCGATATTGTTGCTCCGGGTGATGAACTTCCATTTCCTGATGAATCACAAGATTTTATTGTTAGCGCTCATGTTTTGGAGCATTTTCCTGATCCTATTAAGGCTCTCAAGGAATGGTATCGAGTTGTTAAAAAGGGTGGATATATTTTTATGATTGTTCCTCACAAGAAAAGAACTTTCGATAAAAATAAAGAGAGAACTACTGCAAAAGAATTATTTGAAAGATATGAAAATAAATTTAAGCCCAAAGATGTTGTTTCTAAGCATTACTCTTTTTGGATAACAGAAGACTTGATTGAATTAATCAGAGCTATTGACTTGGATTGGAAAATTATTGAATTTCAAGATAAAGATGATAAATTGGGTAACGGATTTTCAGTTTTAATCAAAAAAGAAAAGGAGGATGAAGAAAATAGAAAAAAAATTGATTTAAAATTAAAAGAAAATAAAAAAATAACATTAGAAAAAATAACCAGTAGAATATTCGAGCTAATGAAAAATTCAATCGATGAGCTTAAAAGAAACGGAATAAATGGATTGCTAAAAAGAATAAAAGAATATATAAAATAAATGATAAAAATAATTAAAAACAATCCTTTTCTCAAAAATAGTGCGATTCTTTTTGCCGGCACAATGACGGTCAATGTTTTGAACTATGTTTTTCATTTACTTTTGGGGCGCATGGCCTCAGTGGAAATGTATGGCGAAATTGAATCGTTGATTTCTCTTTCTCACATCATTTCTATTCCGGCTGCCACATTGGGAATGATTGTGACAAAGTATAGCGCTCACACCAAAGCGGAAAACAATCCACACGGAAGCTATGTTATTTTCAAAGCTTTCAATCAAAAAATTATCACTTTTGGTATTCCGATTTTTCTTTTGATGCTTTCCCTTACTCCCTTGGTGAGAAACTTTTTAAAAATCGAAGAAACTTGGCCAATTATTTTAGTTTGGGTGATGATGTTTTTAGGACTTTTCACCTCAATATCCAATAGCATCCTGACTGGTTGGCAAAAATTCAAAACTACCAGCTGGATTGGAATCATCAATACTATTGTGAAAATAATCGTGGGCGTCGGTCTTTTGAAAATTGGTTTTGGAGTAAGCGGAGTAATGGGTGGTTTTGTTTTAAGTGTAATGATTGGATATATTTACTCCATTTTTGCTTTGCGCTTTACTAAAAAGAAAAATGAAAATAGCGAAAGCAAGATTGATTTTTCCGCTATGAAAAAATATCTCATTCCCGCCTTAATGGGAATTGTCGCCATGACAATTTTGGGCAATGTGGATATGGTTTTGGCGAAAAATAAGCTGGATGCCATTACTTCTGGACAATATGGTGCTTTGACTATTGCCTCCAAAACGATTTTCTACATCACCGGCATCTTAGGTTCCGTTTTATTTGCTATGTCCGCCGAAGAAAATCATAAAAAAGGAGATTCCAGAAAACAACTAAAAAACGCACTGCTACTAACCTTTCTGGCCACAATTTCCTCTACCATTTTCTTTTTTCTTTTTCCCGAATTTGTTTTAAAAGTTCTTTTTGGCAATAAATATTTGAATGTTTCCCATTATCTTGGTTGGTTTGCCATTATGGTTTCGCTTTTTTCTTTTGTTAATTTAATCATCCAATATCTTCTTTCAATTCATAAGATAAAATCAGCCTTTGCTTTTTTTGCTATTGCCATTTTGGAAATTATTTTGATTCTAAGTTTTGGAAGTTCAGTTTTTTCCATTGTCGGCTTGGTGATTGGCATTCAAATTATTGCGATAATTTTAGGATTATTTTTTATTTTTAAGGAAAAAAA
>Ga0172375_10004192_pt1 | contig 21496 bp, 20 predicted proteins | sample LakKiv1m_FD_114537 | JGI IMG/M metagenome (GOLD analysis project Ga0172375, IMG submission 114537) | Freshwater microbial communities from Kabuno Bay, South-Kivu, Congo - kab_092012_11.1m | ecosystem: Environmental > Aquatic > Freshwater > Lake | place: Democratic Republic of the Congo...
CAAAGTCCTTCCGTATCTGGGCCAGCACTGCTTCAAGACCGGTGGAGCGTGACGCCGTTTCTGTTTTCTGCTTTGTTGTTGCCATGTTCTTTCCTTTGCTATGCCTAGAGAATTCCACCCCGGACCGCCGAGGCGCGACTTAAAACGTCTCCCGTTTACACCATCATGCGCAAAGCAATACGCCGCTGTTTTTCACTTCTCCGCCTGCCGGGCAATCGCTTTCTTTAACATATCCAGCGCGAGCCTGCATGCTCCTTCGCGCACAGTCCGCCTGCCTCCCTTTAACCTGGCAACACGCGCATGGACACCTGAACGCGAAGCCAGTGCGATGTGCACGAGCCCCACCGGTTTCGCCGCCGTGCCGCCGCCTGGGCCTGCAATACCCGTGATCCCTATGCCGAAATCGGACCTGAACAACCGGCGCACTTTTTGGGCCATTGCTTCAGCCACTGCCGCACTTACCGCACCGTTTTGAACGATCATCTTTTCATCTACTCCAAGCAACGCCGTTTTTGCGCTGTTGGAATACACGATCACTCCGCCGGGAAACCATGCCGAACTTCCGGCCGCTGCCGTAATGACAGCGCCAAGCATCCCGCCTGTGCACGACTCAGCCGTAGCGACCGTCAGCCCTGAGGCATGCAGCGTCGCACCGATTTCCCGCGCAAGATTGCCGCCACGTTTCACATGCATGAGCACTGAAATATCAAGGCCGCCGGCTACCCGCAATCGAATTCACCGTAAAATGCGTACGATTATTTACCGTATCCCCGCGGATGCGCCTTGTGCCACTTCCACGCCGTCTCCACAATGCTTTCGATCGCGCCAAATCGCGGCTTCCACCCGAGCACATTCGCAGCCCTGGCAGCGCCTGCCACAAGCCGCGCCGGGTCGCCAGGCCTCCTCGGCCCGACCTTTTCGGGAATCGGATGCCCGGTGATCTTACGCGCAGCTTCGATCACCCCGCGAACCGAACATCCGTCACCGGTGCCGAGATTGATTCCTCCGCTCACATCCTTCGACAATGCAAGCAAATGCGCCTGGGCCAAATCGTACACATGGACATAATCCCTGATGCATGTGCCGTCCGGGGTATCGTAATCATCGCCATGGATTGTTATGGCCTCTGCCTGGCCAAGCGCCACCTTCAGGATATTCGGTATTATGTGGGACTCAGGATCATGATCTTCGCCAAATCGCCCGGTAGCCCCGGCTGCGTTGAAATAGCGCAGAAAAACAGCCTTGACCCCCTTGAGTTCCTGATTCCAGCGCAAAACCTGTTCGAACATCAACTTGGTAGCTCCGTAGGGATTCGCCGGTTTCTGCGATTCATCCTCGGTAATAGGCACTTTCTCCGGCTGCCCATATGTCGCACAGGTCGAGGAAAGCACGATTTTCCCGACCCCGTTGTGGATCATTGCCTCGGCTACATTGATGCCGCCGACCAGATTATTGCGCCAATAAACCTCGGGCGACTGCATTGATTCGCCGACCAGGGCATAGGCGGCAAAATGCATGACAGCTTCGGGCTTGGCATCATCCATGGCTGCGAAAATCGAGGCTTTATCCCGGATATCGCCCCTGATAAAACGAGCGCGCGAATCCACGGCCTCCTTATGACCGCGTTCGAGGTTGTCGAAAACCACGACCTGATGACCCTCATCCAGAAGCAATTCCGTGGCAACGCTTCCTATATATCCGGCACCGCCGGTAACGAACACCTTCATTTTCCATGCCCTTTCTTTTCGGCGTCCCCGCCTGGAGACCGGCTTGCGCCAAGATTGCCCTCGATTGCCGCGACTCGCCTCTCAAGTTCTGAAAATCTTTCCTTAAGCGCTGGAAGCCGCATGAGGCTCGCATGAACGAAGGCCGCTTTTTCGTGCGGCATCGCGGGATAACCACTCACGTAACTTCCGGGCGCCACATCCTTCGTCACGCCGGCCTGCGCGCCGACAACAGCGCCGTCTCCAATCTTTAAATGACCGGCCACACCCGCCTGCCCGTACAGCAACACGCCGGACCCGACCGATGAACTCCCTGAAATGCCGGCCTGCGCCACAATGCCTGTGCAGTCGCCAACCGTCACATTATGCGCGATGTGGACCAGGTTGTCTATCTTCACGCTGTTCCCGATGCGCGTTTTTCCAAACCGCGCCCTGTCTATCGTAACATTCGCTCCGATCTCGACGTCGTCGCCGATGTCCACGAACCCCGTCTGTGGTATCTTCCGGATAACAAGCTTCCCGTTCTTCTGTTCCGGGATGAACCCGTAACCGTCGCTGCCGATCACCGTACCGCAATGTATGATGGCCCTGTCGCCGACTCTCGTCCGTTCGCGCACATTTACTGAAGAGTATAGAAGGCAGTCCGCTCCCAACCTGGCTTCGTGACCTATGTAACAGAAGGGATACATCACTGTCCGGTCGCCTATGATTGCACCAGACTCGATAACGCAATACGGACCAATCCCCACGTTCATGCCGAGTTTCACGTTCTCGCCAACAATGACCGTTGGATGCACGCCTGACGGCGGCCTGACCGGCGGGGGCGCAAAATGCGCCAGCAATTCCGCCCCGGCCTTTTCGACATCGGCCACACGCACCAGGACAGCGGGACAAGTGCCGCGCCATTGGGCGCTCACAACCGCAGCCGAAGCGCGCGTTGTTGCCATGCCAGCCTCATACCGGGGATTCGACAGGAATGTTATATCGCCGGGCCCTGCGTCGGTTATGCCGGCAAAACCGGTGATTCCGATCGAGGAATCTCCCTCGACCCGTCCCCCGATGCGTTCCGCAATCTGTCCGACCGTAATCGTCATTTGCCGGAGCCCTTCTTTTCCCGGACGACACCGCCTGAATTCATCCGGCGGATCACTTCGTCCGTCAAGTCATCTGCGCTCTCGCAGTACAACACGGCGCTCTTGTCGCCGCCGCTGGAATTCAATATCAATTTCAATCCCTTTTCGGCAGCCATGGTATTCACAATCTCCCTGATTTCTTCGCCGACCATGTTGCGCATGCCCGCAGCTTCACCCATAATACGCTTCCCCTCGCCATCGCGATACTTCCTGATGTCCTGTTCCGCCTCCTTGACGGCAACGAGAAGCCGTTCCGCCTTTTCCAGCCTGCTCTTGCGGACATCCTCGGCCAACCCCTGCTCCTGCGCTTCCTTCCTTGCCGCATCAAACGCCGACTCCATTTCCCTGACCCTGTCGAGCCGGCGGGTAATCACGGCGCTAAAATCACTTTCCTGCCGTTTGAGTTCCTTCATGGCCAGTTGCGTTCTTTCGCATTCCAGCATGACGCGATCGAAGTTCACCACGGCTAACGGCATTTTGTCGCCGCATCGGCCTTCGGGAGCGACTGCCAAAACCGCAAGCAGCGCCACGGCAATAAGAGTCCGCTTGTGCATTTGTTCCGCCTTCCTTGCCGCATTATATCCTAGAATGACGAACCTATCCAGAATCCCCACGCCTGGGTTTCCGTGTTGGGATCATCCTTGTGAACGGCGCGGCCGTAATTAAACCGTATGGGAAATTGCATCGCATCCAGCCGGAGTTCCAATCCTACACTTGTCGCGAAAGATGCGGTATCGAAGGACAACGATGCGTCCGCCACCTGCCCGGCATCAGCGAAAAACGCCAGCTTGAGTTTCTCGATAAGCGGGACCACATACTCGACATTGCCGAACAACGCCGTTCTTCCCCCGATCGGGCGATATTCCACCCCTCCGGAATCCCCCAGTGTTCTCATCGCCTTCGGCCCGATGCTTCTGTATCCATAACCTCGAACCATTGTCTCCCCGCCTGCGCCGCCGGCGTAAAGCCGATCGAACACCGGCACTGCTTCTGTAGCTCCATACCTGTCGATCGTAGCGAACCGGCCGTGCAGCGCCACCACGTGCGACCACCATGGATTGAAGTACTGTTCACCCGACACGTCGAACGACCATGTCCGGGTGTTTCCTCCAAGAACGCCTCCGGCTATTTCACCGGAAAGGCGCAGCCTATTGCCCGCAGACGGGAAGAATGAATAATCCCTCGTATCCCTGAGAAACGACAGTGAAATAGCGCTCTTCAGGGCGTTGGTATATTCAAAATAATATGGCTCACCCGTACGGCTGCCACCGGCAAGGACGTACTGATTGGTGTCGGTCACATCCGTGATATCGGTACGCTCAATGCCATAGGAGACATCCATCCTGTGAAAGAAATGCCGCATCGGCTTGCCGATGGTCAAAGATGCACCCTTGCGCCTGATGTTGTATGCATCGTAATTGTTATTGGCAACATGCAGGTTAAGACTCATCGAAAGGGGACGCCCCATAAACCACGGTTCCGTGAAATCGAGTTCCATCAGATTGCTGAGCTCGCCAAGCTGCGCGCGCAACCGAAGCTTCTGTCCGCCGCCTCTTGGCGGCCAGGAAAACATGTCAAAGTTGCCTTCCGTAACCTCGATATAACCCGCCAACCTGTCTATGCTCGAAAAAGAACCGCCAAGCATTAGACGGCCGGTGGACTGCTCTTCCACGGAAAACACAAGATCGTTCCATGATTCTTCGGCAGTGGGATCGAAACGCCATCCGACGTTGGAAAAATATCCAAGGTTCCGCAACCTTGATTCGCTCCTGCGAATCTGCCTTTCGTCGGATGTGTCGCCCGGGTACACGACCAGTTCACGCCTGATGACATCTTCCTTTGTAACAGCATTGCCCTTTATATAAATGTTTCGCACGCGAACAAGGGACCCTTCGGAAACCCGCAGGAGGAGATCCAGTATCCCCTCGCCGCCCGCCGCGTCCTTACGGGCCGTCAACACTGGCTCAACCCCGGTACGCAGGTAACCCCGACTGGTATAGTGCTGGCGGACCGTATCCGCAGCTTCAGTAACCGCTTTCATCGACACGGGCATTCCGGGCTTAAGAACGATCTCGCCTTTGATTTCAGCCTCGGGATACCGGGAAACACCATCCAGTGCGATACTCCCTATCTTGAACAACCGTCCTTCCGTTATCCGCATAGATGCGACAAATACGCCGCGGCGGATTTCAGTTATCTCAGGCTCATCCACCCGCGCATCGAGAAACCCATGGGTTACGCATACATGCCTGGCAGTTTCGCGCGCCACGGCAAGCACATCTTCACTAAATTCGCCATCCCTGAGCCACTGGTCAAGCAACCATCGTTTCGGTTTCCACCACGAATCCTGCCCTATGGCCTCACGCAACTCCGAAGTCGGAACCTTCTTATTTCCGGTGAAGCCGATCTTGATCAACTTGGAACGCGACCCCTCATCCACCACGAGAGTAACCTTTGCAACACCCCTCCCGGGATCCGTTACTTCCGTCTCCCAGCCCAGCCGGACACCCGCAAACCCGGCCTTCCGGTATTCCGCTTCCACCGCATGTCCTCGAACGGCAAGAATGGAATCATCGAAATAATCGTCAACTGACAACGCAAGAAACCGCCGTATATCCGGAATCTGAAATCGTTTCGCACCGGCGACCGCAACAGGAGCTCCGAGCCGCAGCCGGTTGCGTAAAATATACGTCAGTTCAATCCCGTCATCCGCGGATTCTACACTGACCTTGACATCCTCGAACCGGCCGGTTGAAAGGAGTTCGCGCACATCCTGCGATACCGCCGGCTGGTCCAACTGCGCCCCCGCGCTCGCCCTGATATGCGCACGGACAAACGTTTCGTCCGCCGGGCCAGACCCTACGTATCTCACACGCACATTCTTCAGGGTCGCAGCGTCCGCGATTGTTGCGGCAACCATGAAAAAAGTGGAAAACAAAACAATCAGAGATGTCCTTTTCATTGCGATGGCCCCTCTTCCATGTCTCCACTGCCCACGCCCGGGCCTTCGTCAGCCCCGAAATTGTCGGCCCTGTCGTCAAACCGTGTGAACTCTTCCTCGAAATTCAACCGTATCGCTTCACATGTCGGCCCATTCCGGTTTTTCGCCAGCTCCACGATGGCCAGACGAGAGTCTTCCCTGTCCCGTTTTTCCTGCTCGCTCATTTTTTCGCTGCCGGCCCGCAGCCGGCAAGGCCTGCGCAGGAGTAGCACCATGTCGGCGTCCTGTTCGATTGAGCCGGAATCCCGCAGATCCGAAAGCCTTGGACGGCCTTCCTCCCGCGCGTCAGGAGCCCGGCTGAGCTGACTGAGAACCAGGACTGGAACCGACAATTCCTTCGCCATTGCCTTCAGCACTCCGGATATTGAGGCCGTCTCCTGCTGCCTGCCCTGCCTTGCGGTATCCTTGTGATGCAGCAACTGCAGGTAATCCACGACAATCAGTTTGACATCATGTTTCTGCCGCATCCTGCGAGCGCGAGCGCGCAACTCAGTCACATCCAGGCCCGCGCTGTCATCAAGAAATATGGACGCCTTTGAAAGCACCGAAGCCGCCTCTATCAAACGGCGGTGAGCATCGCTGTTCGTTCCGACATAGCCTTCCCTGGCTTTTTTCATCGAAACACTTGCCTCGGTACAAAGCATACGCATGACAAGATCGTCGCACGACATTTCCAGGCTGAAAACACCCACAGCCGAAGGGGGTGCGTTTGTGCCGTGTCCCCTTGCAACCTTGTCCACGATGTTCATGGCAAGCGATGTTTTGCCCATTGAGGGACGGGCCGCGAGAATGATCATTGCCCCGGGCCTGATGGCGCCCATATGCCTGTCAATGTCCCTGAAGCCCGTTTTCAACCCGGTGTCGCCGGACTCATTGATGTGTTCTATCTGCCGGACAACGTCCTTGACCATGTCGCGCCATGGCGGAGCGGAACTCCGGCGACTATCGGTCAGGGCAAAGAAATGCTGTTCAATGCCGGCGAGGAGCCCGAAAGCATCCTGATCGGCATCGTAACATTGGTTTTCCGCATCGCGAGCAGTTTCGATAATACGCCGCAAAACATGCTTCTGGATGACAATATCGATGTAATACTCGGCATGAGCGGTTGTGGGAGTGGAATCAACCATCCGGTGCAGGTACACCTCACCGCCGATATTCTCGATTTTACCCGCGGTCCGCAACTGGTCGGAAACACTCAGGATTTCAATCGGCAAACCCTTGCCGGACATATCCGACATAATCTCAAAGACAATCCGGTGGGCAGGCACATAGAAGGACTCGGATGAAAGGCCCTTTTCCCTGCAAAAATCGAAAATACCTCCATCCTGAAGAATGGATCCGAGCACACCTTTTTCCGCCTCATCGCTATAGGGTGGCAGCCGCGCGCCCTTGGAACCGGCCTGCGAAGGAACGGATTGATCCGGCATGTCCTATTCCTCTACCACCCATACTTTCAGCGTGGCGTCCACTTCAGGATGAACCTTGACCTTTACGTCATAAACGCCAAGTTCCTTGATCGGATTCTCAAGCAGGATCTGATGGCGATCTATTTCGACACCCTGTGCGCGAAGAACATCGGCAATAGCTCCTACCGTAACCGATCCGAACATCTTGTCGGCTTCCCCGAGTTTAACGGGCACCGTGCATGAACAGCCGGCAATTTTAGCGGCCATTTCGCGTGCGGATTTGAGCGAGGCCTCTTTCGCCGCACCCTGTTCACGCTTCACTTTTTCGATCCGCTTGAGCGCCGACGGTGTAACCGGAGCCGCGAGCTTCCGAGGAAAAAGACAGTTTCGCGCGTATCCCTCGGACACATTCACGACCTTGCCCGTGGTTCCGAGATCTTTCACATCAGTCATCAACAATACTTCAATCGCCATAAATCACCCCTTCCTGAAAAAATATCTCCGAAAACACCGTTGTTACGGCAGCATTCCCATAACTCGCGCACGGCGAACTGCCCGCGCAATCATCCTCTGCTGCTTCGCGGTAGCGCCGGTAATCCGTCCGGGCATAATTTTACCCTGCGGAGTAACGCATTTCCTGAGAGGGCCGGTATCGCGGTAGTCTATAACCTTCATCTGCTCCGCGGGACGCTCGCGCTTCTCGCCGAAATCGCTCTCGCGTTCCTTGTCGTCATTCCTGCCCCTACCCGTCCCCCTACCCCTACCCGTACCTTTTCCTTTGCCCTTGCCTTTGCCGTCCGTCTTCTTGTTTTTGTCGAACTTTCCGGTTTTCCTTAGCATAACAATCCCCTGTTTTTCGAGTTACAGTGTGCCATCACAAGACGGACACCACAGCATTCCACAAGACTGCATTTCTCAATCGTTAAAACGGCAGGTTGTCATCGTCTACATCCGAAGGCGGAGCCGATTGGCCACCATCATCCCTGCCATCATCCCTTGCCGGCGCGGACTGCGGCGGAGCCTCTACATCGGCGGGGGCTGCCCCCGGCTCAACACGCTGTCGCGGACCGCCAAGGAACTGAATCCTTTCAGCCACCACGCTCAACCGGCTCTGCTTCTGGCCGTTCTTTTCCCATTCATCGAATTTCAACCTTCCCTCAACCATTATGGGCGCGCCCTTGGAAAGATACTGCGCGCAATTATCGGCCTGCCGATCCCATGCCGTAACATTCACATAACAGACTTCTTCCATCATTGAACCATCGGACGCCTTGTACTTGCGATGCAAGGCCATTCGCAAATCAATCACGGACATCCCCTTCGGGGTCTTGCGAGGCGCGCCGGGATCCTTCGTGAGATTTCCTATCAGTAACACCTTGTTTAACGATGCCATCGTGTTTCCCTTCTGATGTTTCCCGCCGCAGCCTACGCCCCGGCAACGGTCGCCGTCGCCACAGGCTCCGCTTTCACCGTCGGCGTCACCGTAATCATGGACCGGAAAATATTCGCGTTTAGCTTGTGCCGCTCCTTGAGAGCCGCCACCTTGGCCGGATCGAGATCGAATACCAGTTCGTAATAAAACCCGCCCTGTTTCTTGGCGATCGGCCTGACAAACGCCCGATGTTCGACATTCTTCTCGCTCTTCACCGTTCCGCCCACCCGCTTGATATCCGAGCGCACACTCTCGCAAGCTGCGCCAAGAGCGTCAGACTTCAACGTGTCGGAAAGAAAATACACTCCATCGTATGTTTTCAACTTCTTCCTCCTTACCCATCATGCTCATGTTCGGCAGACATCTCAATTCGCCTGCCGTTATACTCGTTCATAGAAAAGTCAACCCCGCGTCCGAGGATGCCCAGTACGGCATCTGCAGCGTCTTTTGCCGCCTTGTCCATCATAATACGTTCCGCTCTTGAAAACCTGCCGAGCACATGATCCTTCAAATCCGACCGGCCATCCGACCGTCCAACTCCAACCCGCACCCGGATGAAACCATCTGCCCCGAGCGAGTCTATAACCGACTGAACGCCCTTATGCCCTGCGCTGCCGCCCCGGGGACGGATTCGAATCCGTCCCACATCCAGATCGGCATCGTCCGCGACGAGAACAATATCGCCAGGTTCAATCTTATAATAACGAGCCAGCGCTGAAACCGGCTCTCCGCTGCAATTCATATAACACAACGGCTCAACGAGCAGTATATCCGCTCCGCCCACCGACGCCTTACTCATCCTGACGGAAAAACGCCAGCTTTTCCGCATGCTGCAACCCAGACGCAGAACCAATTCGTCCACAACCTCGAACCCGATGTTGTGAGGCGTGTTTTCGTATTCCCGTCCGGGATTGCCGAGCCCGAAAATAGCTTTCACGCTGCCGGCTCCACATTCCCGCACCACCACATCGGCACGGGAGAATCGTCGTTATTTCTTTTCTTTCTTCGGCGCTGCAGCGGCCTTATCCTTGCCGGCTGCCGGCGCGGCAGCGGCCTTTTCCTTGCCGGCCGCGGCTTCACCCTCCGCCGCTTCGCCTTCTTCATCTTCATCCTTCTTGCGTCCAATGACCTCAGGCTCCGTCGACGGCGCGCCTTCAACAGCGGCTGCGGCTTCTTCCTCAACAGGTTCGGCGGCTTGCGCATGCACCGATGCAACCGGAGAATCGCCGGCAGTAAGAACTGTCAGTTTGCTGTCCACCTTCAGATCGCGGGCATGCAACACATCTCCTATGCGCAATGCGCTGATATCTGCAGTGATTTCGCTTACAATATCGCCGGGTAGACACTCGACAGACAGTTCGCGAATCATGTGCTCAAGCACACCTTCCTGTTCGGTTATACCTGCCGGATCGCCCAACAGCCTGATCGGGATCTGGACCCTTATCTTGCGGGTCATCGAAATCTCCACAAAATCGGCGTGCAGAATGCTTCCGTCCACCGCGCCGTACTGAATCTCTTTCAGTAACGTTTTTACAGGCTTTTCCCCGCCTTTGATCTCCATGTCAACCAGCAGGTTGTCCCTGCCGTGATGCTTCACGAGCATCTCAAATTCATGACGGTTCATGGAAATGCTCACACTCGGCCCGCCGGAACTGCTGATCACAGCCGGCACCATCCCGCCGCGCCTCATCCTGCGCGCATTGCGTGTACCGGCATCACCGCGCTTTTCCGCCGTAATTCTCACGTTCTCTGCCATTATCTCTTCTCCTTGGCGGGCAACTCCCTGAAAAGGGTTGTCACCGATTTGTTGTCGTGAATGCGGGCAATGGCCTCGCCCAGCAATTCTGCGACCGAAAGGATAGTTATTGGAAATTTGCCGCCGACTTTCAAGGGAATACTGTCTGTAACTACCAACTCCTTTATAGGCGACTTTTCAAGCCTCTCCACCGCTTTTTCGTTCAACATGTTGTGCGAAACAACCGCAATAATGTCTTTTGCCCCCTGTTTCCTGAGCATTTTCGCCGCTTCGCAAAGCGTTCCGGCGGTGGATGTGAGGTCATCAACCATGATGGCCGTCCTGCCTTCCACGTCGCCAACTACATTCATTGCCTCAACCTCGCTTGCGCCCTTGCGGTACTTGGCTCCAAGGGCAATCCCCGCTCCCAGCATCTCGGCATAACCTATCGCCATTTTTACCCCGCCGGAATCGGGAGAAATCACCACGGTATTCTCCAGTTTTTTCTGCTTCAGGTACCGCACCATTACCGGCGCCGCATAAAGGTGATCTACAGGAATATCGAAAAATCCCTGTATCTGCTGCGCATGAAAATCCATGCCGAGTACCCGGCTTGTGCCGGCCGCAACCAGGAGATTAGCAACCAACTTTGCCGTAATCGGAACGCGCGGCTGGTCTTTGCGATCCTGCCGGGCATAGCCATAGAATGGAATAACCGCAGTGATCCTCGCTGCCGATGCGCGTCTGGCAGCATCTATCATTATCAGCAATTCCATCAAGGTTTCATTAGGCGGATAGCAAATGGACTGGACGATAAAAACATCCGCCCCGCGCACATTCTCCATGAATCGCACAAAAGTCTCCCCGTCGGGAAACCTCCGGATATCCACCTGCCCCAGAGAAACACCAAGATAATCCGCTATCCCCTTTGCCAGGGAAGCATTCGATGTACCTGAAAAAATCTTCATTGTGCCCCCCCTTTTCTCCGGAGCGCGTTTGCACCGCCCGGATCGCGCTTTTGCCATGCTGCAACCAGCGACCTTCCGGATACATGGTTGCCCGACTAGGATTTGAACCTAGACTCTAGCCTCCAAAGGGCTGTGTGCTACCATTACACCATCGGGCAGCACTCTGACGACCTTGCGCCACAACCATGAACCCATGGTGCGTCCCACGATTCTGCCAATGCTGTCCGCATGCTCCCGGCTTTCCGCAAACGCAAATATGGAAGCGCCGCTGCCGGAAAGAAGCACTCCGGAGCTTTTCGCCTCCCTTAATCGTTCCACAATAATGGAAATCAAAGGATACTTGACAAAAACGGTCTTATCGAGACTGTTGAACAAGTTCCCGCAGATCGCTTCCCTATCCCACTTCTCCACTGATGAAACCATAGTTTTAAACTGTCCCGGCGAAGATGTCAATACAGTCGAGTATCTTGTGTAAATATCGGAAGTGGAAACGCCAAACCCCGGATTCACAACAAGCGCCCATAACGATCCGTTCTTGCCGGCGGCAGGCATGCACTCAATGCGGCGAACCTTTTCGCCCCGTCCCTCGGCAATCACGGGGCCGCAAAACACCATCGCCGGAATGTCGCTCCCAAGCGTTCCGCCTATTTCCGCAAGTTCTTCAACGGAAAGATTCGCGCCACATAACCGGTTCAGACCGCGAAGCACAGCGGCGGCATCGGCGCTTCCTCCGCCCATCCCGCCGCAAATCGGCGTTCTTTTGACAATATGAATCCTGACACCGCCCCGGCAGCCGGTGGCTTTTTTGAACGCCAGCGCCGCTTTTGTCGCCACATTCCCGGATGGATCGGGCATCATTTTCGGGTCCAGGAGCGGCATCCGCGAAATGTCCATGGTGACCGAACTCACCTTGCCCCCAACCTCAAGCTCTATGGTATCGTACAGGGAAACCGGGACAATCACGCTACGAATTCCATGGTAACCATCCGGCCTTTTCTTGAGCACCTCGAGAAAAAGATTTATCTTGGCAGGCGCTTTAACGGTTATTCTCTTTGTCGACATGGGGCGCGGATGTACCATACGTTACCACTTCCGTCAAGAATCGCTTCCCGAAAAAAACGGAAAAGAGCGCTTTTCCCCAACAAATCCGACTTACACCCGACGCAAGCGTATAAAGACGATGGCGCTTCCCTTGTCTGCCGGCGTTTTGTACAGTCACCGGGTAACTGATCAGACAGATTGGCCCGCGTGACTACGCAGACGCGATACCCTGGTCGCGTATTAGAAGCGGCAAGGCGCCTCTTCTGCGGCGCTCGACTGCTTCTGCGACTGAGCAGTTACGTCGCTGAAATCGTTGCCATGAAAAAGACCGACATAGCCGCCATCAACCGCATACTCGCCCGCGAATACCTGCGGAATGACACGCCAATAGTGGAACTAGTTAAGGTCAGTACTAACGACGTCTTTAAAATCCTTGTCGCGACGATTCTCAGCGCCAGAACAAAAGATGAAACCACTGCGGCGGCGGCCGAACGCCTTTTCAGGCAGGTGAAATGCCCGAATGATTTGCGCCGCCTCTCCAGCCGTCAAATAGAACAAGCCGTCTTCCCCGTGGGTTTCTATCATACCAAGGCAAGGCATCTCAAACAATTGCCTGATGCGCTCGACAGGTTATACAGAGGGATAATTCCCGATACCGTGGAACAGTTGTGCGAACTGCCCGGGGTGGGCCGGAAAACCGCAAACCTGGTCGTAGCCGCCGGGTTCGACAAACCGGCCATATGCGTGGACGTCCATGTGCACCGCATCTGCAACAGGCTCGGATTATTGAAAACCGAGACGCCTTTCGAGACCGAAATGACACTCAGGCGGATATTGCCCCGGAAATACTGGAAAACATGGAACAGCCGGCTTGTGTCGTTCGGACAACATACATGCTTCCCGCGCAAACCCGCGTGCAACAAATGCCCCATTTGTAAATATTGCTGCCGTATAGGCGTCGGAGAGAAACCGGCAAAAAAGCGTTTTATTCGGAAACGCGGTTAAGGCTGCCTGTCAAGCACGCGTCTTACCTCGATCTCGACGGTCAATTCTCCCTTGCTGCCCTTACGCACATCTCTTCCGGCTGCTACATTTGCATCGAGAAAGATATTCCCCTCCTCCTCGCTGATAAAAACGTCTGAGCTTCCGGCAACTTTTACAGAGCCTGCCGCGCCTATTTTGTACACCAGAGCGCCGTAATTTCCGATCGAGGTGCGTTTCCGATCCACACTTGAGCTGACCGACATGGTCTGGCCGCTTTGTTTTACAATGTAGCGCGGACGAGAGTCGGGATATCCTTCCGGACCGCATTCCGTGTCCCTGCCTCCGCATTTCCACTTTCCTGAACTTTTAATCGAAACTTCATCGCCCTTTTTCACCGTCAGCGTGGTGGACACCCAATCGCCTTCGTAACTGCCACGGGGCGAAATCTTCCTTGTTGCCTTTATTGTCTGCTTCGCAACAGCCGGAACGGGCGCCGACTTGCCGGTATCTCCACTGGAAACAACCGGTACAGTCGCGCCTATTTCAACTCCGTTATCCGCAAGCGTGAATTGAGCAGCGGTCACTTCCGCGCTGCCGCGAATCCGGTCCACTTCATTCTTGATCTGGATTGCCTCTTCGATTTTCCCCTGCTGGGTAAGCTGTTTCTTGAGCGTTTCAAGATTCGCAATATACCACCCTTCAGCGAGAGCTATGATTTTCTTGCTTTTGTCGAGATCCACCTGCTGCCATTCTTTCTGGTGTTCCTGGACCAGTTTGGCAAGCGCTTCCGAATCGGCAGATCCGTCAAATACCGTCTTTTCCTTGTCAAGCCGGTCCTTCTCTTTTTGCAGAGCGAGAACTCCGTCCAGGTTCCCGGCTTTCTGGTATGTCGCCATGTGTTTCAGAAGCAGTTTTTCGTATATCTTTACCTGCATCTCAGCACTGTTATCAGCCTGTATTTTTTTCAGCTCGGTTTCGTATGACGATTTCAGGGAATCAAGTGTCACTGGCGCTTCGCCGGCAGCGTGCAAAAAAGGCGCGGCACAAGCAATGATTATCGCCGCCAGTCCAATGATTCGCCCGCAAGATTTCATCATCAACAGCTCCTTTGACTCACGCGAAATTTTTTTGCATATGATATATAACGTTTTGCCCGCCATGTTTAATTTACGATATTCCTACCTATATATAGCTGTCAAGCCTAACAGGCCCGGAATACGAATGAAAAGCGCTTTCGTTTCCTGCCTGCCAGTGAAAGCCCTCTTCTTGCCGATTTTCCACAAAACAGGCATTGTGCCCGGCCTTATTCTGACTGCGACACGCGCACCCGCATTCCGTTCCGTTTACCGCCCGTCGCCGGAGCGGCCAGCCCGGGTCTGGCCGCTCCAACCGAACCGCGCCGCCGTGGAACGTGCTTCGATTTTCTTCGGGCGGAGCGTAATATTCCTCGCCTCCACCACGCTCTCAAGCTCGGCCACAAGCGCTTTCGAGGGTTTTACATGCCATTGCCTTTCCGTCTTGATCGTGACAGTTTCCCCGGATTGATCTGACGGCCTTATTCGAATAACTACCGGGCAATCTCCTTTGTACTTGCCAAGAATCTCCTTCAACTTTTGCAACAAGGTGTCATCCACCCCGCAACCCGGACACTTGATTGCCACAGAGTCGGTAAGCGAGGCCATGGCGTCCGCAAGCGGCAGAAGCTTGTTAACGGCAATATTGCCGCCTCTATCCTCGCGACATTGAACCGCACCGATGATATACAGAAGGGCATCTTCAGCGAGCAATGATCCATACTGATCATATACATCCGAGAAGAGAACGGCTTCGCAACGCCCCCCTGAAACATCTTCAACAACGGCAACCGCCATTTTCCTGCCTGCCTGTTTCCCTGTTTTAACAACGGTCTGCCTTATGCTGCTCACAATACAGGCACACCCTACCGGAGACTTGTCGGCAAGCGAGGAAACGCCGGCGAGGGTAAATCCTCTGGGTAGATTCAAATCGCTGAATTCGCGCAGATATTCCTGCAGCGGATGAAAAGACACGTAGAACCCAAGCGTTTCTTTTTCAGCGGCGAGCGTCTGCTCCCTGCTCCATTTCGGAACATCAGGAAGACGCGGCTCATTCACACCCCAGTCGCCGCCGCATTCGAACATGGTGATTTGCCCGCATTTCATTTCCTGCGCACGTCTCTGAGCGCCCTGTATGGCCGGATCAAGGGCGGCGAGCAATGCGGCTCTGTGCGAATCGCCTATCCGATCGAACGCGCCGCACTTGATAAGCGCCTCGATGGCGACCCTGTTCACCGTATGCAGATCCACACTCAGGCAGAAATGATGAAGATCCTTGAATGCGCCCACGCTCCGGCGCGCATGGACAATTCCCTCCACTGCGCGCTCGCCCACACCCTTTACCGCGGCAAGGCCGAACCGCACCTGTTCGCCGTCAACGGTGAAATCGTTATCGCAAGTATTGATGTCCGGTGGCCCGATTTTGACGCCCATGCGCTGAGCTTCAGCCATGTACCGGACAAACTTATCCTTGTCTTCGCATTCGTAGGTCAGGGTGGCCGCAACGAACTCCCTGGGATAATGCGTCTTGAAATAAGCGGTCTGGTAAGCGACGATCGCATATCGTGTGGAGTGCGCCTTGTTGAATCCGTATCCGGCAAATTCAAGAATCAAATCGAATGTTCTGGAGGACACCTCTTCCGTCACTCCATTTTCACCTGCGCCCTTGATAAAAGGCGCCCGTTCGTCCATCAGTACTTTCTCGTTCTTCTTGGAAATGGCCTTGATCCCGGTAAGCGCCCTGTTAAGGGGGATTTTACCAAGCCTGTTCATAACCTGCATGACCTGTTCCTGATAGACCATGATTCCATAAGTCTCGGACAGAAGTTCGTCCACAAGCGGATGGATAGGGGGAACGGGCTCGCGCCCCTGCTTGCGACTGCAGTATGCCGGTATTAGCTTCATGGGGCCGGGACGATACATGGCATTGGCCGCAATCAGATCCTCAAGCCTGTTCGGTTTCATCTGGGTCAGTACGCTCTTCATTCCCTCGCCTTCAAACTGGAACACGCCGTCCGTTTCTCCGCGCCTGAAAAGGTCGAAAACACGCTGATCGTCCAGAGGAATATTTTCCGGATCAATGTCAACGCCCGTGCCCGCCTTGACGAGTTCCCTGGCGCGTTGAATGATCGTTAGAGTGCGCAACCCGAGAAAATCCATCTTCATCATGCCGATCTTGCCGCATGTCGCCCCGTCCCACTGGGTTACGGCATCGGGGCTGTCAGACTGGCGATACAACGGCAGGAGATTATCCAGCGGCTGATCGCAGATAACAACCCCGGCCGCGTGGACACCCACATGGCGGTTCAAGCCCTCCAGGCTGAGACTCCGGTCTATCAGGGAAGCGATCTGGGGATCGGTCCGGTACATGTTATTGAGATCCTGATCGCCATCAAGCGCGTCCTTGAGCGTGACCTTTGGCCCTTCCGGTACCAGCTTGGTGATTCTGTTGACCATGTCGAGCGGGAGGCCCATAACGCGCCCCACGTCCTTGATGGCGGCGCGGGCCTTGAGCGTTCCATATGTGATGATCTGCGCGACATACCCGTACTTCTCCCGCACATACTGTACGATCTTCGCCCTGCCCTCCTGGCAGATATCCAGATCTATGTCCGGATCCTCCTGCCTCTGCGGATCCGTAAAACGCTCGAACAGCAAGCCATAACGCAGCGGATCCACGTCGGAAAAGCCGAGTGCGTAACCGAGAAGCGTAGCAACGCCGCTACCGCGCGGCGCCGCGGGAATACAGTTCTTCCGGGCAAACTGCACACAATCGTTGATGATCAGGAAATACGAGCTGTACCCCTTCTGTTCGATAACCGTCAATTCCCATTCAAGACGCTGGCGGTACGTTTCGAGCGGTTTGCCGTTAAATCTGGCATTTAGCCCGTCCCATGCGAGTTCACGAAGATAGGCTTCCGGCGTCTTCCCGCCCGGCGCGTGAAAAACCGGCAGGTGTTTTGCGGAAAAATCCAGTTTCAGATCGACCATTTCAGCGATCCGCATGGTATTTTTCAAGGCATCCGGCCACTCCGGAAATGCGGCCGCCATCTCATCGGCGCTCTTGAGGTAAAGCTCGGGCGAATACTGCATCCTGTTCTCGTCGGCAAGGGTTTTTCCCGTGGATACGCAAGTAAGGATTTCGTGTGCGGCCTTGTCTTCCTTCCGAAGGAAATGGACATCGTTCGTGCCCACGAGTCCCACACCGAGTTCCTTCGCGAGCGAGACCAGGTGAGGATTCACCCGTGTCTGTTCCTCGTAGCCGTGATTCATTATCTCAATGAAAAACCTGTCTTTCCCGAATATGTCGAGGTACTGCCCGGCCGCCTTGCGCGCCCCTGCATTGTTGGACGCAAGAAGCGCGGATGCAACCTCGCCCTTAAGGCAGGCCGAGCAACAAACCAACCCCTCGTTCAGTTCTCCCAGCAGTTCCCGATCAATGCGGGGCCGGTAGTAGAAACCCTCCATGTACGCCCGCGACGACAGCTTGACAAGATTCCGCCATCCTGTTTCATTCGTCGCAAGTAGCAGCAAATGATAGGCCGCAGTGTCAATGCCGCGCATGCTCCGGTCGTCGCGCGTCGTGGGGGAAATATACGCTTCCAGCCCGAGAATCGGCTTCACGCCGGCTTTGTGCGCACTCGTATAGAAATCGAACCCCCCGAAAAGATTCCCGTGATCGGTGATGGCGAGCGACTTCATTCCCATTGCGGCTGCGGCCTTCAGGAGATCCGGCACACGGGCCGCCCCGTCCAGAAGCGAATAGTGAGAATGCACATGTAGATGAACAAATTCCATGTTGGCGCCATCCCTGAATTAGAAGAGTCCAATACACACCCGCGTCACGCAAAAGTCAACCGAACTCTGCACTTGTTTTCCATGCGAACACAAGATAAACTTTTTTTGTTTCGCTGGCCGTGGTTGGCGCATGTGCGCCGGAGATAAAACATTACAACGAAAATGCACATCCTTCTTGCGGAAGACACGGAGCAGACCAGGCTCACTTTTTCAATGGTGCTCCAAAGCGCCGGTTATGAAGTAACGGCGGTTGAAGACGGACGAAAAGCGCTCGACCAGATACTCGCTCTCAAGGATACGCCCAACAAGATAGACCTGTTGATCACCGATATCCGGATGAGCGGATTGGACGGATTGTCGCTTCTTCACGAACTGACCAGGCGCAAGGCGCAGGTTCCCACGCTGGCGATAACGGGATTCTCCGACAAGGACGTGCTTGTCGAATTGATGCGGAACGGCTGCCAGGAATATATTGAGAAACCGTTCGAAGCCTGCGAATTGCTCGAAGCCGTGGAAAAGATAATCAGGAAGTCGGATTAGACTCAGCCTGCCCGGTCGCCGTTTTATAATCCCTGATCTTTTGCGCCGCATCCGATATGGCACCGCGAAGTTCTGAAATCGTTGCCGGCTTGGGCAGAATCACGTCAACGCCTTCAATCCGTTGCGCATCGTCTTTCAGGTACAAGGATGACCCGCTCATGAGAATGGTGCCGGTCCCGGGCTTTTTCATTTTGACGGCCCTTGCAAACTCCACTCCGTTGCCGTTGCAACCCGGCGTCGCAACGTCAACCACTACGATATCGAAACGCTTGCTTTTGATTTTCCTCTCGGCTTCGCCGACAGATGCCGCCGCGACAACTTTGTGACCGTCGTTGCGAAGACACTTTGCAAAAATCTCCCTGCTGAGGGCATCGCTGTCGTAAATAAGCACATCCATGGACTGAACAGGAGCGGCAACCGGCTCTGGCACAGTTGCGCTCTCGTCCGTTGCAGCCGGCAGGCTTATTTCGAACATTGTTCCCCTGCCGACTTCGCTCTCAATACGGATGCTTCCATGGTATTTCTTGACGATCCCGTACACCATTGCCAGGCCCATGCCTGTACCATTCCTGCCCTTGGTCGAGAAGAACGGCTCAAAACAACGCCGACGGACTTCTTCCGTCATTCCCTTGCCAGTATCGGAAACCGTCACTGCCACGGTTCCGTTGGAATGACTGGTGCCGACAGTGATAGCGCCATCGCCCTCGATCGCGTCAATGGAGTTGAGAACCAGGTTCATCAGCAACTCGCGCAACTGTGAATCGCTTGCCACAACATCGGGAATATCCCGAAGGTCCAGTTTCATGCGAATCCGCGCGCCACGGGCACATGCTTCTTCCCGCCATTTCGGACGAGTCAGCAGCGCGACGTCGTCAGCAATGCTGTTCAGATTCACGCGCTGCGGCGCCAAGTCTTCCTTTGGCCGGTAGAACTCCCGCAGTTGCATGACCATCTTCTTTGCGTCATGAGCCGAGGTCTTTATGCTTTCGATCAGTTTCATTGCATCGGTGCGGCGATCCAGCATCTGCGGGTTCATGACCAGGAAATCGCTTGCGCCCAGGATCGGGGTGAGCGCGTTGTTGAAATCGTGGACTAAGCCGCTGGCCATTTGCCCGAGCGCATGGAGGCGCTCGTTCTGAATGATTTCTTCCTGGCGTGCCTTCAGTCCCGCCAGTTCCGCATTCAATTCGCGAACCTGCGCCCGGAGTTTGCGGACCATGTCGGCCGATTTCCTGTCCGCGGTTTTTAAACCGCCTTTTTGCAATTTTGCCGCATTAGACTTTCCAGTGCAGGGGAGTTTCATGAACGCGTATTCCCTTCCGATGGTATTCCAGTCCCGCTTTTGCCTACGGCTTCAGCAACCATGTTGAGCAATTCCGTGTTATCGAAAGGCTTCTTGACGTAAGCGTAGGCCCCGATCTTCAAGGCGTTTACCTTGGCTTCCGACATATCGAAAGCGGTGACCATTATTACGGGCATGCCGGGCTTGATTTTCTTTGCAGTCTTCAGCACTTCCATGCCGTCAACAGGCGCCATCCTCATGTCAGATATTACAAGGTCAAACTGCTGTTTATTCAACAGCTCCACGGCTTGCTGACCATCCGCGGTGGTTACTTCATGACCGGCACAGCCAAAAATGGCGCCCATCACAATCAGGATATTCGGCTCGTCATCCACCAACAGCACCTTGGCCATACATCCCCCGATTGAATCTCCACCAGACGAACGCTGTACGCCATGCATACGACTCATTAGAAATAATATGCAATGCTTCTCCAGCAAATGCAAGCCCCGGCGCCCGGATAATCACGAATAAGCACGGGGCCGCGTTACGTCGGCACACTAATATTTATACCGGCTGCCGCCTATGAATTCGCGGATAACGGAATTGTTGGGTATGCAGGATTCGTCGGCCACGACGCGCAGGGGCTTGAGCAGGTCGTAAACACGCCGGGCGCGTACGTATGCGTCCCGCTTCCGGGGATCGTTCCCGTATTTGCGCAAAGCAATCGGGAAATAGGCGAAAAGCCTTTTCTTAAGCACCGGCAGCTCATAGGGCATTGCCGTGTTCACGACGCAATCAACGGTGTTTATATATGGAATAATGTGGCTCAGTTCGCTCGTCCGGACGTAATGCCAGTGGGATATAGTCTGTAGCGGCTTTGAATTCCTGTGCTGCTTGTCGCGGATCATGCGGCGCAGCAGCCTGTTGTCCGCCCATCGCATGAAAGCGCCGTCCGCGCCCCGGAACTGACCCAGCGTCTCTATGTACAGCCGGAACTTGCACGCATCCGGCACAGAAACGGTCATGTTCTTGTACAGTCCGTGCAGGCTGTCCAGCAGCAGTATTTCGTCGGAACGCAGCGACATCTCGTGCACATCCAGTATGCGCTTGCCGCGCTTGAAGTCATAACACGGCGCGCGAATAGTCTTGCCCGCGAGCAACAGCTCCAGGTGCCTGTTGATCAGATCCAGATCAAGAGCTGCGGGAGTTTCATAATCGTAATCGCCGAATTCGTCCCTCGGATGATAATCCAGATCGAAGAAATAATTGTCTATGTTGATGCTCTTCAGTTTCAAACCCTGGCGCCGGAGCCTTTCGCCGATCCGGATGGTGGTCGTAGTCTTGCCGGACGAAGACGGACCGGCGACAATGGCCAG